>Ga0315904_10004005_pt1 | contig 21288 bp, 13 predicted proteins | sample LakEriMetagenome_6_FD_203529 | JGI IMG/M metagenome (GOLD analysis project Ga0315904, IMG submission 203529) | Freshwater fungal communities from buoy surface, Lake Erie, Ohio, United States - Buoy 12 MA120 | ecosystem: Environmental > Aquatic > Freshwater > Lake | place: USA: Lake Erie, Ohio...
ACATAAACACATATCGATACCGGGTATATAAACGACGTAAACCGGTCATTCAATCATAATTCATACAGTAAACCCCACACAAACCATCTTAAAATTTCTTAAAAATTCCGAAAAAATAAATAATAAATAGTAAATATTACAGTCTCAGATTATTTCCTCCTAGAAAATACTTATGAAAACTAAAAAAATATATTCTTCCATTAATGATAATGTAGTATCATTGTATTAAAAATATTATAGTAGAGGAAGTAGTGGATATGACTATGAATCTTCATTCATATTTTACGATGTGCAACTAATCATAATTTATATATGTATGAAAAGACTCAACATTAAAGATTTGACTCATTTTAAATCTTCAAATGTGTAAATGTGGATCAATAAATAATTTACACTGCAAATCTAAATATAATACTGCCATGACAAAACTTAATATTTCATTCTATATTATTCCAATATATACGTCGTTTCATATAAATTTTATACATATCCTCCATATTATTTATATTTTCATTATTTTCTATTATATATTTTATTATATCATTAACTAATAAATGTTTTTTATTATTAGTTCTTGTTTTCCGTTCTATACTATTGTCATATAGTAAATGATGTGATTTCGGATCTATTATATTTACACTTATTTCTAAATTATTTTTAATATAAATTGATTCTCTTTCTTCCATTACTAATCTATCTATATTTCCTAAATCTTCAATTAGAACTATACTATAATTACCATTTTTTAATACTTCAAAAGACGATATATAATTATGACCACATACTTTATAATTATTATAATCTGTTTCATGCTGTTTCAATCGATCTTCTAAACACTTATATGTGCTACCTATATATATCTTATTACTATTATTACTTATTATCTTATATATCTTACCACTACTCATACCAAGATTTTGTAATCGTGACACATTTTTTAAATTATCTTTAATATATATCCTATTTATTGGTTTATATTTATAATTCATTATATCCATCAACATTCTTTCATACAATTCTTCACCCTTATAATACAAACACATAACACCATACGGCATATTTATACCCATTCTTATATACACATCCTCTTTTTCTGTATTTAATATCATTTTATATATTAACATACCATAATGTAATATTTTTATATTTTTTAATGCAGAATTCAAAATAAATAAAATTAATTCTAGATTTAAAATATTATCCTTTAAATGGTTATTTGTGTTTTAACACTGGCTTGTAAAGCAAACATACTTGTTAAAACAGTCAGGATTGTATATACTTCTGTATGTTTAACACAAATATAAATATTATTTGTGGCATATCATTTTGAAGGTTTTATATCAGTTTGTTATAATCGCTATTAAATACGGTAAAATGATAGTTACATACAAATCACTTAGGGAAATATATAACCATGAAAACCTATATAAATAATTTTTTAATCCTAACCGGCAATTGGCAAGCCGATGGCGAGCCTACCACCTATTAACCCTTCCTATCACTTATTAACATTTTATCTTGTTTTACTATTTTATATCTTTCTAGAAATATTACTATTACACAGCTGAGGGGCATTCGCCCCGATAGCATATATCAATTATACTTACTACTATTTATATCACACCTTTAACCATATATACTTTTTTAATATATTTATAGCATATTAGAACATATAACATATCAATTTTATCAATATACTGCGACTAGCACGTAAGCCCTTGTTAGGGCTTACACCATCATTGATAACCTTTATATAGCACATATATCATATTATTTTATATTTTTATATATCCTATCACATATATAACCTATAACTTTTAATTATTATTGCTAGATTAAAATTATTATACTTACACGAAAACACTTAAGGAAATTTATAAACGGGAAAACCTATCTAAACAATTTTTATATTCTAGCTTAAAAATTATTATACTTACACGAAAACACTTAAGGAAAATTATAACCGGGAAAACCTACCTAAACAATTTTTTATATCCTAGCACATCTATAACTTATAACTTTTAATTATTATTGCTAGATTAAAAATTATTATACTTACACGAAAACACGTAAGGAAAATTATAACCGGGAAAACCTATCATATCCAATTTTTTATATCCTAACATATCCTAACATATCCTAGCAAAATCACTAAGAAAATTTATAACCGGGAAAACTACTTTGACCGCCATGCGAGCCGAAGGCGAGCTACGGGAGGCCTTGTTAGGCCTCCCACTACCACCTTAAACTTTTTACATATTCTCATCAAATACATTATAACATGGACACATTAAACTAACTATTTAAATTATTATACTTACACGAAAACACTTAAGGAAAATTATAACCGGAAAAAACTATCATATCCAATTTTTTATATCCTAGCATATCTATAACTTATAACTTTTAATTATTATTCCTAGATTTAAAATTATTATACTTACACGAAAACACTTAAGGAAAATTATAACCGGAAAAAACTATCATATCCAATTTTTTATATCCTAGCATATCTATAACTTATAACTTTTAATTATTATTCCTAGATTTAAAATTATTATACTTATACGAAAACACTTAAGGAAAATTATAACCGGAAAAAACTATCATATCCAATTTTTTATATCCTAACATATCTATAACTTATAACTTTTAATTATTATTCCTAGATTTAAAATTATTATACTTATACGAAAACACTTAAGGAAATCTATAACCTGAAAAACCTAGCATATCCAATTTTTTATATCCTAGCATATCTATAACTTATAACTTTTAATTATTATTCCTAGATTAAAAATTATTATACTTCCACAAAAACACTTAAGGAAATTTATAACCGGCAAAACCTATCACATCTATAACTTATAACTTTTAATTATTATTCCTAGATTAAAAATTATTATACTTCCACAAAAACACTTAAGGAAATTTATAACCGGCAAAACCTATCACATCTATAACTTATAACTTTTAATTATTATTCCTAGATTAAAAATTATTATACTTCCACAAAAACACTTAAGGAAATTTATAACCGGGAACACTACATATCCAATTTTTTATATCCTAGCATATCTATAACTTATAACTTTTAAAATTTTTACTAACTATAAAATAAAATATAAAATAAAAGTAATTCTAGATTAAAAATTATTATACTACACGAAAACACTTACGGGAAATTATAACCGGGAAAACCTATCATATCCAATTTTTTATATCCTAGCATATCTATAACTTATAACTTTTAAAATTTTTACTAACTATAAAATAAAATTAATTCTAGATTAAAAATTATTATACTTACACGAAAACACTTAAGGAAAACTATAACCGGCAAAACCTATCTAAACAATTTTTTATATCCTAGCATATCTATAACTTATAACTTTTAAAATTTTTACTAACTCGAAATCACTAAGGAAATATATAACAGGGAAAACCTATCTAAACAATTTTTTATATCCTAGCATATCTATAACTTATAACTTTTAAAATTTTTACTAACTCGAAATCACTAAGGAAATATATAACAGGGAAAACTCCTACCTATACAATTTTTTATATCCTAGCATATCTATAACTTATAACTTTTAAAATTTTTACTAACTCGAAATCACTAAGGAAATATATAACAGGGAAAACTCCTACCTATACAATTTTTTATATCCTAGCATATCTATAACTTATAACTTTTAAAATTTTTACAAACTCGAAATCACTAAGGAAATATATAACAGGGAAAACCTATCTAAACAATTTTTTATATCCTAGCATATCCTAGATTAAACATTATTATACTTACTCGAAATCACTAATGAAATTTATAACCGGGAAAACCCTATCTATACAATTTTTTATATCCTAGCATATCTATAACTTATAACTTTTAAAATTATTATACTTCCTCGAAATTACTAAGAAAATATATAACAGGGTAAACCCTATCTATACAATTTTTTATATCCTAGCATATCTATAACTTATAACTTTTAAAATTATTTACTTCCTCGAAATTACTAAGAAAATATATAACAGGGTAAACTACATCTTCAAGATTTTATATCCTAACATATCCTAACATATCCTAACATATCCTAGCAAAATCACTAAGGAAATATATAACAGGGAAAACCCCTATCTATACAATTTTTTATATCCTAGCATATCTATAACTTATAACTTTTAAAATTATTATACTTCCTCGAAAATCACTAAGGAAATATATAACAGAGAAAACTACTTTGACCGCCATGCGAGCCGAAGGCGAGCTACGGGAGGCCTTGTTAGGCCGACCACAACCATCTTAAACTTTTTACATATTCCCATCAAATACATTATAACATGGACACATTAAACTAACTATTAAAATTATTATACTTACTCGACATCACTAATGAAATATATAACAGGGAAAACCCTATCTATACATTTTTTTATATCCTAGCATATCTATAACTTATAACTTTTAATTATTATTCTTAGATAAAATTATTATACTTACACAAAAACACTAAGGAAATATATAACAGGGAAAACCTATCTATACAATTTTTTATATCCTAGCATATCTATAACTTATAACTTTTAATTATTATTGCTAGATTAAAATTATTATACTTACACAAAAACACTAAGGAAATATATAACAGGGAAAACCCTATCTATACATTTTTTTATATCCTAGCATATCTATAACTTATAACTTTTAATTATTATTCTTAGATAAAATTATTATACTTACACAAAAACACTAAGGAAATTTATAACAGGGAAAACTACATCTTCAAGATTTTATATCCTAGCATATCTATAACTTATAACTTTTAATTATTATTGCTAGATTAAAATTATTATACTTACACAAAAACACTAAGGAAATATATAACAGGGAAAACCTATCTATACAATTTTTTATATCCTAGCATATCTATAACTTATAACTTTTTATTATTATTGCTAGATTAAAATTATTTACTTCCTCGAAATCACTACGGAAATATATAACAGGGAAAACCCTAACTATACATTTTTTTATATCCTAGCATATCTATAACTTATAACTTTTTATTATTATTGCTAGATTAAAATTATTTACTTCCTCGAAATCACTAAGGAAATATATAAAAGGGAAAACAACATTGACCGCCATGCGAGCCGAAGGCGAGCTACGGGAGGCCTTGTTAGGCCGACCACAGCCACTTTAAACTTTTTACACATACACGTCAAATACATTCTAATATGGAAACATTAAAATAATTAATAAAATTATTTACTTCCTCGAAATCACTACGGAAATATATAACAGGGAAAACCCTATCTATACATTTTTTTATATCCTAGCATATCTATAACTTATAACTTTTAAAATTTTTACTAACTATTAAATAAAAGTAATTCTAGATAAAATTATTATACTTCCTCGAAATCACTAAGGAAATTTATAACAGGGAAAAACCCTATCTATACAATTTTTTATATCCTAGCACATCTATAACTTTTAATTATTATTGCTAGATTAAAATTATTTACTTCCTCGAAATCACTAAGCAAATATATAACAGGGAAAAACCTATCTATACAATTTTTTATATCCTAGCACATCTATAACTTTTAATTATTATTGCTAGATTAAAATTATTTATTTCCTCGAAATCACTAAGCAAATATATAACAGGGAAAAACCTATCTATACAATTTTTTATATCCTAGCATATCTATAACTTATAACTTTTAATTATTATTGCTAGATTAAAATTATTATCCTTTAACCGACCAGGATTTTAAAAAATCCTTAGGTCTTGATTATGCGGATAGCGTGCAAAACCTACGGTTTCACACTGTATTGCATCCCTCAACTCCTAGGTGTTTTGACACCGGCTTGCAAAGCAAGCCGATTATCAAAACAGTGAGGATTGCAAGCAATCCTCTGTGTTTTGACACCTTTAGTCGTTTAAGGGATACTTATATAAAAACACTACGGAAATATATAACAGGGAAAACTACATTGACCGCCATGCGAGCCGAAGGCGAGCTACGGGAGGCCTTGTTAGGCCGACCACAACCACCTTAAACTTTTTACACATACACATCAAATATATTATAACATCGAAACATTAAAATAATTAATAACAAAGAAACTAAGCAAACCAGATTTTTTAATGCTAGATTAAAATTATTATACTTACACAAAATCACTAAGGAAATTTATAACAGGGAAAACTACATCTTCAAGATTTTATATCCTAGCATATCTATAACTTATAACTTTTAAAATTTTTACTAACTATTAAATAAAAGTAATTCTAGATAAAAATATTTACTTCCTCGAAATCACTACGGAAATATATAACAGGGAAAACTACATCTTCAAGTTTTTATATCCTAGATTAAAATTATTTACTTCCTCGAAATCACTAAGCAAATATATAACAGGGAAACCCCTAGCTATACATTTTTTTATATCCTAGCATATCCTAGATTAAAATTATTATACTTCCTCGAAATCACTAAGCAAATATATAACAGTGAAAAACTTATCTATACAATTTTTTATATCCTAGCATATCTATCCTTTAACCGACCAGGATTTTAAAAAATCCTTAGGTCTTGATTATGCGGATAGCGTGCAAAACCTACGGTTTCACCTGAAAACGTGCTACTAGTAGCACGTTTAGAAGGTGGTGATGTGGCGAAGCCACATCCACTTGTATTGCATCCCTCAACTCCTAGGTGTTTTGACACCGGCTTGCTTTGCAAGCCGATTATCAAAACAGTGAGGATTGCAAGCAATCCGCTGTGTTTTGACACCTTTAGTCGTTTAATGGATAACTTATAACTTTTAATTATTATTGCTAGATTAAAATTATTTACTTCCTCGAAATCACTAAGCAAATATATAACAGGGAAACCCCTATCTATACATTTTTTTATATCCTAGCATATCTATAACTTATAACTTTTAATTATTATTGCTAGACTAACTATTAAATAAAAGTAATTCTAGATAAAATTATTATACTTCCTCGAAATCACAAAGCAAATATATAACAGGGAAAACTACATCTTCAAGATTTTATATCCTAGCATATCTATAACTTATAACTTTTAATTATTATTCCTAGATTTATTTACCAAATTATTATGACAATACACAATTGCATTTGTCAAATTGTCATAATTCATAGTAGTTAGAAACAAAAACAAAAATAAAAATATAGTTATAAGTTTAATATTTTAGTAGGCTTTCATAATGCAAAGAATATAAAAATAAAAAAAAAATGGAACCCTACCCGGGTCGGGGGTCCTCCTTATCAAAGGTACCATAGAGCAGTCAGTCTGCCAACCGTGGGGTTCTCAGAACACCCCCAAACAAAACACGTACTCCAAAGAAAAGGGAAACAAATCAAAGGAAAGAAAGACAAGAAGGGGAACACAGAGGAAACACACCCAAGCACCACACCCCAAGCAGAAGCCGGCCTGCATGCGGTCTTGTGAGAGCTTGGATGAGAGAGAGGAGCGAGATAATAAAAATAATCACATATTTTTAATGTAAATTTTTGTTTACATATAAAATTACCAAAATAAAAAAAAAACTAAATTAAATTATATATTGACTAACTGTTTTTTTGCACGTTCTAATATCAAATTTCTAGCAACTGATCGTCCATTACGACCAAATGATACCTTATTTTTTGTATTAACCGATTTTAAATAACCAGTACGATACATATCGGATAAATTATGATGAAATTCTATACTAACATTACCTTCTAATTCACTTTTTATTAACAAATAGTTTACTAGCGGAAATCTTAAAAAATTATTCATTTGTTCTTTAAAATTAGTTATATGAATATTTAATGTTTCATTATCTAACATCCTAGATAATTTATAATGTGGCATTATTTTAAAAATTCTACCTAGTTCAGCATCAATTTGTTTTGGTATATGTAATCTTTTTAATAATATTGAATTATAAACCAAACCCAAATCTTTCATTACCCCCTCAAAATTATCTAGTGTTTCATAAAATTTTTCTTTTTTCATATTTTTATATAAATTTTTAGAAGGTTCTGGTAGCACAGTTTCCATAGCACTTATAGTTAAAAACATATCATAATTTTGTACTAATTTTTTTACCAAATTTAAAAAAATAGTATCGTTAAGCTGATCCATTATTTTTATTCCATCGAGTGTAGTTTCTGTTATATGGGGTAAATTAGGGTTTTCAGCCGTTTTGTGTGGTAGGAATGAGAATATATATCTAATTATAGCATATAATGTATAATCATCTATAAAAATTTTTTTATTATTAAATGTTAAAAAATATTTAAATAATGATAAATCTGGATTAAATACTGATAAATCTGGATTTAATGATTGATCTATCATTTCAAAAATTATTTTATTTTTATTTTGTAAAAAATTATTAATTGTTAATAGAATATTAAATTGTTGCAATTTTGATAATTTTTGAAAAGTAATTATTGATGATTCTATAGTAGATTTTTTTGGATAATCTTTCAAAAAAGATTTATATAATCCGGTAAATAAATATTCATTACAAGATGATAACATTAAATTTAATGAATATGTTAGAAATTCATGCTCATATATTAATGTATATTCAGGTTTAATTGACATAAAACTTCTACATGAATAAATTAAAAAATAATGTATATTTTGACTGTTTAATTGTATTTGGTTATTAATGAAGTTTGATAAATATGTTTCATATTTATCCAAATAATTTTCAACACCATCTAGAAAATAACTGTTTCCATTAGCTGATAAATATAAATCAGGATAAACTTGATTTGGTAAATATATTTGAGCATCTCTTAAAAATGAATTCATTATAGTATTATTATCAAATTCTGAATTATTTTTAGTATCTGTAAATTTATCATAACACAATAAATTTTCTAACATTTTATAAACCGGATGACTACTATTTTGTTTATCACTTTCATTATTTATTTTTAAAAGCATTTTTGGATTTGTAAAACATGTTTTAACACCAATTCTATTAATAGGTGCTAAAAAACATAATACCACATTTGACGGAAGCTTTTTAAAATTTATACCTTTATCAAAAGTACCATGTAAATTTACTTCATAAAAATTATATTTACCTTGTGTCAGTTTTGCATCAATTTGTGCTTTTGCCATTATAAAATTTTGTTTATATCTATCCAATAACTGTATAATTGCATCTTTATAATTATTATATTTTGTTTTATTATTATGCCTTTTTACTTCCGAACCTTGTAAAAATCTATTCATCATAGTAAAAAATTTCTCTGGCGTAAAATGTTGACCCTTCTGATTATGTGTTTCACTTAATATCCTATACAAATAATCATAAAGTTCTACTGATGTTGGTTCACGACCATCATTTTTATTATTTTTTTTTGTTTTATTCTTTTTATTCGTGTTTGGTGTTTTTTGTGTCATGTTTTTCATACCAGATTCACTAGGTAAACTAATACCAGATGCACTATTACCAGATTCACTAGGTAAACTAATACCAGATGCACTATTACCAGATTCACTAGGTAAACTAATACCAGATTCACTATTACCAGATTCACTATTACCAGTTTCACTATTACCAGATGCACTATTACTAGGTAAACTAATACCAGATTCACTATTACTGGTTGAACTTAATGAACTATTACTTAATTTTCTATTTCTAGAAATACTAGCCATATTTATTTTATTATTGATTTCTATAATATATATATTTATCCATTGAACGACTAAAGGTGTCAAAACACAGAGGATTACTTGCTATCCCCTATGTTATAACACCTAGGAATTGAGGGATGCAATACTGATATTCGTGGTATTACCACGCATATGTCTTTAAAAAGTGCATGAAATTCATTAAAGGATACAGTATTAAAAAAAATACAATTAAAATTATTATCCCTTAAACGGTTATTGGCGTTTTAACGCCGTAAAATTAGGGATGGAATAAAGGTGGATGTGGCTACGCCACATAACCACCTTCTAAAAATGCTACTAGTAGCACTTTTTCAAGTGGAAAACTTTAGTTTTACACCGCTATCTGCATAACCAGACCTAAGGATTTTATAAAATCCTGGTCGGTTAAAGGATACTGACTGTTTAGAATTCTCATTTTTCTTTTCGGTCGGTGTAATAATCGAATAATATTTAAAAATAATAAGAAAAAGCATCATAAAATCTTATTACATATCCTTCCAAGGATACTGTATATAGTACCATAGCTAATACTTTTTACAATAAATTACAGCTAGTTATAAAACTTGGAAAGAAATGCATTATAAAAAGTCTCATAAATGATTATTTTTATTTCCGGTTACTAATTGCATCTGGGACTGTAGGAAAAACTATTTTAGTTAATTTTAGTTAATTTTAGTTAAACAATATAAAAATAAAATCTTTATATACTATATAACTAAAATGGGTAAATATAGTTGCGAAAAATGTGCTAAGACCTTTTCTCAAAAATCACACTACGATAAACACTTAACTCGTAAAACCCCTTGCGAAATACAAACTGATAAGATAAAAGCATTAATAGACAAGGCAGTTGAAGAAAAATTGATTGAATTAAACAAAAAAATGATTTCAAATAATACAGAAAACAATATTACAATTAACATCACCGAACAAATGGATATATCAAAAATGAGTAAATTAGAGTTATTGAAAAAGTGTAAAGAATTGGGTATTACAAAGTGCAGTTCAAAAAATAAAGGCGAATTAATTGATTTAATTAATAAAAAACAAACAACAACTCAACTAATTCCGTTTAAAAAAAATGAGTTTATTATTCATGATGAGATGGATAATCCTATTATTGAAAGCACACCAATAGAAATTAAATATATTGATTTATTTTGTGGATTAGGTGCATTTCATAGTGCGTTTGATTTTATATCTAATTCACGTATTAAATATAATTGTGTATTTGCTTGTGATATAGACAATAATGTTAGAAAAATATATAAAGCAAATCATAAAATAGAACCTGCAGGCGATATAAAGGATGTTGATATTGCTAAAATGCCGGATTTTGATATTTTATGTGGTGGATTTCCTTGCCAACCATTTTCAATAGCAGGAAAAAAAGAAGGGTTTGATGATAAGATTAAAGGAAATTTATTCTTTAGCATTCTTAAAATTATAGACATTAAAAATCCAAATACAGTCATTTTAGAAAATGTAAAAAATCTATTAACAATAAACAACGGAGATACTTTCAAAATAATAAAAAGTGAATTAGAGAAAAGAGGGTATTTTATAAGTCATAAAATACTTGATTCAAAATATTATAATTCACCTCAGTCTCGTCATAGATTATTTATTATTGGAAATAAACAAAAACAATTTATATTTCCATCAGAAATAAAAAATAATATAATTCATGTATCAAGCATTATTGACAATACTGAAACCAGATTTTTAGATTATACCAATAAATATAAATTAGAAAACTGTAATGATAATGAAAATAAAAATAATTGTAAAATGCTTTATAAATTAGTTCATAAAATAACTAATAATGGTGGAAGACAAGGAGAAAGAGTATATTCTATTAATCATTGCGGTCCTACAATTTGTGCTTCATCTGGAGGTCCAGGTGCAAAAACAGGTTTATATTATATTGATAATAAGGTGAGAAGATTAAATGCAATAGAAGGAATTAGAATGTTTGGATTTGATAAAAAATATATATGGGATGAATTCATTAAAGAAGAAGATATGTTATTCTATTTAGGTAATAGTATTGTAGTTGATGTTCTAAAAATAATTTTAAAATCATTAGAATCACAATATTTTATCACATAAATTTAAAATGTCTTGTGTTATTTTAAACTTTGCTTGTATATGGTTTGGAGAATGGTCTGTAGTTCCTCCACCTTTTCTTTGTAATGAAATATATGGTGATAAATGTAGACAAGTTCCATTTTTTTTCATTTTAATGTCTATTTTTATTGAACTACAAATAAACTCATAAAGTTTTAAACTTGGTAAGACATATATTTCCATTTTGTTAAATTTTTTATCAGTTTTCATAATACACCAATAATTATTTTCTTCACCATTATCACTAATTAATGTTTTTTTAATGTATTTTTTTATGTCAATTAAATTATTATTACATAAATTAATAAAATCTTTTTTTTGGTCTTCAGTCATAAATGTTTCCGTTTTACTTTTTCTAATTAAAGACAAATGTGTTAGATATTTTCTTATAAATTGATTGTCAAACGTATTTTTAATGTGTCTTCTATCAAATGAATCACCTCTACCACCCAGATTTTCTATTTTTTTATTTTGTATATTTAGTTTTGTATTATCATTAAATGTAATTAATGTATCATACTTTTTTCCATGAATTTTTTCCATTAAAACAATTTTTAATTTAAAATGTGTTTCTAATGCCGTTTTTATTTTATTATCGGTTCTAAATATTTCCTCTGCTTTAAATCCAGATTTTGCTGTTACACTATTTTTGCTACAATTTGATTCATTTATTATCTCACTCTTACATTCTTCATCTTCGTGTTTCATCTTTGGATCAAAATTCGAAACAACAATATTGTTGATTATTTCACTCATCTTTGTATAATTATTCATTATAATAGGGATTTCAGTAGTATTTGTAATAGGGAATGTAGTTGAAAGGAGTTGAATAATATCATTCTTCTTTTTTCCACTATATCCTTTGATTCTCTTCTCCTTACATATCGCAATTAGTTCCTTACAAGTTTTCTTTGAATAGTCCATTTGGGATGACTGCATTTGCAATGTTTGCAAGGTTTTCGGGTCGTCAATTTTTTCCACTATCTTATTCGTTTTTAACAACACCTCTTGAACTTTCTTATCTACAATTACTTCAATCGTATTGCCTTGTTTACAGGGACGTTTGCTATTGATGTAGTCTTCAAGATGACACTTCTGAGGGAAAACTTTTAGATATGTTTCGCATGTGTATTTTGCCATTTATATATCTTTTAGTTATAAGTTTAATATTTTAGTAGGCTTTCATAATGCAAACAATATAAAAATAAAAAAAAAAAATGAACCCATAACCCGGGAAAGGGGATCCTTCTTTGTTAAGGTATCATAGTGCAGTCAGTCTGCCAACCGTGGGGTTCTCGAACACCCCCAAACAAAATTCTTGGTGCAACTCACTGCTTTGGCAGTAGTCCAGCCTTTGCCTTCGTAAATGAGGCACCACGCTTAGCGTACATCGCTGCCTTCTCCTCAGAATAGCCAAGTGCAACAAGTGCACTGACCTTCGAAGCAAGTGACGCAACATGAGCATTCTCTTTCTCCCTCTTTGCAGCATCCTCAGTTTGTGCAATCTCACACGACCAGCACAAACCAGTCGAGAAACTCGCACACGTCGGACAAGGCATGATGAAAGGAGCAGAGACAGCAAACTAATAAACATAAGACTCTTGCAAAACCGTCAATTTTTGTTTATTTTCATTTTTTCCTATTTTTCTATCTTTTTATTTTATTTATCTTTTTCTTAGATTTATAAGCTAGTTGTAAAATTTGGAAAAAAAAACATAATTGTAAATAACAAATTTTTAGTAAAAATATTTTTTAAACAAAAAATGAATATATATATTACATTTTTACTATTATTTTTCTCTCTTCACAAGACCCCCACAAGCTCACACAAGCTCACACAAGACCTCAACATGTCTGCATCTGCATCTGTCCCTGCATCTGCTCAAAAAGTTTCCGCCAATGGCGACTCTTCTAAGAAGCAGAACCCCAGCCACAAGAAGGGCTATAGCCATGTCAAAATCAACTGCAAAGGCAAGACTCGCATCTACGATATACGTGCCTCTGCCTCTGCCTCTGCCTCTGCCTCTGCCTCTGCCTCTGCCTCTGCCTCTGCCTCTGCCCCTGCCACTGCCCCTGCCATCGCTTGGAACAGCCACGAGGAGTTCCCTCCCCTTGCTGCTCCGGCCCATGCCACTGCCCCTGCTCCGGCCCCTGCCCCTGCCCCGGCCCCTGCCTCTGGCTCAGCCCAGGACGTTGCCTCTGTCCCTGCCAGCTCTCCCAACGTTGGGGGGAATGGTGATGTCATGGCTCCTGCCCCTGCCCCTGCCCCTGCCTCTGGCTCAGCTTCAGCCGACGCTGACTTTGACCAGACCGACATGGATGAACCACCCACAGCCGCGATCCAGACCAAACCCAGCTCTCCTAAAGTTGAGGAGAATGGTGATGGCAAGAATCGTGTGTTGGTGGTGGTGCGACACACGCCGGCAGATGCACAGCTTGCACAAGCTGCTGCAAAGCAGAATGCGTTTCATGCTGCAACGCTTGACGCAGGCACGTGCCGTGCCAAGGATTCCATAGCACCCCTTGAGGCAGCAGCAACAGCTGCCTTTAAGGAGTACCAACGTGCTACGGAGGAATTGACGGTCGCCCACAAGCGTGCTGGTGTTCATGTGCCTGAGTCTCGCCCTGCTATTCCACCGCAGAACAAGCCCCAGGCCCGTGGCACCCATCCCCCTCGTGGTGCTGCTGCCTCTGGAGGTCGTGGTGCTGCTGCCTCTGGCGGTCGTGGTGCCTCTCGTGGTGGTGCTGCTGCCTCTGGTGGTCGCAACAAGGGACTCTGCCCCAACGGTTCCGATTGTAGGTTTTTGAAGCATGGTGGATGCAAGCACCCACATGCACAATCCGAAATCGAAGCTGCCAAGAAGTCCTACATCGAGATGCTTTTACACGCAAAGCGTGTGTGTCAGTCAGGCACCAAAAAAGCTTGTGTAGCTTTTATGGCGGACTACAACCCAGTGCTTGATGGCATGCGCGGACCCTCCCTTCTCAACGAGAAGGAATTTGCGGCGTACATGGACAGCGTGCAGCAATTTGGGTGCACCCAAGTCCACTACGACAGCAATCTCTGTGGGAGCAACAGGGATACTGGCGAGCGCCTCCTGCTACCTTTCGGGCTCACTGGCAAGGAGGTCTTTGAGGTTTTGGGACTGGGTCCAGAACCACGCAATTACCATGCCATTGCCCGCACCTGGCAAGAGATGCACGACATGATGCATCACGGCCTTGAGAAGCAGGCAAAGAGTGATGCCGAGATCGAGTCCGCTCGTGCTGAAGCTGAGGCTGCTCGTGCTGCAGCTGAGGCTGCTCGTGCTGAAGCTAAGTCCGCTCGTGCTGAAGCTGAGGCCGCTCGTGCTGCAGCTAAGTCCGCATACACGAAGGCTGGCGCTGCTATCGAGGCACAACACCTTGTAGAGGACGTCAATGTCCTAGCTCGTGTTGAACTTCAGAAAGCTCAGGCTACCTTGGCACATCAGCAAGCTATCATTGAGGATCTCAGCAACCGGCCACCCGTGGTTGTCCAAGTCCCAGTCGATGTGTACGGGCATCCATTGCCACCGATGCATCCCGCCCCCGGGATGTACCCACAGCCACCTCATCATCCTATTTACCCCGCACCAGGGTTTTAGGAGCAGTTTTGATTGGTGTGTCTTGCAGCCGGCCCCCGAGCTGCAGGATTCCTAGGGGCGAGTTCGATCTTTTGTGTCTGGGATCGGGCGGGCTGTTTTCGCAAACAGCCTTATTGTTGACGCTACCGGGAGTGCTCACTTCTTTCCGGTAATCGCTTTCACGTGAGTGCAACTAGGTAGTGTTTGCCTGGCCAAGTATCTTTAGGGAACTGTAGATTATCTTCTGATTAAAACAGTTCTAGGAATTAGCATGTCTTTGCAAAATTCCTAACAATATTGATTTAAACGTTTGAGTATAAGTATAAAGTAGATCACCACACGACTCTTCAAAAAGTCAGATCGAAACGTTCTTATAATTCTTACGATTATATCTGTATTTGTTCACATTCCATGTGGGGAGTATCCTAGAAACCCGCAACAACGATTTTTTTTATTTTTTTTTATTAGTTTACACTTTTCTATTAAATGATTTAGTTTTGTGTGTATGTATTTTGTATGTATGTATTTTGTGTATATTTTTTTTTGTTTTATTTTTATTAGCAATATCAATATGTAATAGTTTTTCAGATAATTTTAAAACTAAAACAAGGTAATTAATCACACCATCCATAGTTAATTTATTAATATTTTTATATGCACTATTTATCATATCATTTACTTTTTTAGGTTTATGTTTCAAATATTTATATACTTTTACTATTTTATTATATATGCCATTTGCTAAATTTATTGGTTCATCATTATTATCATATTTAATTTGTATATAGTCAATATTTGGTTTTAATAACGCTGAATAAAAATTAATCCACGGATTTTTTATATCAACTTTAATTACAATTGATTTCATCATTAAAAGTTCTTTAAATCGCACTGACCAAGGATATGCACCTGGCAAATCTAATAAATATTTATATTTAACCCATTCAGTTATTGGTGATAGTGGTTCATCTATTTTAACAATAAAATTATTATTTTCTTTTGATAATAATTTTATATTTTCTCTAATATCAGATTTATATTCACGAATATCTCTTATAATTTTAGATGTATTTGCACCTTGAAAAAATATAATATCTTCTTTATTTTTAATTTTTATTCTAGCTAATGACTCTTTAATATCATCCCAATTATTTTTAACTTTATTTCCAACTAAATTAATAAATGTCCAATCGGGAATTAATATTCCTTCTGAATTAAATTGTTTTGAAAATGCAAATATAGGTAATTGTTTTGTTATATTATAATCATTAATAGTGAAATAAAATGTAAAATCACGCAATTTAATTTTCTGTTTATTTAATCTTTCCAATGCAATTTCAAACAATTTAATTATGTGTTTTGATCTGTCTAAAAATAAATTATTAAATACACCTTCTAAATGTTCATTTTCATAATACAATTTATTATTTAATATTTGCATTTTTATAACTTTTTTCAATCTAAAATTTTTTTTATAAAAATCATCTAAATCAAGAATTAATTTAGCCTTATCTGTATTTGACCAATATCTAAAACTATTTTCTAATTCTTTATATAATATTTCCATTTAATTCAATAATAATATATATGTTTACCACTATTATATTAAAATATTAAAAAAATGATTGTTTTTTTATTATTATTATATACAATAAAAAATGTCAAAATGCATTGCTGTTACCAAAAAAAACACACAATGTTTCTATCCTAAAGTAATTGATAATTTATGCAGTCTACATTATAAACATAAACCAGCACTCGCAGTAATTGAAAGTCATTATTATCCTCTACCACGAATTCCATATGAAACTAAGGCAAACTACATAGCACAGCTAGATAAATATACCTTAAACGAAGAAGAAGCATACCAATCCAATAAATAGGCATTATTAAATATCAACCTGTAAAAAATTGATTGTTTTTTAATAGATAACCTATAGATAACCTATAGATAACAATGGAAGAGAAAAAAAATGTTGTTTTTAGAACTCTAATCAAATATTTGGATGAAGAACAAAAAACTTTAATGAATGATTTTTTGAAAATATACTATTATTTTATAGTTTGCTATTCTAAAAATTGTTATAAAAAATATGCTAGATGGCAAAGTAAATATAATAAAAAATATATTTTTGTATATAGCACTCTAGATAATTCAATGGCACAAAAACAAATCCTAGAAATTCAAACTAAAATAATTAATTATCGCAAGGAATATAAACAAACAGACGAAAAACAATATTTTAACCAAGATAAAATTAAAGAAATACTTACATTTGCGAAAAACTCAATAAATTTATGTTGTACTGATATAAGAGAACCAGTTAAATTTATTAGCACTGAAATCAATGCACTTTTACAATTTTACAAACAAAAAATAGATAATGAAAAGGAAGAAAATCATCAAGATAAAAAACAAAAAAAATCACAAAAACTTAATTATGCAGTTCTAGAAGAATTAGGTATTACTGTTTAATACATTTACGATTGAATAGTAACTTGTTTTATCATATTTTTATTTTTTATATCTTTACGAGTATTGTTACATATCCAACATATAGGAAATCCTATAAATATAAATAATAATACAATTAATAATAAAAATGACTGCCACTCTTGCATCTTTTATTATTTCTTATTTCTTATTTCTTATTTCTTATTTCTTATTTCTTATTTCTTATTTCTTATTTCTTATTTCTTATTTCTTATTTCTTATTTCTTATTTCTTATTTCTTATTTCTTATTTCTTATTTCTTATTCTTTATACCTTGTAAAACTTTTGTAAACCCTTTTCAACCTTTTATCAGTTAAACGGTTATTGGCGTTTTAACACTATAAAATTAGGGATGGAATAAAGGTGGATGTAAATGAATATTCATTTTATACAAATAGAAATATCTTAATATACTAGATAAATATACTAGATAAATACACATTATATCTTAATGAAAATAATAACTAAAAATAAATATATTCTAGTATCAATTCTATTAGGTGGAATTCTACTTGTAATTCTACTTCTATTTAATCGTCCGCTATCATCTAGATCTAAAAATGAACCTTTTGATAATAACACCACACCTATATCCACAACTACAACAGCATTTATAATACCTACAATAAAACAGGATAAACAATCAGCATGTGATAATCCAACTAGCATACCGGCAGTATGTATGAATTATGATAGTTGTTGTGGTAATAATTCAATAGGAACTAATAGCGGTTGTTTTTGCAATCATCCTTTTGTTAAAACTTGTTATGAAGAATTTAAAAAATGCCAGTCTACAACAACAGACGAAACTGGCACTAATACTAGAACTAACAAATGTCAAGATATCTTAACTAGCTGTTGTAATAAATATGCAGATAATGATATTCTATCTAGTAATTTTAATTCGCCTATTATTAGTAATCAAAATTCAGATAAATTATGTTCTTTAACTGGCGTAGCTAATATAGAACAAAGATGTATGGAATTATGTCAAACAAATCCTAATTGCAAATCATATAGTCTTATTACTGGCGGATGCACACTTTATAGTAGCATTAATAATTTATCTAGTGAATATAACCAAAGCAACAATAATTCTATCTATGTAAGTAAGAAATGATATAAAACAAAAAAATATAACATCTATACATTATACTATATACTAATATATACAACATATATACAACTATATATCAGCAAATATAAATGGATTTTGTACCAATACCAGTTCCAGAACCAATGCCAGAACCAATGCTAGAACCAATGCTAGAACCAATATCAGATAAAGTACCAGATACAGTTAAAACAAACGCATTAGAACAATGTTTAAAATGTGGAAAAAGTTTTAAAAGTTCAAAAACACTATTAAAGCATACAAAAATTCAATCTTGTTATAAACCTTTTGAAATAACCTATTGTAATATATGCGGAATTAATCTAGTATCACATAATGATTATTGTTCTCACTTAATGACAATGGAACATATTGAAAAAATAGGCTGTAATAAATTAGAAAAATTAATTGAAAATAAAACTCCTAGTATCCTAGCAATGGATCCCTTTTTATCTACATCAGAAGCTAAAATTATCGGCACTACTAATTTAGGTAGCAAATTAACATTCACATATGAAGATAATAAAATGCAAGTCGTTAAACTTATTCGCCAACCAGAACCAATACACACAAATAATAACTCAGAACAATCACAGAATAACATAACTACAAATATAACTAGTAATACTTCTGAACAACCAGCACCAGATAAAATAATAAAACCAACGCCGAGACAAGTTAAATTATTAAAATTTTTAGAAACACAAAAAACACTAGAACAAGCTAATAATGCATTATTAAAAATGATTGATAATATTATGGAAATTGATGATTATTATGGTTTAACAACATTTATTAAAGAAGATGTTAATATAATACCTGATATTAAAAAAGTATACCTCACAGTTATTGAAAAATTTGTAGTTCAGTTAACAAAAAAACGTTCTGTAGGGGAAATTACTTATAAAGGTAAAGATATAACTAAATTAGTTGTTCTTTTAACAATGTAAATTAATTATCTTATAGAAATATAAGTAATTAAATATAAGTAACTCAAATGACATTATCACGTCGTTCATCTAAAAAATCATCAAATAAATTCAATATTACTAAAGTCAGTGATACTAAAAAGTACTCATCTAAACCAGTTGATAGCTGTTTTATTTCAGGAATCACCCTAATTATACAAGGATCTATTCTTTATTACCTTTATAATCTAGAAGGATCAGAATGTAATTGTATCCGTGATTGGCGTCATAATTTTATTAAAGGTATGTCAATAATAAACATAATTTTAAGTTCCTTAGTCTGCTTACGTGTAGGCATTACTTTTATGACACAACTAACATTTATCATTGGTATAGCTACCCTGATTAATTTCTATGCATTTTTTACATATGTAGGCGAACTTAATAAAACTAAATGTATATGTGCAATTGATAAACAACCAATATTAAATAATCTTATGAATATTTTACGATGGATTCAGTTTTTTACATTAGGAATGGTTATTTTACTATGTATACTATTAGTAATTATTGGTGTTTCTATAATACAAAAAATAAAAAATAAATAAAAAAAAAAAAAAAAGTTAATTATCTATTACATTGTATCTCAATGTAAATTAGCTTGAAATATAAATGCACCTAAACCAAATATTACAATAAAAGAATATATCCACCCAAAAACAGTTGATATTCTAGAAAATGCAAGTTGTGCATCATTTAAATTATAACAAAATAATGTATATTGTGTTGCAGATATTGGACAAGTTTTATTTTCACCATTAAATAAATATTGCGTTGTAAATATACCGCCTACTAAAATAAATATCGACATTATAAAAATAATTCCTATTAATACAATTAATATACTACCACTAAGTGACCATATTTTAACTAAATAATAAATTAGACCTAATGTAATAAATACATAAAATATCCAGAACATTACAATTTTAAATTTTGCAAATCCCAATTGAGTGCTAGTTATTGAATAACATACAGGGAATGTTTCTGGTGTTTTAGATATATCTTCAAAACCATTTTTATCAGTAGGTGCATTAGTAGCGGTAGGTGCATTAGTAGCGGTAGGTGCATTAGTAGCGGTAGGTGCATTAGTAGCGGTAGGTGCCGGTGTTGTTGTAGGTGCATTAGTAGCGGTAGGTGCCGGTGTTGTTGTAGGTGCATTAGTAGCGGTAGGTGCATTAGTAGCGGTAGGTGCATTAGTAGCGGTAGGTGCTGATGTTGTTGTAGGTGCAGGGCATG
>Ga0315904_10004009_pt1 | contig 21280 bp, 20 predicted proteins | sample LakEriMetagenome_6_FD_203529 | JGI IMG/M metagenome (GOLD analysis project Ga0315904, IMG submission 203529) | Freshwater fungal communities from buoy surface, Lake Erie, Ohio, United States - Buoy 12 MA120 | ecosystem: Environmental > Aquatic > Freshwater > Lake | place: USA: Lake Erie, Ohio...
ATATAATGATTCTGCCTTGATTGTGAAAAATGGGCATAGACATCCTGCCTATAATGCATTCAAAGGGGGGGTGCCTCAAAGTTATCATATGCAAGGTTCAGCCATTGATATTCAAGTGGGTGATATCAATAGAAATGGAATCGTAAATGCAGCGGATAAGAAAATAATACTGGATATTTTAGAACAAAAAATCATTGGGAATACCGGGGGTTTGGGTTTATACCCAAAGTCGGATGTAGTGCATTTTGATACCCGCGGCTACAGGGCGCGGTGGAATAGCCATTAACTACTGTTTCTGCTTTTGTTGCTGTTCTTCTCTTTGTGTAGAAGCTAACTCAAATAAGGAATTTGAGGCAATTTCAAGTATTTTGGTGAAAACTGAGGCGGTGCGTGCATTTCAGGCTGGTGGCCTGAAAAAGTGGGCCAACGAAAGGTTTCGACAAAAGACGCAGGGGGATGAATATAAAATATTTGAACTAAATAAATTGACCAAATGTATTTTTGCGATGGCTTCTAGTATGTTTGTCCCTTCGTGGAAATTGTAGTTGTAATTGTTGGGGGTATGGTCATATTGCTGTTTCGACAGCTGCGTCGCAGACGGGCCAAAAGTCCAGCTGTACGAACGCGTAGGTTGACAGCTGAAGGTGTGTTGTCTGCGGATGTTAAACAAAGTATTCATGACCTATTAACACGTGAATTTTCGTATTATAGTTTGTTGAAAGAGGCCGAGCAGCAAGAGTTTGTATTGCGCTGTGTAGACATCAAATCAAACTTGGAATTTGAGGCAAGAGAAGAGTTAGAACTTACTGATGAGATGAGTTTATTGCTCAGTGCAAGTATGGCGCAATTAACCTTCGGTTTTAAAGATTATGTGCTTTCTAATTTTAAGAAAGTGATTCTATATCCATCTACATTTTATTCCAAACTCATTGAGGCTGAGGTAAAAGGTTTAACCTATGGCAATGGTTTTATTTCGCTATCCTGGTCGCATTTTGAACATGGCTATGAACATGGCAGCGATAAACTGAATTTGGGTTTGCACGAATTTGCGCACGCCTTGTTGTTAGATAAGGCAAAGCAATTTGATGTTGAGGCATTTGACATTCTTGAGAAAATGGCCAATTTTATTAAAGAAGAAGTTGAGTTTACAGGCATGTCGGATTCCCTGTTTCGGGATTATGGACTTACCAATATGCATGAATTTTGGGCGGTGGCCGTAGAAGTGTATTTTGAAAATCCGGTGGAATTGGCAGCGAAATATCCAAGGTTGTATCGCGTCATGTGTGTGTTGTTGAAGCAGGATTTGGCGAGTAGAGTATTGGGTATTCCGGTGTTGAAATAAATATTCAGTTTATTGGGTTAACAAATCGGATATTGGTGTGTCCAATGAGCAGTGAAAAGTAGATGTATTCTTCCATTCCTAATTGCATTTTTGTTTGGTGAAGCAGTTGCGCAAATTCGAATCAACCCTGGGCGTGAATTCAGCCTATTTTCAGGATTTGAAAAAGTGAAGTTACATCCGTTAGTTGGAACACGAATCTGCTTGGGGGCTGATGCAGGTTGGCAGATTCCCTTAATATGGGATAAGATACACATAGGAGTAGGGTTGCAAGGTCAAGTGCAATTCGTTGGACAAAATACTTTTGGTTCTATGCAGTTGGTTCATAGTAGGAGTTTATTTACCGCACCAAGTTGCCGATTGGAGTATAGATTGAAATCTAATTTGAGGCAACAATTGTCTGTAGGTGTTGGATATCAACAGTCTATTTTACTTGCCCAAAGTAATTTGTGGCGTGCAAGTGCAGTTGCTGAATTTCCCTTGCTATGGAGTAATAATTACGGGGTACTGTTTGCTCAAGCATCTATGTACTGGAAACAGCATAATAAAAAACAACTGAATTTCTTTTTTAGGGTCGGTGGGAATAGGGGGCTTAAACCCACAGAGGCGAAAGCGTTTTTTGCTTCCAGTGTTCAATTCGGGTGTGGAATACTGAGCATAGAGCCACCAAATAAAAGGCATATAGTAAATTCAAAAATCTATCGCACCCTCTCCGGAAGGGCTAGTCCTGATTGAAATCCCTTCGCAAAAGCGTATAGATTTCAGAATCTAAAAACCTACCCTCGGAGTAAATATTCTCTCGAAAGTAGGCTTCCTTCTGAAAGCGGTGTTTGAGTAAAATATTTCTAGAACGTTCATTCGATGGATTGATGTCTGCCACAACCGAATTTAAATTCATGGTATAAAACCCATAGCGCAAAACTGCCTGCAAGGCTTCGGACATAAGTCCTTTCCCTTCACATTCGGGTACAATCATATAACCGAGCTCAGAACGGAAGTGCTGCTTCTCCGCCCGCCAGAATCCAATAAAGCCTATAAGTTCAGTGCTGTTTTGTAAGTACAAACCCCAAGACAATGCCTCTTTATTGTTGATTCCCTCTTCCATTTGGCGCCATAGCTGTGCTACATCCTCTAGGGTTTCTGCTATCGGTCTGTCGATATAGCGCATGGTCTCAGGATTGTTGCGCAAATAAAAAAGCCGTGGTAAATCTGACTCTCCAATGCGGTCCAGCCGCAGGCGAGAGGTGTTAAGTATGGGGAATTGCTCGGGGAACACGTTTATTTTCCCAAGCGTTCCAGCAAGTCTAAGCCGTGTTTGCGTGCAGTTTCTTTCGCAATTTCATAGCCCGCATCGGCGTGGCGAATAACACCCATGCCTGGATCGTTGTGCAGCACACGCTTCAATCTCACTGCTGCATCCTCAGTGCCATCGGCTACGATAACCATGCCCGAGTGAATGCTGTAGCCCATGCCTACGCCGCCACCGTGGTGTAAGCTTACCCAGCTGGCGCCGCCTGCAGTGTTGATGAGTGCGTTTAATATTGGCCAATCCGCTACCGCATCGCTGCCATCCATCATGGCTTCAGTTTCGCGGTTAGGAGATGCTACTGAACCGGTATCCAAGTGGTCGCGACCAATAACAATTGGGGCTTTTACTTTGCCAGTGCGTACCAATTCGTTAAACATAAGGCCCGCTTTTTCGCGTTCCCCTTGCCCAATCCAGCAAATACGTGCAGGCAAGCCTTGGAAAGCGATTTTCTCTTGTGCCATGGTAATCCAGCGTTTCAAACTTTCGTTTTCTGGAAACAACTCTAGCATGGCGCGGTCTGTAGTATAAATATCTTCAGGGTCACCTGAGAGGGCTACCCAGCGGAAGGGCCCTTTGCCTTCGCAAAACAAGGGACGAATAAACGCAGGTACAAATCCGGGGAAATCAAAGGCGTTGGTTAATCCTTTTTCCAAGGCCCGGCCTCTGAGATTGTTGCCATAGTCAAAGGTAACCGAACCGCGCTTCTGCAATTCCAGCATCAGTTTTACGTGATGCACCATGGTGGCGTAGCTGAGTTCTGTGTATTTATCTGGATTGTCTCTGCGCAAGCGGTCTGCTGCTTCCACATCCATGTCCTCAGGATAGTAGCCTATCAAAGGATCGTGTGCGCTGGTTTGGTCGGTAAGTGTATCGGGTGTGATGTTGCGTTCGATCAAACGTTCTAGTAAATCTACTGCATTGCAAAGTACACCTATAGATAAGGCCTGTCCTGCTTCTTTGGCTTGCAATGCCATGTCTATGGCTTCGTCAATGTTGCGCGACATGCGGTCGAGGTAGCGCGTTTCCAAACGTTTGCGTATGCGCCATTCCTCTACTTCGGCTACCAAGGCAACACCTTCGTTCATGGTAATCGCCAAAGGCTGCGCGCCGCCCATGCCGCCGAGACCCGCCGTAACATTGAGTGTGCCTTTTAATGTGCCGCCAAATTTTTGGCGGGCGCACTCAGCATAGGTTTCATAGGTGCCCTGCACAATGCCTTGTGATCCGATATAAATCCAGCTTCCTGCTGTCATTTGGCCATACATCATGAGGCCCTTGGCTTCTAATTCACGAAAATGATCCCAGTTCGCCCAATTGGGCACCAATTGGCTGTTGGAAATAATTACACGAGGTGCATCCTTGTGCGAAGGCAAAATGCCTACAGGTTTGCCACTCTGTACCACCAGGGTTTCGTTATCCTCAAGTTGGGTTAAAGCCTTTAGGATGTTGTCAAATGCGGGCCAATTGCGCGCCGCCTTGCCTAATCCACCGTAAACAATAAGGTCTTCGGGCTTTTCTGCCACGTCAGGATCCAAATTATTTTGAATCATACGGTAGGCTGCTTCTTGCACCCAGCCTTTACAATGTAATGTGTTTCCCGTTGGGGCAATGACAACGCGTTTTCCTGTTTGTGGTTCCTGCATAATCTTGAGTATGCAAAGTTACAATCCGCAGGCAAATTTGTCCCTATGAATCTGCCTTTGTGGTCTCTTAATTAGGTTTTACTTTCGCAGCCATGACTTTTCACCGACTCACCCCTGAAGTATTGCCAGATTATGAACTTTTAGATTGTGGTAATTTCGAAAAACTCGAACGTTTTGGAAAGTTTATTTTGCGCCGTCCCGAACCACAGGCGGTGTGGACTCCCTCGCTGTCTGAGAAAGATTGGGAGAAACAAGCACATGCTGTTTTTACCCGAAAAGGAGAGAAAGACAGTGAAAGTGGAAATTGGAAACTTAAAGCGGGAATGCCTGACCGATGGCTCGTGAATTACAAACACGGACAGTTGAATTTTACCATGAGACTGGCACTCACTTCTTTCAAACATGTGGGGATTTTTCCAGAACAAGCAGAAAATTGGGATTGGATTTTTAAAACTACGCGTGGCTTGGAAGTGTCGGAACCTAAGGTACTCAACCTATTTGCATACACGGGTGGTGCATCCTTGGCGGCAAAGGCCGCAGGTGCAGATGTTACCCATGTGGATTCGGTAAAGCCTGTAGTAACCTGGAGCCGCGAAAATATGGAGCACAGCAAGATGGATGGCATACGCTGGGTGGTAGAAGATGCATTTAAATTTGTGCAGCGCGAGGTTAAACGCGGCAAAAAATACAACGGTATTATTCTAGATCCACCTGCCTATGGCCGTGGTCCTGATGGTGAAAAATGGGTGCTTGAAAAACAAATAAATGAATTGCTCGAACTATGCGCCCAATTGTTGGAAAAAGAACAGGCATTTTTATTGATTAATCTCTACTCCATGGGCTTTAGTCCCATGATATCAGAGAATTTAATTCATGCACATTTTGGTGCTGTTCATGGCGAAAGTGCAGAGGTATTTGTGCAAGATAATTTTGAAAAGAAATTGCCCTTGGGGAATTTATATCGCTTTGTGCGATAAAATAAAAAAACCGCCACTGCGCAATGTAGGGACAAATTGCACAGTGGCGGCTTCTAAAAAAATCGATTAATTGTGATTGATTTGAATCAATTTGCTGTTGTTTCCCACACTAAAAATATAGGTTCCTTGCAAAATGTTTTTAGTCTCAATTCTATTTTCACCTTTGCTGAGTTCGCCTGTCATAATAGCCCTTCCGCTTAGATCTGTAATGCTGTAATTGCCCGCATTCATGGTTTCTACCATCACAAATTCTGAAGCAGGATTGGGGTAAATAGTGGCAATTGTTGCCGCCTCAAAACCTTGTGTAGATGCCGCATCAAATTGCACTTGATTGCTTCTAAATTGCACACGGTTTACTTGGTTTCCACAGTTTACATCTGCAACTATGGCAATGTAATAACGGTTGCTTCCAGAGGGAGGTGTTAGGTCTGTGTATGAATTTTTATTCGAAGAAACACGCCCGATTTCTTCAAATTTACCTCCTTTATTGCTGCGGTAAATCGCATAACTGCTTATGGGGTAAATGCCCAAATAGGAAGACCAATTCAAGTTGTTTTCTCCAGATACACCCAAGTTCGCGGTAAGGTGTGCTGTGGTATGCATATAGTAAATAGATTCGGGTGCGCGGTTGCCACATGAATCTATCGCCATGAGATAGTAGCTGTAAGAACGTTGTTTTGGATTGGAGGTTGTGTCTATGAATTTAGGAGTTTCTGAAAAAGAGAGGGTCGCAATTTTGTCGTATTCGCCTATGGCGTCTGACTCTCTGTAGATTTCATATTTCTCAGTTCTTTTGCCCGCGGTTTTGCTCCACATTAGCATGTTTTTTCCCGTAGCGCTGTCGTTGGTAATCATGCACAAGGGTTCTGCAAAGGGTTCGTAAATGGTAATAAATACGCTGTCTGAATTCACTGTGCAGCCCAGTGTGCTTTCTGTGGCTATTGCATAATGCCAACCCGACATGGCCGCTTTAATGCGATTGCCATAGCCATAAGGAGCCCAGCTCAAGTTGTATTTTGAAGTGGTTTCAATAATTACGGAATCCTGCAAGCACAATTTGGTGTCGCCCGTAACTTTAATTTTGGGTTTGTCTACAGTAATCTCCGTGATGGTAAGTGTGCTACTTGTATCTATACAACCGCCTGTTGATTCGGAGATATAATAGTAATCGCCCCCTTTGTTTACTGTGATTTCATTGCTGGTGTCGCCAGTATTCCATTTCCCTTTATAAGTGGAATAGGCAGATAGCTTTAAGCTAGAACCTGCACAAAAGGAGGTGTAAAAAGTATTGCTGTATACAATCGGAACTTGATTTTGCACTTCTACATATACTTGTTGCGTGGTATCATAGCATCCGCTAGAATCCATAGCGTATGCAAAATAGTAACCGCTATAATCCACAATGAGTTCGCTTCCATAATTGCCATTGCTCCACCAAATGGTGGGACTGCCGGTATATTGCGCAGTAAGTTTTATACTTTGGCAAGCGAAAATAACAGACTTACTGGTGTTTAACTTCAAATTGAAGGCATTTGAAAAGCATGAAGAAGAATCAGGAAAGAACTGACTCCAAGCGCTGCTGCTGAACAAGCCCAAAGTGGCGATCAAAAGGTATTTTTTCAAACTCATCCTTAGGAAACAATCCCAAACGCAATCAGTTTTCGCCTCCTGTCATTATAATGTAAGAATGGATGAAGAACATTTACAACTCAGAGAAAACCCTGAACATCTTGTCAGGGTTGAGAATTCAGTTATTTAATCTTTCGAAAACAACCATTTCCCAAGTTCTTTCCATGTAGGTTTTTTGCCATACATAAGAATGCCTACTCGGTAAATTCTGCCTGAAACCCAAACCATAAAAATGAAGGTGGCAATAAGCAAGCCAATGCTCAAGGCCAATTCAGACCACGGAACCCCAAAGGGACTGCGCACCACCATCACCACTGGACTGGTGAATGGGATAATGCTAAATATTGTGGCTATAGGTCCATGAGGATCTTGGAAAACGGTGCTCTGTGCAATGACAAAACCGAAGATAAGAGGCAGGCTAATGGGAAGCATAAATTGCTGTACATCTGTTTCCTGATTTACAGCAGCGCCAATGGCGGCATACATACTTGAATACAATAAGAAACCACCCAAAAAGAAAATTAGGAATATGGCTATGATTTGTCCGAAGGGCAAATTGAATAAGGCTTCAAGGAAATTATTTTGTGGCATCTGCTCCGCTACCTGTGCTGCTGCGCCTCCAGGCATGGTGGCTGTTTGTGCAGTGGCCGCAGCATTTCCTGAGATAAGTTTTTCGCCCAGCAATCCCGTTATGGCAAAAATGCCGGCAATGCTAAGCAATACCCAAGCGGCAAATTGCGTGAAGCCCACCAAGGCTACACCCAATATTTTACCCAACATCATGTGAAATGGTTTCACAGAAGACACAATAACTTCTACAATTCTGTTGGTTTTTTCCTCCATGCTGCTGCGCATGACCATAGAGCCATAGAGGAAAATGAAGGTGTAAATCAACATGGCTAAGGCAAATCCTATCCCGCTTTTGATTCCAGAGCTGCTGCTTTTTAAGGTGCCATCGCCCTCGATTTCTAACATCGCAATGCTGCTCGATGGTTTTAAGCTGTCAATGGTGCCTTTGCTCAGGCCTTTGGCTTTTAGGTTTTCATCATAGACCATTTGTTCTAACCAATTCGACATTTTTTCCTGCTGCAGCAAGGATAATGTTGTCTTAGAAATCCATTGAATACTGTCCAGTTTATTTAGGTCGCGGTCGTTGATTTTTAAGTAGGCATAGTATTCGTCTTTTGCCACTTTAGTCTGCAATTGATCTGTGGGGGATGTCTCATGTTGAAACCTGAAATTCATGAGACTGTCTACGCGGTTTTTGAAAAATCCTGACGCATCGGTGTACACCACTTTGCGCGGGGTTTTGTCGCTTGAATCGCGTGTGGCCACAAAGATGATGGCACTGTAAAGCAAGGCAATCAGCAGCGGACCGGCAAAGGTCATGATGATAAATGTTTTGTTTTTTACGCGGGTTACATATTCCCGCTTCATGATTACCCAAATCTTTTTCATATCTCAGTGGTCACAGTATTTACGAATATTTGATGAATGGTCGGCAAGTCTTCTCCAAATGCGGTGAGTCCTCCCAAGTTGGCGGCATAGTGTACCAATGCCTCTCTATTTTCTGCTTCAGAATGTATAGAATAATGATAGCGATTTTCGGCACTTGGACCTTCTGAAACGATTTTAAATAGGTCGTTGTTAAAGTCGACCTTGTTTGAAAATTCTATAGAATAAATATTCGAGAAATGCCTCCTGCGAATGGAGTCTGCATCCCCATGCAAAGCCACTTTTCCGCGATGAATAATACATAAGTGCTCGCAGAGTTCTTCTACATTGTCCATACGATGGGTTGAAAACAAAATGGTGGCACCGTCGCGGTGAAGTTCTTGTATTAAATCCTTGATTAAGTCTGCATTTACAGGGTCAAATCCAGAGAAGGGTTCATCCAAAATAATGAACTTCGGTTTGTGAATAATAGTGCATAGAAATTGTACTTTTTGAGCCATACCCTTGGAGAGCTCTTCGAGTTTTTTTCCAGCCCAGGTGGCCATGTCCAATCGCTTCAGCCATTTGATAGCCTCTTGTCTCGCCGTAGCATGGGGCATGCCCTTGATTTCTGCGAAAAATACCAATTGGTCTAGCACCGACATCTTTTTATACAAGCCTCTTTCCTCAGGCATGTATCCCATTTGCAGCGCATGTGCCTCGTGCAATGCCTGTCCGTCAAACAACAGCGTACCCGAGTCCGGACGGGTGATAGTGGTGGCCATGCGGATAAAGGTGGTTTTGCCCGCACCATTGGGACCTAAGAGTCCGTAAATGGTGTTGGCAGGTATGTCTAAACTTAGATGGTCCGCCGCCTTGGTGGTGCCAAATGTCTTGACCAAATCAATGGCTTGTATTTTTAACATGCGCAGCGAAAATAAGGGATGGGGGATACATATTTGGATTAATCGATAAAGGGCGCAACTTTCAATATGAAATGCTTGAAGCCATCTCAAAAGTACATTTAGCCAATTTATTTAATTCATATTTTTTATATTCATTCCCCTGCGTCTTTTGTTGAAACCTTTCGTTGGCCCGCTTTTTCAGGCCAGCAGCCTGAAATTCACGAACCGCCTCAGTTTTCACCAAAATACTTGAAATTGCCTCAAATGCCTTTTTTGAGATGGCTTCTAAAAAGCCCCGCATGTTGTTTCGGTTTCCTGTCACAATTTTGGATGAATTTGTGAGTTTGCTTGCAGGGATTTACATTTGAATACACATCCCCGGAGGATGCCAACACCACTTTAATAATTCAAACCTTGAATAAAGCAATACTTTTGACTTTGGTCGCCCTGTTTACTATTGCCCGTGCAGAGGCGCAGATTGATATTTTCCAACTCATGGAACGCAATGACCTTCCGATTCAAGAGGTAGAGAAAATTGCCGATACCTACTTTAAAGAAGTAGGAACTGGGAAGGGTACAGGTTACAAACAGTACCAACGCTGGTTGTATGAGAGAAAATTTCACTTAGATGAGAATGGCTATCAAATTCCCGCGGAAAAAGAAGACATGCTCTATAACTTGGCGCTGCGCAAAATGCCAGTGGCCTCTCGTGGCGCTTATGAGTGGAAAGAACTCGGACCTCATTATTGGAATGCAACCAGCAGCTGGAATCCAGGTGTGGGCCGCCTGACTTCTGTAGCGGTCAACCCCAATGATACCAGCGTCATTTTTGTCAGCAGTCCGGGTGGTGGTATTTGGCGCAGCACCAATGGTGGTGCCTCCTGGTCGCCCTTGATTGATTTTATCAATTCTTCATGGCAAAATGTATTTCATATTTGCATTGATTCAAGCAACTCAAAAGTGGTGTATGCCGCGTTGAGCAATGGCGGTGTGATCAAATCTACTGATGGAGGCAATACCTGGGCCGCGACAGGTTCAGGTCCCTCAAATTCAAGACAAGTAAAAATATTTCCAGGGAAATCGAATCTGATTTTTGCAGCAGCTACCAACGGATTATGGCGTTCTGTGAATGCAGGTGTGAATTGGGTAAAAGTGGAAAATGCTACCAAGGAAGATATTGAGTTTTGTCCAAGCAATCCAAGTATTATGTACGCCTCAGGCAATGGAGGAAGCTCCTATGTTTGGCGTTCGCAAGATTCTGGTAAAACCTGGTCAGGCATCGATTCTGCCAAGGGCATGATGAAGAAAGGGAGAACCCTTTTGGCAGTCTGCGCGGCGGATCCATCCATTTTATATGTAGTGCAAGCCAGTGGCAGCGCCTTCGGTGCTTTTTATAAATCGAATGATTATGGCAACACCTTCACAGTTCAAGTGTTGGGTAGCCCCTCGAATGGAACCAACTACTTTGGATACTCCCCCGATGGGAAAGGCAATGGCGGACAAGCTTCTTACGATATGGCGATTGTGGCAAATCCATTTGATGCCGCTGAAGTCTACATCGCAGGCATTATTGTTTGGCGCACCCTCGATAGCGGGATATCTTTTGAAGCCATAACGGTATGGTCTTATCCCAATGGAACGGGCTACAATCACGCAGATGTGCATGGCCTAGAATGGGTGGGACACACCTTGTATTCCAATTCTGATGGTGGCATCTACAAAAGTCTAGACCGCGGCGAAGAATGGATGGACCTAACGCCAGGTTTGGGTATCCGTCAGTTTTACAGAATTGATTGTTCGGTTACCGACCCAAACATGATTACAGGGGGGTCTCAAGACAATGGAAATTCAATACGCACTCCCGCTAAAGATTGGATAGATTGGCTCGGTGCGGATGGTATGGACAACGCCATTAGCAAAACGGATGCAAATGTGGCTTTTGGACTGATTCAGAATGGGGGCTTGTATAGGACAGACAATGGGGGCATGAGCCAACAAGGACTCACCAAGCCATCGAACGGCAACTGGGTTACGCCCTTTGTGGTGCATCCTACCAATCATGATACTTTGTATGGCGGCTGGACTGGAATATACCGTTCGGATGATCGCGGCGCTTCATGGAATTTAATTGGAGGGGGCTCTCAAACCATTGATCAATTGGCTGTGGCGCCATCCAATCCGCGCTATGTGTATGCTTCAAAAGGTAGCAATTTGATGGTTACAAAAGATGGAGGACAGAATTGGGTGAACGTAAGTGTAGCTTCTACGATTAATTCCATTTTTGTAAGCAAATACAATCCTGAAAAAATTTGGCTCGGCATAAATAACAGCGCCATCCGCGTTATCGTTTCTGAAAATGCCGGTGGTAACTTTACCGATATTTCTGCAGGCTTGCCTGCCTTAGTCGCAAGAGATGTAGTGGTTGACGAAGATGCAAACGAAACCATTTATGCAGGCATGAATTTGGGCGTGTATTACCGCGATTCTGTAAGCAATACTTGGGCGGTGGCAGCAACGGGTTTGCCACTGGTGGCGATTAATGACCTCGAGATTCAGAAGTCTGGTGCCAAACTGCGTGTAGCTACTTATGGCAGAGGGGTTTGGGAATGCAATTTGCGCAATGTGGCGCTGCCTTGTTCTGCGCCTGCTGCCGTGAATACAGTTTCAGTTACTTCAAATTCAGCAGTGGTGGCTTGGGACGCAGTAGAGAATGCAGACGCCTATACCCTAGAGTATAAAAAGATTCTAGAATCCTTTTGGACCCGATACCGCAGCAATATTGTGGGTCTCACAGATACCATTCAAGGGCTGACAGGAGACATGGATTATAACTGGCGTGTGCGCGCCAATTGCGATGCGGATAGCAGCAGCTTTGCTACTGGTGATTTCAAAACAAGCACAGGTGCAGCTGTGAAAAACATATCAGAACTGCGTACCCTAGTATATCCCGATCCTGCAACTGATGTGCTTTTTGTGAAATTCAATGCGAGCAGTATGCAAAGGGTAGAAATGCGCTTGGTGACTGCAACGGGTGCCGCCGTTTTTGGTTCGCGCTACGAGGCCACAACCGGTGAGAATATTGCAAAACTAAATATTGAAACCTTGTCCAATGGGGCGTATGTGTTGCAGCTTCTTACCAAAGAAGGATGGTCTTATACCCAGTTTATCATTCAGCGCTAAGCGTCCTTGAATTTAGGGATTCCAATGTTGAACGCCGCCGCATAAGGATTGGGCTACAAACCCTTGGATTTGTAGTTTCGCGGCTGCGATTTCAGAACGACCGCCACCCATGGTGCACACCGTGATGTAGAAGAGGCTTTTGTCCATTTCTTGGGTGAATTCTGTAATGTCATTCAAGGGGATGTGCAATGACCCTTCAATATGTTGGTTCTTGAATTCTTCTTCACTGCGCACATCAATAAATATTACGGGATGCCCGTTTTCTTTTAAACGCAGAAGGGATGCTTTGTCAATGCAGCTCATAGTGTATTCAATTGATTTTATTGGTTTTTGAGGTGGTAAATAAATTCCTGATTTTGAAAATCTCAAATATCCTTTTGCCTCTCCCAATATCGCAAGGCATGCGGAATCGGATGATAATGCCAGAGGAAAGGGTGAGTGCCGCAATGGTAAATACGGCCATTGAAATGCCAAAGGTATCAGCAATGATTCCTGTGAGGATAGCGCCTATGGCATATCCAAGGTCGCGCCAAAGTCTAAACACGCCTATACTAGAAGCCCTGTCCAAGGGATGTGTGTTTTCAGCAATACTGGCCATAAATGTGGGATACACCATGGCGGTACCCCAGCCCAATAAGGCAGATATGGAATAAAAATGCCATAAGCTGCTGGCAAAAGGAATACAAAATATTGCAAGGCCTTGCAGCAGCATGCCCCAAACCAACAAATCTTTTTTACAAAAAATATCAGATAATTTACCAGTAATTAATTGTCCCAAACCCCATACTGCTGGGTAAATGGCTGTGATAATGCCAATCTGTAATAAGGGGAAGTTTTTGTAGTGAAGTATCAGTGGCAATAAGCCCCACATCATCCCGTCATTCATATTGTTTATCAATCCCGCTTGGGTTACGGAGCCTAATATTTTGTGCCGCCACGTGGTGTCTAAAAATACCGATGTGAGCCGCGCCTGTGTGCTACTCTTACTTTCACTTTTGACAAATGAAAGGGTGTCACCGACCAAGCAGATACTGCCCGCAATCCCCATAACGATAAGGCCAATACCAATAAGGAAAGGGTAGGGGCGCAGTCCGTTGATTTGTGCGATATAGCCTGTGAGAAATGCAACGACCGCCACAGAAATATACCCTGAAAATTCATTAATTCCCATGGCCAATCCCCGCTGTTTTTCACCCACCAGATCGATTTTCATCATTACGGTGCTGCTCCAAGCCAACCCTTGATTTATTCCCAAGAAAATATTGGCAATGACAATCCACTCCCAACTGTTTGCATAACTCAACAACAGAGGGACCGGTATGGCAAATAGCCAGCCTACAATAAGTATGGCTTTGCGCCCATATCGATTGGATAAGCGCCCCGCAACGTAATTGGCTGCTGCTTTCGAAATACCAAAGGTGATAATAAAAGAGAGAATTGCACTGTGGGCCGCGATGCCAAATACATCATCGGCAATTTGTGGAAGTATAGATCTCTCCATGCCTACCATGCCCCCTACGAAGGCATTGATAATCACCAGCCAAAAAAACTGTTCGCGATTTTGTCGCAAGCCTTGTTCTGTATTGTCTGTGATTTGGTAGCACATATTCAAATGCAAAATTCAACATAGGATGATGTTAAACCTTTAACATTTGATAAGTAATGCAGCCCTTAGCGTTTATGCTGTTTTAGGGTGGCCCGGATGCGGCTCAGGCTTACTTGTGTAATTCCCAAGTAGCTCGCGATATGTTTCAGCGGAATTCGCTGCAACATATTCGGTGTTTTTAACAAATGGATATAGCGTTCTTCAGCGCTGTGAAATTGAATGCTTTCAAGGCGTTTCACTGTATCTACATAGCCAGCTTCCATGATGAATCGAAACAAACGTTCTATGTTGTGGTGCGTTTCATAGAGTTTGAAAAGTGCTGTGGCATCGATAGCCGTAATGTCTGAATCCTCTAGTATCTGTATCGCTTTTTGTGAGGGTTGGCCTGTGAATAAGCTTTCTACGCGGGCAATAAAATTGCCTTCAAAAGCAAAATATTCCGTGATGTCGTTGCCATCTTTATAGTAAAAAATACGCGCCAAGCCCGCATTGATGAAGTATATGGTTTTGCAAGTGAAACCTATGGGTTGTAGTAGCTCATTTTTTTCAATATGAATTGGGGTGCAAATGGCCTGCAATGCAGCTTTTTCCTCTGGATTGAGGTGTTGGAATTTTTCGAAATGGGTGAAAATATCAAACATATATCGGCCTGCTATTGCCCGCAATTTAGGCAAAGCTCCAATACAGAATCAAAATAATATGAGGCAGCCGTAGATAAATAGCACGGCTATTTGTGAAATACTATGAAAAAAGGGCTGTAATGCTGGATGGAAATCAGCTCAAAAACTGCCGTGTTTTATTGAAATTGTTCTATCAAGGGATAGTAAAGAATGCTCTCTTGCAGCGGGAAAAGGGGCAGGCTTTTCATGAGTTCAACAACTTCGCTTTCTTCTAAATTATTGAAAATAAAAACAGCGCCATTACGTGTAGGTCTGAGATACAGTTGTTCTAGAATTCCCTGCTCTCTCCACTGCTGCACTACCTCTTGTTCGTGTTTGATAATTTCAGGAAAATTTTCAGGAATCCGTGTCATATCTAGCGTGAGGATGGCCATTACGCGGTTGTTGTTGCTTGGGTTTGTCATTGTAGTTGGGTTCAAAATTAGGGGTATTTGGCCTGTTTGTTTTTTAATAACTATCATTTAAAACGATATTATTGCACTATGATTCGTCGTGGGACTTTGGAAGACAGCGCATTATTGCAGCACATTGGGCGTGAAACTTTCGCAGATACTTTTGGAAATACCTGCACTAAGGAAGATATGCGGGCTGTGTTGGAATTGTATTTCAATCCGACACAAGTTTCCATGGAGTTGTCCGATGATGCCGATAACTTCTTTTTCTTTGAAGAGGAGGGGACGGTAAAAGGGTATATGCGCATCAATGCAAAACACGCTTGTCCCATTGAAGCATTGCAACAGCGAAACTGTGTTGAGTTGGTTCGGCTGTATGTGCTCAAAGAATACCACGGCACCCATGTTGCCAATGCACTCATGGACTATGCAGTGGATTTTGCCCAAGCCCATGGCTTCGATGTGATGTATTTATCGGTGTGGGAATACAACTTTCGCGCCCGCGGTTTTTATGAAAAGCACGGCTTCAAAAACTCGGGAGTAGAAAATGATTTTCCCATGGGTTCAACACCCCAAACCGATTATTGGTTTGTGAAGGAGTTGTGAGTTAGAGACAGTGCTTTTCCAACAAAATGCTGACTGCCACCAACTGCTCATATTCGTGTTAATAAATGATTGGTTGACCAATTCGTAGGAATCGAATTCTCACCCTTCCAATTTTTTGAGGTAATTATGTAATTCTTGTATTTTAGAGGTTAAAATATCCCAAACAATATCATAATCAATACCATAGTAATCATGAATGAGTTTGTCTCTTGTTCCAGCAATTTTTCTCCATTCAATTCTTGGGTTCTTATTCTTGAAATCATCAGTCAGTTTCTTTGTGGCTTCGCCAATAACCTCTAAACTTCGAATCGAGGCACGACATAACACTTCATCAGAAATATACGCTTCACGGGAAAGGTGTTTCGTGTGATTAAGGATGAATTCTGTTTCATCCAAAATATGTTTAACCAGCTCGATGTCAGGATTGATAGACAAATTCTACCTCCTTCAAAATATGGGGGCCAATATGTTTGCTCAGCGACTGGGGTGTGACGATTTCAACCTTTCTGCCAAATAAGTCTTCAAGGTAGAATGCCAGTTCCATAAAGTTGTCAAATGACTTTTTGCCTGCTTGAAAGTCAACCAGCAAATCCACATCGCTTTCCTCTTGGACTTCATTTCGTACAAATGAACCAAATAGTCCAATAGACCTAACTCCGAATCTGTCCAAGGTTAAAGTGGATTCAGATAAGGCTTCTCGTATATCGCTTTTGTTGTGGGCTCGGGTAGTGAGCATGGTAAGTCCTTACTTACAAATATAATCAAAATGGGCTGAAATCAAATTGGGTTGTCTTTGGGTCCTCAATTAGACTTCCCGCTTAAGAGCTTCTAGCACATTCCTAGCACAATCGCCAATGCGCAAACACCAAATTGTGTCGCACAAAAAAACCGCACCAATGCGGTTTCAATTTTTTGCTACCTTAATTGACTGCATAATTATCTAAAAACAAATAGATAGTGCTTTCTAGGGTGTGCTTAGTTCGATAGAAAGGTGGGATGGGTGATTTCTGACTTTGAACCCGAGGAATGATATGTTAATACCATAGACCACTCTGAATTTATACCATCATAGGTGTGTAAGGTGCTTTCACCTAATAAGAACGTACATTGGTTGATCTGTAATACTCCCCATTTCTATATGATTTTCCCTGAATGCTGCAACAAAGTTAGAATGAGCAATGAGCCCAGCGGCTGGGAGGAATTATAAGCAGGTCTTGTATTTTACAAATTAAAAGTTCCGAACGGCACGAACGTTATAATAATTTGTTTTACGTTCATAACTCCAAGAGCCACCATTTTCATACAAATTGAAATTAATAGCAAACGGTGTTGTCGGAGCTATACCTGTCCAATATTCGTTGCTTGTCCAATATACCTTTGGTGAAATATTAATCAGGCCATTTAAATATACATTATTTAAGATGCTTTGAAATTGTCCTCTTTCGGGTAAATACCAATCAGAATAACCGTTCAATACAAGGTCATTGCAAATAGTATGAGCACTTCCCCAATTGCTATTTGTACTCTGGTCTTCTAATGCGACAATAAACCCATGGGGGACATTGGGGTCATAGCCATTTTCACCGGGTGTTAACAAATTAGCAATTAAACCTCCTTGAAATGTATCTCCAATGCATTTTCCACTTTCGCAAAACTTGGTCGTTTTAAACGTCAATTGGTCACCATATGTTGTTCCAAGATTTGATGTTGCATAGGCGCGAACATAATAGGTGGTAAAAGGGGTGAGATTTTGAATCGAGCTGTTGTAAATGCCCTCTCCAATGCCGTCAGAAGTGAATCCATCGGCAAGTGTTGGGTTGGGTGAAGTGCTCCAACAAACTCCACGTTGTGAAATAGAAGAGCCACCGTCCGTTATAATGTTGCCTCCTCCAATTGCGGTTGAACTTGTAATCGCTGTTACATCAAGTGTAATAATATCGGGAGAAACGAAAAGACTAAATTGGTATATATTACCTCCGAGACTCAATGAAAATCTTGCATTTCCTGCAGAAGTTGGAGTTCCAGAAACTGAAAACTCTAGCTCGCCATCTCCATTATTTAACTTGCCCTTTTCTAATTTTGCAATTAGTCCGATTACTCCCGAAGAAATAATTGATATGCTGTTGTAGACACCACCATTGCCATTGCCGTATGGAATTTGAGTAATCTCATTGATGTAGTTTTTCCTAACTTTAAAGTCGGTGCTATTAGAAATTTTCGTGCTATCTAAATAGCCAATTTGTCCCAACGTGCCACCTATTGTGATTTCTTTCATCAATGAATCTGAGCTGTTTGATCCAATTGCGGTTAACATGATTCTATAGGTCCCGTATTCAGTGTAAGTATGACTAGGGTTTTTTTCAGTTGAACTGGTTCCGTCTCCAAAATTCCATTTATAGGAAATTCCCGAAGAGTTATTTATAAACTGAATCTGAGCCGGAATGGAGTCTGTATTTCCGTCAATTGTGAATTTTGCTTCCGCAACTACGGGGGTAACGGGTGATTCCTTTTTACATGAGTTAAAAAGAACCAAAGTCGAAAAGGTCATTGAAATAAATAAAAAGTAATTTTTCATTTAAATGTTCTTTGTCTTGGTATAAAGCCTTGAATTTTAGCTTGTTTTGTTTAGATTGTAACGTTATGAATACTCACAAAAATAATCAAAACTCACAAGAAAACAATTTTTTGTGAGTTTTGATTATTTCATGGTAACAACTTGGCTTTTTTCAGGTTTCTGTTTCCCTGAAAACTTTAATTTAAATCAGATAGTTTTGGAGGGAAGGGGTCAGAATCTTGGTGAACCACAATCGGGAAATCATTGATTGTTAAATACAATTTCCGCATAAAAAGGTGTTAGTTGTAGGCAGTAATCCTTTCCATTTCTGTAATTATTCTTATTGTATGAAAATTATTCTTCGGAAATCTAGGAATAGTTTGTTAATCTTTTCATAAGAAATCCATTTTGACAAAAATAGGGTTGCAGCTATTTTCTTTCAAAAGCCGATTGAGGTTTCACTCATTGCCAGCAATGTTTTACAGAGGGTATAAAAAGAAAAAACAGGTCGGAATTGACCAGTTTTCTTGTTGGGCTCCCCAACCTGGACTTCCCGCTTAAGAGTTTGTAGCTCATGCTTCGCACAATCTCTCATGCGGGATAAACTGACTCCCTTTGGTCGTGAGACCGCTTCGCTAAGTTCTCGCCCAGATTGTATCGCAAAAAAAAACCGCACTAGTGCGGTTTCATTTTTTGCTCCCCTAATTGACGAAAGTTGCAGTTACAATAAGATGATTGAGTATGTGAATATCAGGAAATTGAAGGATTGAACCTCCTTTAATTTTGCAGGAGGTCTATTTGTCATTCAGCCCTATACCAAATCCAAACATTGCTGCAACCAAGGCTAGGTGAATAATTAAAATAGCCTTTTGCCAAGTAGGTCTGTCATTCCATTTTTGTTCTGTATCAAATGGGTCAAACGCTAAACCTATTCCCATAGATGAGGCTGCCTGAATGTAATCTTTAGGAAAAATTGCCTGAAACAATCCTAAAAGTAAAAATCCAATGTAAAGAAATTTGTTAAAAGGTGTTTTCATATTGAAATGTCATTTATACAATTTCAAATGTACAAACTTTCTAAAATTTTAAAAGATGGACTTGATTACATCTTTGAAAATCAAGAAGAGAAAGACAAGTACGCCTACTATTACTTCATTTCGGTAGTTTTTTAGAAATTGAGCTGACTTATTCATTAAATATAAAAAAGGGTTACACTATACAAGTATAACCCTTTTATCTTTTTATCTGCTCCCCTTATTGACCCAAAATACAACCCTCAACCCCTGATAGATTATATAATACTCTATAAAACAAATAGATAATGATTTGTATGGAGTGTATAGTTTGCTGGACGGGTGGAATTTGGGGGTTTTTAGTTTTTATGCTGAGAGTAAGATTTGTCCACTTGTTAAGTATTAGAATCTATCCCTTCATAGGAGTATGTGGCACTTTCACCTGCACTCAACTTGCATTGGTTGATTAGTTTTTAAAAAGAAGGGATTTAATGTTATTATTGTGCAAGTTTATTAAAAAACATGAAGAAAGTAATAATCAGTATGTTCCTTTTAGGAAATTTATTAAGTGCTAGTGCTCAGGTGCCGAGCTATGTGCCGAGTAATGGCTTGGTTGGTTGGTATCCATTCAACAGTAATGCCAATGACCAAAGTGGTAATGGAAATGATTTAAAATTGACAGGAGATGCTACATATTGCCCTGATAGGTTTAATAACAATGATTCCGCTGTTTTACTGGATGGAAATGATGATTATATTTCAAGTTTAAATTCACTTCTAAATACATCTAATGATTTTACTGTTTCAATTTGGATTAGATTAAAGTCACTATCATCGCAGGGTACACCCGTAACAGACAGATGCCTTTTTAATACTTTTCCAAATGCAGACCATGCAATAGAAGTTTGGAGTTATCAGAGTTCACAAACAAGTTCTGGTAAGAATTCTGCTGGTTATATTGGAAATGGTAGTTCTTGGTACGCTACTCCAACCGTGCAATATAATATGAACTTAAGCATAGATAGTTGGTATAATTGGGTATTGGTTAAAGAAAACAATGTAAGAAAGGTTTACTTATCTGATAAGTTAATTTTTCAAACTAGTTCATCATATAACGGTCCAAATAAATTAACAGGTATAATCTTCGGAGCGATGTGCGGTGGTCCAACTTGGCCTGATTGGGAGTTCAATGGAAATTTTGATGACATTGGTTTGTGGAATAGAGCTTTATCTTCAACAGAAGTCCATAAACTTAGCTTGAGTTGCATTAAATCTATCACTCAACAACCAACTAATCAAGGTATGTTTTCAGGCAATGCAACATTTACATGTGCTACAAATGATACTTTGGTTAATTACCAATGGCAAAGTGACCTTGGGATGGGTTGGAATAATTTAAGTAATGCGGGCCAATATAGTGGAACAACAACCGATACTCTTAAGATTTCAAATGTTACCTCAACTAATGATAATCAGAAGTTCCGTTGTATTGTAAAAGGTGATTGCATGACGGACACAACAAATGAGGCGACGTTAAAAGTTTGGGGTTTAGGAATAGAAGACGAAATTGTTACTAAGATTAAGGTATATCCAAACCCAAGTAGCACCCAAGTTATCATAGATAACGGAAACTACAGTACAATGGGTTCATACACCGCTAAAATTGTAAACTCAATTGGTCAACAGGTGTTTCAATCTCTAATCAATCAACAACAGTTTGTAATTGATGCCAAAACAATGGGTGGAGCAGGTGTGTATACCCTTTATATCACCGATGCCAATAACAAGGTTGTAGCTGTAAAGAAAATCGTTTTACAGTAACTTTTAACCTAATCAGATAATTGAAAGCTTGCACCTAAAAGTGCAAGCTTTTTTTGTGTCATTAAGATTTACCCTCAATTGAAAATACAACCACTCATATTTGCTTCAATATCTATTATTTACAAGGGTCTAAAGAGGTTGTAAACGAAAAAATCCACTCGGACATGAGTGGATTTTCGTTGTGCTCCCCTT
>Ga0315904_10004012_pt1 | contig 21273 bp, 24 predicted proteins | sample LakEriMetagenome_6_FD_203529 | JGI IMG/M metagenome (GOLD analysis project Ga0315904, IMG submission 203529) | Freshwater fungal communities from buoy surface, Lake Erie, Ohio, United States - Buoy 12 MA120 | ecosystem: Environmental > Aquatic > Freshwater > Lake | place: USA: Lake Erie, Ohio...
AACGAATTCTCGGCATGGGGGATGTCGCAACTTTGGCTGAACAAGCAAAGAAAGCCCTAGACGAGAAGAGCGCGGCGCGGCTAGAAGAGAAGTTCACAAGTGGCGAAGATTTCACTTTCGAAGATTTTTTAGAGCAGCTGCAAGCAATGAAGAAGATGGGTTCAATGTCAAAGCTACTTGGCATGTTGCCAGGAATGCCTGGCGCGCAGGGCGCTGCCATGAAGAAGCAGATCGAATCCATTGATGACAGCGAAACCGATCGTGCGGCAGCAATCATTCAATCGATGACCCCACAAGAGCGCATCAATCCAAAGATCATCAATGGTTCACGTCGCCTTCGAATCGCAAAGGGAAGCGGCCATGAGGTTTCAACGGTTAATCGCTTACTCGATCGATTTACCGCCGCACAAAAAGCGATGAAGCAGCTACGTCAGGGCGGCTCAGGTATGGGGGCAGCTGCAGGGTTGCCGCCAGGGCTGGCGCCTAGCTCCGGGTCAATGGGCGCACGTGCTGCTCGAGCGCACGAGCGGCCAGTTAAGAAATCTCGCTCCGGGAACCCCGCCAAGCGGGCTCAAGAGGAGCGCGGCTAGAGCCACTCGTTTTGGCGGTTCGGGCAGCTGCTGGCAAGATAAGCACCCTTGGGAACGGGCCCTCTCTCCCGTCCTCATAACCCTCGAGGCAGTTGCCCGCTTCCTCATTACATACAAGAACTTGGAGAGTTTGTGGCTGCAAAAATTCGTTTGGCTCGTATGGGAAAGATTCGTACCCCACACTTTCGCATCGTCGTGGCTGATTCGCGCTCTGCGCGTAACAGCAAGGCGATCGAGGAGATCGGTCGTTACTCACCAGCTCAAGAGCCATCATTAATCATCATTAATTCCGAGCGCGCGCTCTATTGGATGGGCGTCGGTGCAACACCAACACCTGCAGTGGAAGCGCTACTAAAGATCACTGGTGATTGGCAGAAGTATTACGACCTGCCAGGCAAAGAGGGCACACTAAAAGTTGCTCCACCTCGCCCGGATCGACGCGCAGCATTTGAGGCAGCGGCAAAAGAGGCGATGAACGAGCCAAAAGATGGCGCAACGACTTTGAAGAAGCGCGCAGCAGAGAAGCTCGCTGCGAAAGCAGCTCCAAAAGCTGAAGTAGCTGAAGAAGTACCAGCTGCAGCACCAGCTGAAGAGGTAGCAGAATCAGTTGCAGCTCCTGAAGCAGAGAGCGCACCTGAGAGCGCTCCAGTAAGCGAGTAGCCATGATTGATGAGGCGTTAGAACATCTCATCAAAGGGATAGTTGATCATCCTTCTGATGTTGTGGTGAGCGAAAAAAATGGTCGTCGTGGCTTGACCTACGAAGTGCGCGTTCATCCTGAAGATATTGGCAAGGTAATTGGTCGCGCTGGACGGACTGCGAAAGCGCTTCGGACAGTTGCCAGTGCACTTGCCCGTCGTCCCATTCGAGTAGATCTGCTCGAGGCTGACGAATAACAATGCTCCTGACCGTCGGCCGAATTGGTCGCGTTCATGGCATACGCGGTGAAGTTACCGTCGAAGTACTGACAGATTCACCAGAAGAACGTTTCTATCCTGGCGCACAATTAACAACCGAACCGGCGCGCGCCGGTGGGTTAACAATTTCAACTGCTAGATGGCATAACTCGACATTACTTCTTGGCTTTATTGGTTTTGACGATAGAAATGCAGGAGAAAGTTTGCGCAATGTGCAACTGCTTGCCGAAGTCGATCTCGATGATGTCGACGACGATGAGTACCACATCCAACAATTGATGGGCTTAAAGGTCTTTCATCTCTCAGATCTTCAGTTTTCCAATGAAATTGGCGAGATTAGTGGAGTTATCACGGGAGTTGCACAAGATTTGTTGGAGATCATTAAGCCAGATGGCAAGGAATTTCTCATTCCATTTGTTAAGGCATTGGTACCAAAAGTTGATATTGCAGGTGGACGAATTCTCATCGATCCTCCAGGGGGACTGATTGATGAAGATTGATATCGCCACCCTCTTTCCAGAGTATTTTGACCCGCTGTCACTCTCATTATTAGGCAAAGCTCAGACAGAGGGCATCGTGCAATGTACGACACATAATCTGCGCGAGCATGCGCTGGGTGTACATAAAAGCGTTGATGACACTCCATACGGTGGTGGCGCTGGCATGGTCATGATGGCTGAACCAATCGCACACACCATCGATCCATTAATCCAAGAAAATCCCACCGCGATTCTGATTATTCCCACGCCTTCTGGAGAGAAGTTCACGCAACCAATTGCAGAAAAACTCTCGCGTGAGAACCATCTGATTTTTTTATGCGGTCGATACGAGGGAATTGATGCCCGCATTCCAGAGTATTACCGAAACGTTGCACAGATCGAAGTTCTTGAGCTCTCGTTAGGCGACTATGTTCTTGCTGGCGGTGAAGTCGCAACGCTTGCGATGATTGAAGCGATTACTCGATTACTGCCAGGGGTTCTTGGAAATCCTGAATCGCTTGTGGAGGAGTCGCATGTGCTTCGAGACGAAGATGGGCAAGAGGCGCTGGTGGAGTACCCCAACTACACCAAACCTCCGCTCTGGCGCGGCCTTGAAGTGCCCGAGGTTCTCACCTCAGGCAATCACGGGGCCATCGCCCGGTGGCGCCTTGAGCAGGCACGGGTTCGCGCACGCCGGCTCAAGTAGGCGTTCAAGTAGCGGCCGGATTTGGGTAATCCCCAGGGGCACGGCAGAATAGGGCGCCTTGGCGAGAAATGCGCCCCGCCGCAGGGGAGCGAGTTTCTGATCGCGAAGTGGTCCTAACCAGGTTATCGACCTGCGGCGATTACCAGAGAAAAACGAGATAGCACTTATGAACACATTGGACGCCCTTGACGCGGCAACCCTCCGTCGCGACCTCCCATCCTTCCGCCCCGGCGATGAATTAAAGATTCACGTCCGCGTTATCGAAGGAAATAAATCACGTATCCAGGTCTTCCAAGGCTTGGTCATCCGACGTCGCGGTAGCGGCGTTCGTGAGAGCTTCACCATTCGTAAAATCTCTTACGGAGTTGGTGTCGAGCGAACATTCCCAGTCCACACACCAGTAATCGAAAAAATTGAAGTAGTTCGTCGTGGCGATGTTCGCCGTGCGAAGTTGTACTACCTCCGCGAGCTTCGCGGTAAGGCATCGAAGATTCGCGAGCGACGCGGTGGCAACTTCGGCCCAAGCGAGACGATTGTCTTTGAAACGGGCGAGGCAGAGGTTCTCACCGAAGAGGTATTAGCTCCTGTCGAAGTAGTTGAAGCAGTTGAAGCTGTGCAATCTGCTGAGGCTGCTCAAGTGAGCACGACTGATACTGAGAAAGAGAAATCCGAGTAGTGAAACTCCCGCGGAAGGGTTCGCTCCTTCGCGAAATTCCTGTCCTGGTAGTTGTCTCTCTCTTCATCTCAATCATCATCAAAGCCTTCTTGATTCAGGCGTTCTATATTCCGTCGGGCTCTATGCAGACCACCCTTGAGATTAATGATCGAGTTATCGTCAACAAGCTTGGCAACTTCTTCACTGACGTCAAGCGCGGTGATGTGGTGGTCTTCCGCGATCCAGGAGGATGGTTGCCACCAGCATATGAAGAGAAGCGCTCAGCGCCGCTACAAGCGCTTCGCAATGGATTGGTCTTTGTGGGACTTGCACCCGATCCTGCTAAGCAGCATTTGATTAAGCGCGTTATTGGCGTTGGCGGGGATCACATCGTCTGTTGTGATGCTAAGGGTTCGTTGGTGATTAATGGCAAAGCGGTCAAAGAGAAGTACTTGTATGCAGGCAATGCACCGAGTGAAACCAAATTTGATGTCCGAGTTCCCAAAGGCTCGCTGTGGGCGATGGGTGATCACCGAGCAGCCAGCGAGGATTCCCGATATCACCAAGAAGATCCCAACAAAGGAATGGTTCCGCTCAACAAAGTTGTTGGCCGCGCCTTCCTGGTGATCTGGCCAGTACAACATTTCTCGCTGCTACCTCGACCAGAGGCGTTGACCGCGATTCCAGTGAAATGAATCCTGAAGCTGCGCTTCGAGCGGCGGGATTTAGGCTCATCGCGGGAGTGGATGAGGCAGGACGTGGCGCCTATGCCGGCCCTCTTGTAGTGGCTGCGGTAATCCTTGATTCCGACAACCCGCTGACGGAAGTTGGGGATTCCAAAACTTTCTCTGAAAGTAAACGCCGTGACATTGCAGAAGAAATCAAAGATCGCGCCTTGGCCTATTCGATTATCGCGATCGATGCAGAGGAGATTGATACGTACGGACTGCACCCCTCGAACATTGGGGGAATGCGGCGCTCGATAACCGCCCTTTCTCATACCCCCGACTACATCATCACAGATGGCTATTACGTTGCTGGCTTGGAAATTCCATCTATAGCAATGTGGCGTGGTGATCAAGTCAGTGAATCTGTAGGTGCAGCTTCAATACTGGCTAAAAATTATCGAGATCACATCATGATTGAGTGGGACGATCGCTATCCAGAGTATGGCTTTGCCCAACACAAAGGTTATGGCACTGCCCTCCATCAACGCGCATTAGAGAAGTACGGCGTCTTACCAATTCACAGAAAATCTTTCGCACCGATTGCACGCTTACTCGACAGTTCAGATCTTCGCCATTAACAGCCAGAGCAGAATGTTCTAGGTGTGTACAGCCTCCTATCGGTGTCGGAGGCAAAACTTAGATTTGCGCCATGGTCAATTCCTCCAGCTCTCCATATCGTCCACATCAATTAGGTAAGGCTGGTGAAGCAGCAGCGGTCGCCTACTTAATTGACGCTGGCTATTCAATAATCAATCAGAACTGGCGAGGAGCGCATGGTGAGATAGACATCATTGCGCGCTGCGAATCTCATCATCCCGAGTTCGTTGTGGTTGAGGTGAAGACTCGTTCATCACTTCAATGTGGCACACCGCTTGAAGCAGTTACCTCCACGAAGTATCGAAGGCTTTTCCTTTTGGGTCGCGAATGGATATCTACCTATCAACCGGGCGCCTTGTGGCGCATTGACGTTCTGGCTCTACTCCGCTCTGCTAGCGGCTTTCACATCACCCATCACAAAGGACTGATTGCTTAATGCTTGCTACTACTCGCGCTATCTCCTTAGTGGGATTATCAGGGCACTTGATCGATGTTGAGGCAGATATTGGAAATGGAGTTCCAGGCTTTACGCTCCTTGGCCTTCCCGATGCAGCGCTCTCAGAGGCACGTGATCGGGTTCGTTCAGCAATCATCAACTCGTCGGCGCAATGGCCCAATAAACGGATAACTCTTGCGCTCTCACCTGCAGCCCTACCTAAACGCGGTTCGGCATTCGATTGCGCAATTGCACTCTCCCTGCTCGCTGCGGCAGAAGAGATCACATTGGAGAGACTTGGCGAAGCGGTCGTGCTCGGGGAGCTCACCCTTGATGGCAGAATCAAATCTGTTCCCGGAATTCTTCCGGCACTTCGCGCAGCATCGTTACATGGAGTCAAGCAGGCAATCATTCCCTCTGACAATTACCAGGAGGGCTCGCTCGTATCTGGAATAGAGATTCTGCACTTTAGACATCTGCGTGAGGTGATCACCTGGCTTCAAGGGGGTGCATACTCTCCATCTGATCTGAGATCAGCTCAACGAGCAGAGCCAGATAGCGCTCCATCAGATTTCTCTGATATCGCAGGACAAGAGCGTGCAAAAGCAGCGCTTGAGATTGGCGCCGTCGGCGGTCATCACATTGCAATGGTTGGCCCTCCTGGAGTTGGCAAGAGCATGCTTGCTGCACGCATTCCTTCGATTCTGCCAACCCTTGATGACCGAGATGCATTAGATGTGACCTCACTCCACTCAATAGCGGGGAAAATCTCAGCGGGTAGCAGCGCACCTCTTATTACTACGCCGCCATTTGTTGCTCCTCATCACACCATCACACGAGCAGGGTTAATCGGCGGTGGCGCTACGAGTATTTCCCCCGGCGCATGTTCGTTGGCACATCGCGGGATTCTCTTTCTCGATGAAGCGCCGGAGATTGCCCGTCCAGTTATCGAATCGCTTCGGGAGCCGATGGAGCTTGGGGAAATCACACTCACTCGACTAGGGCGAAGCGCAACTTTTCCCGCTCGATTTACTCTTGTCTTGGCGTCGAATCCATGTCCATGTGGGTGGGCAATTGGCAAAGCAAAACGATGCACCTGTTCATCGCTGGCCAGTCGTCGCTATCGCGAGAAGTTATCTGGCCCAATTCTTGATCGGATCGATCTTCGAATTGAATTGGAACCGCTCTCACAAGGAGATCTTTTACGAAGTGGTGAGAGCAGCGCAGAAATTAGAGCACGGGTCAGCCGAGCTCGCGAGCGCTCGAGCGCACGATTTCGTGCTCACCCATGGTCGATGAACTCCGAAATTCCCGCCGCTGCGCTCCGCACTGAATTCGCACCAGATTCTCGGGCGCTGCGCATGCTCTATCGCGCACTTGATGCAGAAGAGATAACAGTCCGCGGCCTCCATCGAATTCAACGAGTAGCGTGGAGCATCGCCGACTTAGCAGGAGAGCCCTCCCCATCAGAGAATTCAATCGAGCAAGCGCTGGCTCTTCATTTACGGGAGCGGTTATGAAGAGTGAGATTCGTCGAATCACCCCGCACAGTTCCGAGTGGCCAACGCGATTAAATGCTCTGGCAAAACCGCCAGGTGAATTGTTTGTACTCGGCCGAAATCTTGCCGAGATAGCAGCAGAGCGACATCGCACCGTGGCAATCGTTGGTGCGCGCAACTGCACCTACTATGGCGAGAAAATTGCCCGCGACTTCGCAACATATTTTGCCGCGCTCGATTGGTCGGTTGTCAGTGGTGGCGCCTTCGGGATTGATTACAACGCACATCGTGGCGCGTTGCTAATCGATGGCGTGAGCATTGCGGTACTAGCTGGTGGCCTCGATGCGCCCTATCCACGTAGCCATGATGGTCTCTTCGCAGAGATTGCTCGTCGAGGAGCGCTGATTTCTGAGCAACCGCCTGGCGTGCGCGCGGCAAAAGGACATTTCCTCGCTCGCAATCGGCTCATTGCAGCGCTCAGTATCGGCACCATAGTTGTAGAAGCGGCATACAAAAGCGGCGCAATTAGAACCGCCCGCGATAGCGCCGAACTACTTCGCCCGGTGCTGGCTACCCCTGGCGCAATCACCTCACCACAAAGCGCCGGTGTGCATGCTCTCATCCGCGACCGAATAGCAGAGTTGGTCACCTCTCCGACTGAAGCGCTCGAGATTCTCGCGCCATTAGATCACCAGGGCGATGTCATTTCAGCGGAGTAGCCAATGCGGCAAAGGTGAGAGAATGGGGCGGTGAGTGAATTTCGTTCCGGCTTCGTCGCACTTGTTGGACGCCCAAATACCGGAAAGTCGACGCTCCTTAATGCGTTGGTCGGTGAGAAAGTGGCCATCACATCAAGTCGCCCCCAGACTACGCGGCGAGCAATTCGTGGCATCGTCCATCGTCCAGAGGGACAAGTCATTGTCGTAGACACGCCAGGTTTACATAAACCAAAGACACTTCTGGGGCAGCGGCTCAATGCACTTGTTGCGGAAACTTTTGCCGACGTTGATCTTATTGTGTGCTGCTTACCAGCTGATGAAGAGATTGGGCCAGGAGATAAGAGAATCATCGGTGATATCTCCGGCTCCATTCCACTCATCGCAGTTGTCACCAAGAGCGATCGAGTTGCCCCACAGACTCTTATGGAAAAATTGGCGAGCGTGGGATCCCTTGCTCCATGGCGAGAAATTATTCCGGTTTCTGCAAAGAAGAATTTCCAAGTTGATCGTCTACTTTCCCTGCTGATTGCTCACTTACCAGAGGGGCCACCGCTCTATCCTGAGGAGTATGTCAGCGAGGAGAGCGATGATGACATCTACAGCGAATTAATTCGCGAAGCTGCTCTTGAGATGCTAGACGATGAACTTCCACATTCATTGATGGTTACCATTGAAGAAGTAGGCGTTGGTGGCGACGGGAAGACACCGATGATCTACGCAAAAATTTTTCTCGAGCGAGATAGTCAAAAGAAAATTATTCTTGGAAAATCTGGGGAACGAATCAAAGAGATTGGAAGTAAGGCTCGACAAGCAATCGAGAAATATCGAGGCGAGAAAGTCTTCCTCACTCTGCACGTAGGAGTTGAATCAGAGTGGCAGGGCAACCCACGAGCGCTTGAGAAATTCGGTTTCTAGCTTTTTCCTGCCACTGCCATCGCGGCTATCGCAGGATGTGCCGGGCGCTGGCACTTCTGGCAGATCACTACTCCATTTGGCGCAATGCTCCATGGAGTTCCGCAGCCACATCTGAGAAGTGACTGAGAGCTTTGGGGCATGTTGGCAAGAGTAAATCTGGGAGCTACTTTTCGCTCGTTGAAATCTTCCCTCGGGTAGTGCGCGAGGCTGCTAGATAGGAGCCCAGCAGGACCAACGGGAAACCCAGCAGCATCCCAACGGTTATTGGCTCGTTGAGAAGAATGACCCCCAGCGCGATTGCTATCGCGGTATTGGGGTAGGTCACCGTCGATGCCTTGGGTGGTCCAATCATCCGCAGCAGGGTGAAGAAGAGATAAAAGGCGAGCGCCGTGCAGAGTAGCCCTAGGGCAAGGAGCGCAAAGAGAGCTTGATTCGAGGGCATTGATGTCGGTGCGGTTTGTAGCGCTGGAATGAAGAAAACGATTGCTGTAAGCGCCATAGCCAAGCCGTTGACAGTTACACCTGCAACGCCACCGAGGTGGCGCATAGCCATAAAAGTAGCGAACGCATAAGAGAAGGCGCTGAAGAGGATCTTGAGCATGGCGATTAAGTCATGGCTCTCCATCAGTGAGTCAATGCCTACCAACGCTACGACGCCGATAAATCCAATCACAATGCCAAAGGCTTGCCGTGGGTGCCGCACTGATCGATCGCCCGCAAGAGCTGCGAGCAGGTTTGCCCAAATCGGAACAGTTGCGATCAATAATCCTGCTAATCCTGAACTCACCGAACGTTGCCCGTCGGAAATCAAAGTCCAAGGAATGAACATTTCAAAGAGCGCGTAGAGCGCGATGTATTTGATGCTGGCACGCGGAACTTTTAGAGCGCCGGCACGAAGTGCCAATGGAATGAGAATCAGCGCACCAATAAATACTCGAGTAAAGACAATTACGGGAACAGAGAGCTCTTTCACGGCAACGCTGACAAATAGATAGGGCACGCCCCATAGGGCGCTTACTGCAAGGTAGTACCCGATATAGCGGGAATCAGGCTGTGGCTGCGTTGCGCTGTCGGGTCGCGTAAGGCTCACCATCCCGAGCATATCTCAGGGAATTGCTCAATCGTTCAGGCCAGAGCGCGAGCTATCTCTGCCCCGGTACCATTAGGCCTAGCGAAAATCTCATTATTAAGGGGCAAAGCATGCGCGTTGGCGTGTTGACTGGCGGGGGAGATTGCCCCGGCCTCAATGCTGTCATTCGCGCGATTGTTCGCAAGGGCGTCAAAGAATATGGGTACGAATTCATTGGTTTTCGCGATGGCTGGAAAGGTCCGCTCGAAGGCTTGAGTATCCCGCTAGATATCGAACGAACTCGCGGGCTACTTCCCCGGGGTGGAACGATTCTTGGCTCTTCACGAACCAATCCATTTGCTATCGAAGGTGGCGTTGAACAAATCAAGAATAATTTGCAAGCGCAGGGTATCGATGCACTGATTGCAATTGGTGGCGAAGATACATTAGGCGTTGCAACGAAACTCCATTCACTCGGCGTCAAAGTCATTGGCGTTCCAAAGACTATTGATAATGATTTGAACGCTACTGATTACACCTTTGGTTTTGACACCGCAGTGAATATTGCTGTTGAAGCGATTGATCGCCTCCACACCACTGCAGAGTCTCATCATCGAACCTTGATTGTCGAGGTGATGGGGCGTCATGCAGGATGGATCGCGCTCCACTCTGGGTTAGCTGGTGGCGCATCATGCATTTTGATTCCAGAAGCGCCTTTTTCAATAGAGAAAGTCTGTGAGTACGTAGAGTCGCGCTACACATATAACTACGCACCAATCATCGTCGTTGCCGAAGGCGCGCTACCTCAAGAGGGAAGTGCAATTACCAAAGATGGAACGCTGGATGCGTTCGGCCATGTCAAGCTCTCAGGTATTGGCGAGTGGCTCGCGCAAGAGATCGAGAAGCGAACCGGCAAAGAAGCGCGCGTGTCTGTCTTGGGGCATATTCAACGGGGTGGCACACCGACTGCATTTGATCGTGTATTGGCCACTCGATTTGGCTTGCACGCCATCACTGCAGCTCACGATGGAGCATGGGGCAGCATGGTTGCGCTCCAATCAACACATATCGTTCGCGTTCCATTAGCGAGCGCGACCGAGAAGCTCAAGTTGGTCGACCCAGCACTTTATGCAGAGTCAGAAATATTCTTCGGATAGCGCCAGGACAACAGGAAAAGGACGAGCACTTACTATGACCACATCATTGGAGAATCTCTTTGACCCTTCGCTGGTTGCCGCACAACAACCCAATTGGCCAGATTCTGCAGCTCTTGATCAGGCCACTGCGGAGTTGCGCACCTTCCCGCCTCTAGTTTTTGCTGGCGAGTGTGATGAGCTAAAGCGCAGAATCGCCCAAGCAGCGCGCGGTGAGGCATTCTGGTTGCAGGGCGGAGATTGTGCTGAAACTTTCACCGGCGCAACAGCAGATTCGATTCGAAACCGAATCAAGACAATTTTACAGATGGCCGCAGTGCTGCAATATGGTGCGAGCCTTCCAGTTATCAAAGTTGGACGCATGGCTGGCCAATTCGCTAAACCGCGCAGTAAAGATACCGAGACTCGAGATGGCATAACGCTTCCTGCTTATCGTGGTGATGCCGTTAATGATTTAGCGTTTGACGAGCGCTCGCGCACTCCCGATCCACAGCGTTTGGTAAAGGTTTATCACACTTCAGCAATGACTTTGAATCTCGTACGCGCCTTCACTCAAGGCGGCTTCGCAGATTTACGGAGAGTTCATGAGTGGAATAAGGGCTTCATCCGAGATGCTGCTTTTGGCGAACGTTATGAGCAGATGGCCAATGAGATTGGCAGAGCGTTGGCTTTTATGAAATCTGCAGGGATAGACGCTGATCAATTCCGGGCGGTAGACCTCTTCTCGAGCCACGAAGCGCTCATCCTTGAATATGAAAAGGCCTTAACCCGAATAGATTCACGAACCGGGGAACCATACGATGTCTCTGCGCATTTCGTCTGGATAGGTGAACGCACTAGACAGATTGATGGCGCACACGTGGATTTCTGCTCCAAGATTCGCAACCCAATTGGCATCAAAGTTGGACCCAAGGCCACTGTCGAAGAGATCACTGCGTTAATCAATAAGCTCGACCCTGATCGTGAGCCAGGACGCATCACTCTTATCACTCGCATGGGTGCCGGAGTGATTCGCCAAGCGCTCCCAGCTCTCGTTGAAGGCGTGCGTAAATCTGGCGCAGAAGTGCTGTGGGTCTGCGATCCGATGCATGGAAATACCTATGAAGCGCCGAGTGGATATAAGACTCGCAAGTTTGATGATGTGATGGAGGAAGTGCGCGGATTCTTTGAAGTGCATAAGAAACTGGGCACGCATCCTGGTGGCGTACATATCGAATTGACCGGCGACGATGTCACTGAATGTGTAGGCGGTGGCACCGAGATTTCGCATGAGGATTTAGCATCACGCTACGAAACTGCCTGCGATCCGCGATTGAATCACACCCAGTCGCTCGAACTTGCCTTTCTCGTTGCTGAAATGTTGCAGGCTCGATAACCTCTCATCTTGTGCAACCGCTTCTTAAAAGTAGCTCTGCTACTCCGTTGGGAACGCTCAATGTACTTCTTGATGGGAGAACCCTCGTAGCAGCGGGCTTTACGACGTTTGCCGAATTGCGCGGCAAGCTTGCGATTGCCGATCAAGAACGCTCACTAACGTTAAGTAGAGAGTCGAAGTGGATTGAAGTAGTTATTGCCGATTACTTTGAAGGCGATATCTCGGCAATCAATGGCCTTGCGGTTCGACAGCCGGGCAATGACTTTAGCCAGAGCGCGTGGCGTGCGATGCGAAAGATTCCTGCGGGGCGAGTCATCTCTTATGCAGCACTGGCAAATAAAGCTGGATCACCTGCAGCAGCGCGGGCTGCCGGAACGGCGTGCGGACGTAATGCGATCGCTCCTTTTATACCCTGTCATCGAATCGTGCGCAGCGATGGAACGCTTGGCAACTACGGATATGGCACCACCAAAAAAAGTTGGTTGCTACGCCATGAGGGAGCTATTGATTAGTCGCGCTGCTGACTTTCGAGTTCTGTCGCACTTGCATCAAGAGCATCGCGGCAAAAATCAATGCACCGCCGATAGTTGCTTTTACCGTTAATGATTCTTGTCCAGCAATTACTGCAAATAGCGCCGCAAAGACGACTTCGAGTGTGAGCACGACAGCAACTACTGTGGCATCCATTTTGGATTGCGACCAGGTTTGGACTAAGAACGCAACTGAGGTAGCCAGAATTGCCGTGAAAATCGTCGCCTTCCACTCCTGATCGGTATTGGGGGGTTCATAGCCTTTATCAATTATTGCGAGCATCGAGGTGAGGATGGCAATCGTGCCTAGCTGCACGACGGTCAGTGGATATGTTGCGAATTTCTCAGACCATCTGCCAAGTCCGAGAATATGGAGAGCGAAAAATAGCGCGCTAAGCAAGACTGATAGTTCGCCAACGCCAATAGCGAAACCCTTAAAGGAGAGCAGCCCTAGTCCAGCCGTGGCCATCACAACGCCAATCCATTCATTTCTTGTTACATGAGATTTGAGAAAGAGGGCACCGAGTATCGGTGTGAAAACAACATAAAGGCCAGTGAGAAATCCAGTTGTTGCGGCGGTTGTGAGGTTTAGTCCAATCGTTTGAAATAGATATCCAGATCCCAAGAAGAGTCCGAGTGCAAAACCTTTTTTCAACATTTCAGGGGAGATTTGCGTCAATGTTTTCGGTTGGATAAGGATCAGTACAAAGGTGGCGATGATAAATCGGGTAGCGAGGAAGTCATCGACGCTCTGCCCAGCGAGGGCATCTTTCATGAGGACAAAGGAAGCTCCCCAAATAGCAGCGACAGAAGTGAGCGCTATCAGAGCAAAAATCTGAACTTTTCTTGTCATGGTCTCTAGATATTTCCTTAAGTGCTATCCGCGAAGTTTCTTGAGAATTTTCACTTCGCCGCCATGTTCTAGCTCTTCACCAGGGGTTTCGAGTACGAAGGGGACTCCTGCCATCGCAGGATGTTCCATCAACATTTGAAAAGGCTTCTGACCGATGTGACCTTCGCCAATCGACTGATGTCGATCTTTCAATGCGCCACAGATATCCATCGAATCATTGGCGTGCACTAGTTTGATTCGGTCGCTTGGGACATTAGCGAGCAATCCGGAGAGCATCAGATCAATACCCTTCTTCGTGGTGATGTCATGTCCTGCAGCGAAAACATGGCAGGTGTCGATGCAGATGCCAACTTTCGGATGGAATTCAAGCGCCTCAAAGTATTTGACCAACTCTTCAAGTTTCTTCACAAGCGATTGACCTTGTCCTGCAGTGGGTTCAAGTAAGAGAAAAGGATCTTCATCTTTGAGATTTTCAAGAATTGGCATCATTCCATTATGAATTTGTTTCCACGCTTGGTCGACAAACTCCTCTTTGACTGCCGAACCAGTATGAATGACAGCGCCTAGCGCGCCAAGCTCACGACTTCGACGGAGGGCATACTCGGTTGACGCCAGAGAGTTCTCGTACGTTCCTTCAGTCGGCGATCCAAGATTGATGAGAAATGGCGCGTGTACATAGGTGGTGATATCCATCGCCGCTGCGCTCTCTCGAAAATCTGCATCTGCGGCAGGATTTGCATCGGGCATCGCCCAGCCACGCGGGTTCGAGGCGAAAATTTGAATGGTCTCTGCCTCAATTGTTTTGGCATAACCCAAAGCACGCTTTACCAATCCGCCAGAAGTGGGGACGTGAGCGCCAATTCGGTTTTTTACTTGGGTAGCCATATGCAGGAAGGTTACTTCACTTCGATGGTTATTACAGAATTACGCTTCACAAGTGCGCCCTCAGCGGGGTTGACCTTGATGACAATCAACTTCTTTCCCTTTGCCACCTTGGCAGGCTTTAGAACTTTTACGCTGAAGCCATAATCCTCGAGAAGCTTGATCGCTTTACCTTCTTCGCTCTTGAGGATTCCAGATGGAACTTTTATCTTTTCAGGACCCTTTGAGATTGTGAGCGAGACCTGCGCTCCCTTGGTAAGTTCTGGATCAGTCGGGTTCTGTGCGATAACAATTCCCATTGGGAATTTATCGCTGAACTCATCGCTCTGCTTAACATCAAAGCCTGCATCAGTTAACTCGTTGAGCGCTTGCTCACTCGACTTGCCCACATAATTGGCGATAGCCACCAGCTCTGGTCCTTTACTGACCAGAAGGTTGACCTGGGTATTTTTCTTGACCATGGTTCCTGGAGCCGGCGAGGTTGAAATTATCTGGTCCTTTGGAATCTTGAGATCAAATTGACTTTGCGCCGAACCAATCACCAATTTCACATTCGCTAATTCAATTGTGGCTTGCGAGATGCTCTTACCTTTGAGGCTAGGTACCTTGTATCGCTCCGCTCCCTTAGAGAGCACTACCGAAATTCGTTCACCCTCGGACACTCTGCTTCCCGCAGGGGGAGACATGCTTATGATCTTCCCTTTTGGAATCTGTTCATCGAAGACAGATTTAGCAACTGTGATGTTAAAGCCAAGTTTTTCTAAGGTGCGTTCAGCCTCTTTCTTCGTTCCACCGACCACAGAGGGGATAGCAATCTGTGCACCCGGACCAAAGAGCTGATACCAACCGGTGATGCCAATGACACCAGCAATCGCCAGTGCGATGAGACGATTACGGCGCACTCTCCGAGAAGTTCTTCTTCTGATTTCGCTGGTATTGCTCATTCGCGGACGACTTATCTCTGGCTTGGCCTCTTGTGCATTCACCTTAGCGCCGAGGGATTTCTCGCGCTTAGTTTTGGCAGTTCGTACTGGCCGCCGCAGCTCCTCCGGGATGCCAAGTGGCAAACTCAATTGCTGTTCATTGGGATCGAGTAAGAGCAAAGATTTGCGAATATCTTCTTGGAATTCTCGGGCGCTTTGATAGCGCAAACCAGGATCTGGAGCTGTTGCGTGCAGCACTAAGGAATCGAGATCGCGGGTTATTGCGTGATTGAGTGTCGAGGGAGCAGGCACTCGATCATGGACGTGGCGATATGCAATTTGAATAGGGGAGTCACCTTCGTAAGGTTTCTTACCTGTGAGCATTTCAAAGAGCACAATTCCCAGCGAATAGATGTCGCTCTTGACATCAGCGATGCCACGTTGGACTTGCTCAGGGGCAAGGTATGCCACTGTGCCCATCAAAACATTTGCATCAGCGGTGAGGGTATTTCCGGTGCTGACTGCCCGAGCTAATCCGAAATCGCCAAGTTTTGCCCGGCCATCAGCAGTAATCATGATGTTCTCAGGCTTGATATCGCGATGAATGATTCCGCCATGGTGAGCGTAGGTAAGAGCCGAAAGAACTTGATTGATGATCTCCAACGCTTCCTTTGCACCTAGTTGACCAACAGCAAAAAGATGGTCGCGCAGCGTCGCTCCAGGTATGTACTCCATGACCAGGAAGACTGCAGGAACCCCACCTTGATTCCATCCTTGGTCGTAGACTTGAACTAAGTTGGGATGAGATAAACCTGCGGCAGCTTTAGCTTCACGAATAAAACGCGAGACAAATTCCTCATCGCGCGCAAGGTTTTCGTGCATGATTTTCACAGCGACTGTTCGATCAAGTCGGGTATCAACGGCAGAATAGACTGTGGCCATTCCACCGCGAGAGATGGCGCTAGTTATCTGATAGCGCCCATCAATGAGTTCGCCAATTCGCTCCGACACTCTGAAATTCTATGAAGAGCGCCCCTTATGGCTGAGCAGGCGCTCCGTAGGGAAGGTGTATTGCGCAATTCTCTCGATTCCTATTCTCAGCAAAAAATTCATTTTGGCGCGCAATCCACACCAACATCTCCTTTCGAATCCCAGCTCCATCACGTTTGACTACCCGTTCAAGTCCCAGGTCAAAAGGAATATCCATCCAAATTGAGAGATCTGCCAACTTTGTAACGCTCGGCAGTGCACAGCCGACCCCTTCAAGAATAATCAGTGGCGTTGGCCCAAGTGAGATCATTTGGCCATAACCTCCTGCAACCCAGTCGTACTTTCGATAATGGATTGGCGCTTTATCGGATATAGGCGTGATGATTTGTTCTCTGATAGTTCGCTCAAGGGTGGGTGTGAGTGCGTCATCCCAGCCGTTATAGAGATCATCGCAGTGAATTACCTCGCCAAGTCCAATAGTTTCGATAATTTCCGCCGCGAGCGTTGTCTTGCCAGCTCCGGCAGGACCATCAATCACGATGAATACCGGCGATGAGCTCTCACTCTTAGCGCTCAGAAGTTCGCGGATATTAACTGATAGCGCGGGTTGCATTCTTATACCAACGTACCCATCCGAGAATCGCGATTGCCGTAAAGACGAGATAGACCAGTGAGGTGAAGTACGCGCCACCACGGAAGTATTGGATAGTTAACACGATGTCGACTGCGAACCAGAGCGCCCAGTTCTCCCACTTCTCTTTAACCATAATGACCTGTGCAATCAGACTTCCGAGTAAACCGAAGGTATCGCTCCAGATTGCAACCGCTCCTACCGACTTCAAGTAAGGAGCAAAAGCTAACCAACAAGCGGCGAAGGCAAGCACCACGATAATCCGACCCTTGAGAGAAAGTGGTGCAGGCTGCGCTCCTGTTTTCTTCCACGCGAGTAAACCCCATACGCCAAACGCTACGAAGATGAGTTGCGTGGCAACGGAGGCGTAATACTTGGCATCAAGAAACCAGATCGCATAGAGCGCCGAGCTCACAATCCACCAAGGCCACATAATTTTACGTCCAGTGGTTCCCAAGTACACGGCCACCAACGAAGTGACCGCTGCAGTGAACTCCAACAATGAGACCTGGTAGCTCCATGCCGTGAAAAGGATTAAATCAAACATATATCTCAATTACTCCTTCCGAATCCGCATTACCGGACTGGTGAAAACGGTCGGTGGCTAGCCACCCTCTCAGCCGTACTTCGGCTCCCGTGCAAGTAAGAGGATAGCATTAGACGTGCTTAAGTTTGGCTATCTTGCGATGATTACCTTTACCATCCTGGGTTCGTTCTGGCTGGAAATATTCCTCAAGGTTGGTGTACTGCGACGAATCAAACGAGCGCTCTTAAGCATTCTTCCAGTTGCATCCATTTTCATTATCTGGGATCTCTACGCAATTAGTAGGGGGCATTGGCACTTTGATGCTGAGCAAATTTTAGGGATATTCGGATTCGGTGGGATTCCGCTCGAGGAATTTCTCTTCTTCACTGTGGTGCCATTGGCTGCCATTATGACTATCGAAGCAGTGGGCGTGGTTAAGCGAAAAAATGAGAAATGGAAGTTTGGTGACGAGCGATGAGCTACACCCAGCTTGCACTTATGGCGGTTCCTGTTGCCATTCTTTTTGACCTATTCATTACTCGACGACGAATGATTCTGCGCCGCGCATTTTGGACTTCGTATGCAATCATCTTGCCATTTCAGTTGCTTACTAACTGGTGGCTTACCTCTCGAGAAATCGTGATGTATCGAGGTGAATTTATCACTGGAATACGGATAGCAAGCGCGCCTATTGAAGACCTCCTCTTTGGATTCGCTTTGATTCTTGGTGTAATTAGTTTGTGGATATTTTGGGGCGCGCGCGGCGTGCAGCAAGAGCGCGGGAAAACGCTGGAATAGCAACGGAAAGTCGTCTCGCTGTAGAAGTCTTGGCTCGCTTAGTAAATATCTGGTAATCAATCTTCTCTACTTCATCCACGATTCCACAATAGAGTTCACTGGCTGCTTCGATACAGGCGCGGCTTTCTGGCGCGAGCAGCGCAATCCCAGGTTGCGCTTCACGTTGCAGTTGACGCACTCGCTCAATATTGAACCGGAGAGCTGCTCGCAATTGTGGAGTGACCACTCGCTCGATAAGCATCTCTTCGCTCACATTAAAAGATCGCAATTCATCGAGCGGGAGATATATGCGCCCCCGCTCTAGATCTTCTCCCACATCTCGAATGAAGTTTGCAAGCTGGAAAGCGATACCGAGTTTCTCGGCTGCTGGGTATGCCGCGCTCGAGAGTGGTCCTAAAATCGGCACCATCTCCAGTCCGATAACTGCAGCAGAACCGTAGACATACTCCAACAAATCTTCGTAGCTGTCGTATCGAGAGACTGAGATATCCATCGCCATCGAATGGAGAAATGCGCGAAAGTGTTCGATAGGAATATCGAATCGCTGCACAGTATCCACCAGCGCTGCACCGATATGGTCATGACTGACACCGTTAGCCAGATCGTTAAGAATTTGTTCACTCCAGGTAGAAAGAGCGCTCTCTTTCTCTTTCGCACTCAACGTTGAGGCAAGGTCATCGACTATCTCATCGGCGTAGCGGGCGAAACCGTAGAGGGCGTGCACAAATGGTCGCTTCTCGGGTGGGAGCAGGAGAGTGGCTAGGTAATACGTTTTCCCATGGAGTGAGTTAAGCCGTTTACATTCGGCGTATGAAGCGCGCAGCTCTGGGGTGAAGATCCCAGCTGCATCTAACTCCCGCGTACTCATCGACCAATGATGCGTTCTGCTGCTAATTTGCCAGAGATCAGCACCATCGGAACGCCCACTCCCGGTTGTGTGCCAGAGCCTGTGAAGACCACATTCTCAATTCCTCGGGCAAGGTTACGTGGCCGGAATGGGCCAGTTTGGAAGAAGGTATGCGCGCTAGCAAAGGGAGCGCCTGCCTCCATCCCTTGTGCTCGCCACTCAACGGGAGTCGTGAGGTGCTCCACCTCGATGCCTGATGCAAAGTCGGTATAGCCCCGCGCTTCAAGGGTGCGCACCATCTCATCGCGATATCGATTGCGCTCTTTCGACCAATCGATTGCGGAGTTGAGGTTCGGCGTAGGAAAGAGCACGTAATACGAGGACTTGCCCGCTGGTGCGAGCGAGGGGTCATCATAGGTTGGCACTGTCACAAGTAACGAAGGATCAGTCATAAAAGTTTTCTTCTTGATTAATTCCTCGAAGACGCCATCCCACGATTGACCAAAATGAATATTGTGGTGGGCAATGTGGTCATAGCTCTTATTCGAGCCAACGAGCATGACAACGCATGAAGGCGAGTAATTCAAACGTTTCACATCCAGCGGCTCTCTATCAAGCAACTCTTTGTAGGCAATCGGAAGATCTGGATTAAGCACGACAACATCACCTGGGATATGTTCACCAGTATCAGTGAGCACACCTGTAGCACGACCGTTCTTGATTGCAACGCTTGTAACCGTCGTTGAGTACCGAATCTTCACGCCATGTTTTTCGGCCGCCCCTGCAAGCGCTCGAGGTAGTGCATGCATGCCACCTTTAGGAAAGAAAACACCATTGACGCTATCCATGTATGCAATCACGGCATAGATTGCAAGAGCTTGCTGCGGACTTACTCCGGCATACATCGCCTGGAAGGAGTAGACCTTCTGAGTTCGTGGATCCTTTAAGTATTGATTGACTTTTGGCGCGAGTCGACGGAAGCCACCAATTGCAATTAGTTTTGCCAAGTTGGGAGTGAGCAGCTGAAGTGGTGAATCAATATTTCGATCGATGAAGTCGTTCATCTCGTACTTGTATAACTTGGTGACAAAATCAACATACTTTCGATAACCCATCGCTTCATCTGGTCCAATAACACGCGCGATCTCTTCTTCCATTTCGGCAGTGTTCGGAAAGACATCAAGCTGGGAACCATCGTGATAAAACGCTCGATAGAGCGGGCGCAGCGGCACCAGCTCTAGCCAATCTGAAAGTTTCTCACCGACAGAAGCCAGCGCCTCTTCGATAAGTGAGGGCATGGTGAGAACGGTCGGGCCAGTATCGAAGCGATAGCCCTGATCGACAATGAGGCCATTTCGTCCACCGGGAACAGACTCTCGTTCCACGATCGTGACCTCGCGACCTGCGCCAGCTAAGCGGAGCGCTGCGCTCAACCCGCCAAGTCCGGCGCCAACGACAATCACCTTGTCGGTAGGTCCTGAGACTTTTCGCATTACGCGCTCCTTTGTGTTGCCTTTATCGCAAGTTCTGAGAGAAATTCCCGACCCGAGCGTGAAATCTTCGGGTCTTTGATTGCCGATAGGGCAAGGATAGTTTTCTCTTCAATTAATTTCTCGATGAAATCGACAGCCCCCGACCGTTGAATCAGTTCGCGCAAGGCATTTATCTCATCAAGAGAGAGGCTCTTCTGGCCAAAGAGCTTCACGAACTCATTCAGTTCGTTGGTAGCAAGATTCTGCTGCGCGTAGGCAATTAGAGCCGTTCGTTTTCCTTCAATCAGATCATCGCCTGCTGGTTTACCTGTGACAGAACTATCACCGAACACCCCAAGCAAGTCATCTCGCATTTGGAAAGCAATTCCAAGTGGTATTCCATATTCGGTATAGATCGGCAGGAAATCCTCACCGGCGCCAGATAGAGCGGCTCCAAAATGTAACGGACGCTCAATTGTGTACTTACCAGATTTATACGTTGCAATCTTCAATGCATCATCTATGGTCATCTCATTGCGGCTACCGCCGTGCATATCCAGATACTGGCCAGCCATCAGCTCTACGCGCATGATGTCGAAGATAGGATTGACTGCCTGAAGTTGCGTGAGGGAGAGCCCTGAGAGATTGAGCGCTTGAGTAGACCAGACGAGAGCAAGATCACCGATTAAGAGCGCAGTTGCGTGGCCAAAGCTCTCACTATCGCCAACACCGTGACGTTCGCGGTGGTTGCGTTCGAAGCGTCGATGCATTGAAGGTGCCCCGCGCCTGGTATCTGATCCATCCATCATGTCGTCGTGAATTAGCGCGCAAGCCTGGAGTAATTCCAAGCTCACCGCAGCTTTGTAGATGCTTTCATCGTCGGGGGAGCCGCCAGCGCCAAGGAAACCTGCAATGGCAAAAAGCGGGCGCAATCGCTTTCCTCCAGTCAGGAATTCACTAAGTGCGCCACCAATAGATGTGA
>Ga0315904_10004014_pt1 | contig 21271 bp, 20 predicted proteins | sample LakEriMetagenome_6_FD_203529 | JGI IMG/M metagenome (GOLD analysis project Ga0315904, IMG submission 203529) | Freshwater fungal communities from buoy surface, Lake Erie, Ohio, United States - Buoy 12 MA120 | ecosystem: Environmental > Aquatic > Freshwater > Lake | place: USA: Lake Erie, Ohio...
GACCTGCGCGGCGGCACGGCATGGGAGCCGGTGCTCGTCATGGAGGTGCTGGTGGCCAGGCTGGCGCGACTGGTGTCGGGGGCGCGGCGCACGGGGGCCGGGGCGCGAGGACGCTGACAGGAGCCCGGTAAACGGGCGGAACCCGGGAGGCCGGGATTACTTGGCGGCGTTGAGCCGGCGCATGAGGCGGCTCTTGCGGCGGGCGGCCGAGTTGGGGTGAATGATGCCCTTGGCGGCGGCGGAATCGATGCGGGCGACGGCCTCGCGCAGGGCGGCGTCAGCCTCGGGGGAGCCGGCAGCGGTGAGGGCGTTCTTCGAGCGGGTGCGGAGCTCACTGCGCACGGCCTTGTTGCGCTCGGCCGCTTTGGCGTTGGTGAGGATGCGCTTCTTCTGGCTCTTGATGTTTGCCACGAGAGACGAGGCTAGCGCTGGCACGGGGCGCCTCCAACCGCCCACGGGCCCGCGAGGAGCCGCCCGTTAGAGTTCGTTCAGCCCATGGATCTCGCCAAAATCAGGAACTTCTCGATCATTGCCCACATCGACCACGGCAAGTCGACCCTCTCGGACCGCATCCTCGAGATGACCGGGGCCGTGGACGCGCGTGACATGCGGGCCCAGTACCTCGATTCCATGGACCTCGAGCGCGAGCGGGGCATCACCATCAAGGCCCAGAACGTGCGCGTCGGCTGGAAGGGCCACACCTTCCACCTCATCGACACCCCGGGCCACGTGGACTTCGGTTACGAGGTGAGCCGGTCGCTCGCAGCGTGCGAGGGCGTGGTGCTCGTCGTCGACGCCGCCCAGGGCATCGAGGCCCAGACGTTGGCCAACTGTTATCTCGCACTCGAACACGACCTCGAGATCGTCGCGGCGCTCAACAAGATCGACCTGCCGGCCGCCGACCCGGACCGCTACGCCGCCGAGATCGAGAACATCCTCGGCATCCCTGCCGACCAGATCCTGCGCATCTCGGCCAAGACCGGCGAGGGCGTGCCCGATCTGCTCGACGCCATCATCGAGCGCATCCCGGCGCCCGAGGGCGACCCGGACGCGCCTCTGCAGGCCCTCATCTTCGACTCCCAGTTCGACCAGTACCGCGGCGTGGTGTCGAGCGTGCGCGTGATGAACGGCCGTCTCACGACCGGTTCGCGCCTCATGTTCATGCAGGCCCGCGCCCAGCACGACGTCATCGAGATCGGGGCGCGCAATCCTGCGCCGACGCCGTTGCCCGAACTGGGTCCCGGCGAGGTGGGCTATCTCATCGCCGGCATCAAGGACGTCGCCGAAGCCCGGAGCGGTGAGACCGTGACGCTGTCGGGGTCCCCGGCTACCGAGCCACTTCCCGGCTACCGCGACCCGAAGGCCATGGTGTTCTGCGGCCTGTATCCGATCGACGGCGACGACTTCGAGAACCTGCGTGAGAGCATCGAGAAGTTGAAGCTGAACGACGCCTCCATCACGTACGAGCCCGAATCCTCCGGTGCGCTCGGTTTCGGGTTCCGCTGCGGGTTCCTCGGTCTGCTGCACATGGAGATCGTCAAGGAGCGCCTCGAGCGCGAGTTCGGCCTGGCTCTCATCGCCACCGCGCCGTCGGTGGCCTACCGCGTCACCCGCACCGACGGGGTGGTGGAGGCCGTCGAGAACCCGGCCGACCTGCCGCCCACCCAGAACATCGACTTCATCGAGGAGCCCTTCTTCAAGGTGGGCATCATCACCCCGAAGGACTACACCGGCGCGCTCATGGAGCTGTGCCAGAGCCGCCGTGGCGAGATGCTCAAGCTCGAGTACCTCTCGCCCGAGCGCGTGGAGCTGCACTACCTCATCCCGCTGGCCGAGGTAGTCGTGGACTTCTTCGACCAGATGAAGAGCCGCACCCAGGGGTACGCGAGCCTCGACTACGAGCTGGACGGTTATCGCCGCAGCGACCTCGTGCGCGTCGACCTGCTGTTGAACGGTCTGCCGGCCGATGCCTTCTCCACCATCGTGCACCGCGACAAGGCGGACGCCTACGGCCGGCGCATGTGCGAGAAGCTCAAGGAGCTCATCCCGCGCCAGATGTTCGACGTGCCGATCCAGGCCGCGATCGGGGGCCGGGTCATTTCGCGCGAGACGGTGAAGGCCAAGCGCAAGGACGTGCTCGCCAAGTGCTACGGCGGCGACATCACCCGAAAACGCAAACTGCTCGAGAAGCAGAAGGAAGGCAAAAAGAAGATGAAGGCCATCGGCCGGGTCGAGGTGCCCGGCGACGTCTTCATCAGCGCCCTCAAGCTGGACGACTGATGGCCGCGGCCACCGCGGGCATGTTCCGCTCGTTGCACCACCGCAACGTGCGGATCTTCTTCGTGGGGCTCATGCTCTCGAACATCGGCACCTGGCTGCAGTTCACCGCCACGTCGCTTCTCATCTACCGCATCAACAACCGGGCCACCGATGCCGGCCTCAACACCCTCTTCCAGTTCCTGCCGATGCTGCTGCTCGGGGCCTGGGCCGGGGGGTTCGCCGACCGGCGCAACAAGCGCCGGGTGATGATCGCCACCCAGGCGGCCCTCGCCGGTCAGGCGGTGCTGCTGGCGATCTTCGACGCCACCGGGCACGCCAGCCTGCCCGTGGTGTATGCGCTCTCGCTCGTGCTCGGCATCGCCAACGCCATCGACAACCCGTCGCGCCGGGGCCTCGTCACCGAACTCGTCGACCCCGACGAGATCAACAACGTCATGTCGTTGAACACCTCGGTGATGACCTCGTCGCGCATCGTCGGGCCGGCGCTCGCGGCCCTGCTCATCGGGCCCCTCGGCACCGCGGTGCTCTTCGCCGGGAACGCTGTGTCGTACCTGGCGGTGCTCGCGTCGTTGTTCTTCCTGCGCACCTCCGAGATGCGCACGCCCGAGCCGGCCCCGCGGGAGGGCACACCCGTGCGCGAGGCCCTCGCCTTCGTGTGGCGCGACCCGTTCCTGCGCTGGACGTACCTCGTGTTCACCATCGTGAGCACGTTCGCCTTCAACTATTCGGTGGTTCTGCCCAAGTTCACCGACCAGAAGTGGGGCGAGCCGAACGGGTATCCGCTGCTGCTCACGGTGGTGAGCGTGGGGAGCGTGTGCGGGGCGCTCGCCACCGCCCGGTTCACGGCCGTCTCGTTGCGCTGGCTGGCCTCGATGGTGGGGCTGTGCGGGGCGTCGTGCACCGCGCTCGCCGTGGCCCCGACGTTCCCCGTGGCGCTCGCGGTGTGCCTGCCGCTCGGCTTCGGGGGCACCGCTATGGTCGCCTCCATGACCGGGGTGAGCCAGATGAAGACTCCCCCCACCATGCGCGGCCGCATGCTGGCACTGCAGTCGGTGGCGTTCCTCGGCTCGACACCCATCGGTGGGCCGATCACCGGATGGATCGGGGACCACGTCAGCCTCGAATGGTCGCTCGCCTACGGCGGTCTCATCACGCTCGCCGTTCTGCCTCTGCTGCGGTGGGCCCGATGAGCCCGCCAAAAACCACGGGGCCGACGTCTGTCTGGTGGATCCGGCGCGACATCCGCCTCGCCGACAACGGAGCCCTCGTGTCGGCGGCGCGCGCCGGCACGGTGGTGCCCCTCTTCGTGTGGGAGGACGACATGTTGGCGGCCGCCGGGCCGTTGCGTCGGGCCTTCCTCTTCGATGCCCTCGACCGTCTCGACTCGGCCATGGGGCGCACTCTCGTGTACCGCAACGGCCCCGCCGAGACGGCGGTACCCGAGTTCTGTGCCCGCATCGACGCCACCAATGTGCACGTGACGGCCGACTTCGCCCCGCGAGGGGTGCGCCGTGACGCCGCCGTCGAGGCGGCGCTCACCCGTGACTCGGTGGCCTTCGTGCGCGCCGACACGCCGTATGCCGTCACGCCCGGCACGGTGCGGAAAGACGACGGCAGCCCCCTCAAGGTGTTCACGCCCTTCTACAAGCGGTGGCTCCTCGTGCCCTGGCAGTCGTTCCCCGATGCCGGCGCCGTGTTTGCCGATCACCGTGACCTCGGGGTCGGCACGCGCCGGCCGACCGGGTGGCAGGCCGCCCCGCCGATGGAGGCGAGCGAAGAGGCCGCCTGGCGACGCTTCGACGAATGGAGTGCCGTCCGCATGGGCGCCTATGCCGACGACCGCAACAGCCCCGGCATCGACGGCACCTCGATGATGTCGCCGTACCTGCGCTTCGGCATCGTGCATCCACGTCAGTTGCTCGGCCGTCTCGCCGGCGGCAAGGGCTCCGATTCGTTCCGCAGCGAGATCGCCTGGCGCGAGTTCTACGCCGACGTGCTGCACCATCAGCCCCGCACGCGCTGGGAGAACCTGCAACCCAAGATGGACGCCATGCGCGTCGACACCGACGCCGCCGCCCGTGAACGCTTCGCCCGCTTCCGCAAGGGCGAGACGGGGTTCCCCATCGTCGATGCCGGCATCCGCCAGATGCTCGCCACCGGCTGGATGCACAACCGGGTGCGCATGATCGTGGCCAGCTTCCTCGTCAAGGACCTCCACCTGCCCTGGCAGTGGGGGGCGCGGTTCTTCATGGAGCACCTCATCGACTTCGACGTGGCCTCCAACAACCACGGCTGGCAGTGGACGGCCGGCACCGGCACCGACGCCGCGCCCTACTTCCGCGTGTTCAACCCCACCTCGCAGGGGGAGAAGTTCGACCCCGCGGGTGACTACGTGCGTGCCTGGGTGCCCGAGCTGGCCGAGGTGGACGCCCGCCACATCCACGATCCCTCGGCGCTCGGCATGCTGGCCCCGGCCGACTATCCGGCCCCCATGGTCGACCACGGCGCCGAACGCAACGAGGCCCTCGCCAGATACAAGGAAATCAGCGGGCAGTAGGCTCGTCGGGCGATGCTCGACGAACGCAAGACAACCATCCTGCGCGCGGTCGTGCAGGAGTACGTCTCCACCGGCCAGCCCGTGGGCTCGGCCCACATCGCCCGTCTGCCCGCCATCTCGGTGTCGCCTGCCACCGTGCGCAACGAGATGGCCGTCCTCGAGGCCGAGGGTTATCTCTCCCAGCCCCACACCTCGGCTGGCCGGGTGCCCACCGACAAGGGGTACCGCGTCTTCGTCGACGGCCTCGCCGACGCCGGCACCGGCTCACCGGGTGCCCCGAGCACCGTGGTGCAGACCCGGGTAGGGGAGTTCTTCGGTTCGGTGCACGGCCGCCTCGAGGATCTGTTGCGCCACACCGGCGACATGCTGGCCCGTCTCACCCGCCAGGCCGCCGTGGTGGTGGGCCCGGAGGTGGAGGCCACCACCGTGCGGGCCGTGCACGTGTCGCGGGTGACCCCGCGCTCGGCCACTGTGGTCGTCGTCCTGTCGAACCACGGGGTGGAGAGCGAGACCATCCAGGTGTCCGACGACGTCACCGAGGACCACATCGCCCGGGCGGCGGCCCATCTCGGTGGGGTGCTCGTGGGGCGTTCTCTCGGCGACGTGGACGACATCCCCTCGGTGAACGACGCCCACGTCGACGCGGTGTGCTTCGCCACCATGGCCGCCCTTGCCCGGCACCGCAAGGACAAGCACGTCTACGTGGGGGGCGCGGCCTCGCTCGCTGGTGCCTTCGACGCCGTGGACGTGGTGCGCGACGTGCTCACGACCATCGAGCAGCAGTTCGTCGTTGTCTCGCTCGTGCAGGACCTTCTCGATCGTGGGCTCTCCGTCGCCATCGGCACCGAACACGGCATCGAGCCCCTGGCGGCGTGTTCGGTGGTGGTCGCGCCCGTCACCGCCGAGGGCGAACGCATCGGGTCGGTGGGCATCCTCGGGCCCACCCGCATGAACTACCCCGAGGCCCTCGACGCCGTCGAGGTGGTGGGCGAACAGCTCGGCCGTCGCATCGCCGAGGGTGCCTCGTGAGCAGGGACTTCTACGAACTGCTCGGCGTGTCGCGCGGCGCGACCGCGGATGAGATCAAGAAGGCGTACCGGCGCCGCGCCCGCGACCTGCACCCGGACGCGAACCCGGACGATCCCGAGGCCGAGGAACGCTTCAAGGAGGTGTCGCGCGCCTACGAGGTGCTGTCGAACCCCGAGACCCGTGAGCGCTACGACCGTTTCGGCGAGGTCGGGCTGTCGGGGGCGGCCGGCGGCGGCGACCCGTTCTCGGGTGGCGGACTCGGCGACATCTTCGAGGCCTTCTTCGGCGGACCCGGCGGGTTCGGCGCCCAGCGCGGGCCATCCGGTCCGCCGCGCGGTCACGACCTCGAAGCCACCGTCACCATCCCGTTGTCGGCCGTCGTGTCGGGCGAGCGCATCTCGGTCGAGGTGGCCACGGCGGTGCGCTGTGGCGACTGTGGCGGCACCGGCGCGGGGGCGGGCACGAAGCCGGTCACCTGCACCGAATGCAACGGCCAGGGACAGGTGCGCACCATGTCGCGCTCGATGTTCGGCCAGATGGTGCGCGTCGTACCCTGCACACGGTGTTCGGGCATGGGCGAGGTGATCGTCACCCCGTGCGTGACGTGCCGCGGCGAGGGCCGCACCGCCACGCGCGAGACCTACACCGCCGACGTGCCGCCCGGCATCCACGCCGGTCAGACCCTGCGTCTCTCGGGTCGGGGCATGGCCGGGCCACGCGGAGGACCGGCAGGTGACCTGTTCGTGCACGTGCTCGTCGATCCCCATCCGGTGTTCCGGCGCGAGGACGACGACCTCGTCGCCGACCTCGAGATCTCGATTGCCCAGGCGGCCCTCGGCATGCACACGACGCTCGAGGCCTTCGACGGCGAAGTCGACCTCGTCGTGCCGCCCGGCACCCAGCCCGGGCATCTCTTCATCGCCCGCGGCCGGGGCGTGCCGCGCCTCGGCGGACGGGGGCGGGGGAACCTCGTCGTGCGCATCGTCGTCGTCGTGCCGCGCGACCTCTCCGACGAGGAAGAGGCCCACCTGCGGCGTTTCGCCGAGGCCCGCGGCGACGAGGTGGCCCCGGCCGACCGGGGGTTCTTCTCGCGCATCAAGTCGGCCTTCACGTGAGCGACGCCCTCGAGCGCACCTCCGACACGCTGCGCCGCGCCAAGGCCCATGTCTTCGTCGCCGATCTCGATGCGCTGGTGCTGGAGCGCGACGACGCGCATCATCTGGGCCGGGTGTTGCGCCTGCGCGACGGCGAGACCGTCACTGCCAGTGACGGGGCCGGTCGGTGGCGTACGTGCGAGTGGCAGGGCGGCCACCTCGTCGCCAGCGGTGACGTCACGCTCGATCCCCGCCCCGCCCCGCGCGTCACCGTGGCGATTGCGCCTTTGAAAGGGGATCGCACCGACTGGACGGTGGAGAAACTCGTGGAGATCGGCGTGGCGCGCATCGTCGTGCTCGCGCCCCTTCTGCGCAGTGTGGTGCGCCGCGACGCGGGGAAGGACTCTGTCGCCCTCGCCCGCTGGCAGCGCCTGGCGCGGGCGGCCGCCATGCAGAGCCGCCGCACCCATCTGGCCGAGGTGTCAGGGCCAGTGGCACTCGGCGACGTGGCTGGGTTCGCGGGCGCCGGAATCGCCGAACCCGGCGGCGAGGCCCGCCCGGAGGACGTCGAGGTGCTCCTCATCGGGCCCGAGGGCGGGTTCGACCCCGCCGAAATCGCCGGTGCCCGGGAGGCGGGGGCCCGCACCGTGGACCTCGGGCCGGGCATCCTGCGCGCCGAGACCGCCGCCCTCGTGGGGGCGGCGCGCATGGTCGCACACACGACGCGGTGAACACGCCACACTGGGTGGGCATGGCATCTGCTGACGACGAGATCTTCGAGGATTCCCCGTTCGCCCGTCTCGTCGGGGAACGGCTGCGGCGCATCCGCCAGCAGAAGCGCCTGTCACTCGCCGAGGTGGAGAGCGACAGCGGGTCCGAGTTCAAGGCCTCGGTGCTCGGCGCCTACGAGCGCGGCGAGCGGGCCATCTCGGTGCCCCGCCTCGAGCGTCTCGCCCGCTTCTACGGGGTGAGCATCGACCAGTTGCTGCCGCGCGAATCCCAGGCCGAGGCCGGCAGCACCGGCGCCGGCCCGGCCAAGCTGCGCATCGACGTGGCGAAGCTCTCCACCCTGTCCGGGCCCCAGTTCGAGATGCTCGAGCGTTTCCTGCGCATGATCCAGGTGCAGCGCCAGGACTTCAACGGCAAGGTGATCACCGTGCGGGCGCACGACACCCGGGCCATCGCGGTGATGCTCGACGTGCCGGTGGACGAGGTGGGGGAGCGCCTTGGCGACCTCGGACTGTTGTTCGTGCCGCCCGCGGCGTGACGGAGCCCATGTCGGCCCGCGACCTGTCGTCGACCGCCGCTCCCGGCTTCGGGGTGTACATCCACGTGCCGTTCTGTCGGCACCGCTGTGACTACTGCGCCTTCGCCACCTGGACGGACAAGGACGGCATCATGGAGCGCTACGTGGACGCGGTGTGCACCCACATCGCCCGCGAACGCGCCGCCGGCATGGCGCCCGCCGACACGGTGTTCGTCGGCGGCGGTACCCCGACGCGCCTGCCCGACGAATTGCTCGTGCGCATACTGGATGCGCTCGACATCGTGCCCGGGGCCGAGGTGACGGTGGAGTGCAACCCCGACGACGTCGACGAAGCGATGATGCGCGCCTATGTCGCGGCCGGGGTGAGCCGGGTGAGCATCGGGGTGCAATCGATGGTGCCGAGCGTGCTCGCCGCGCTCGGCCGCACGCACGACCCGGACAACGTAGAGGCCGCCGTGCACGCCGCCCGGGCGGCCGGCATCGGGCAGGTGAACCTCGACCTCATCTATGGCGGCCATGGCGAGACTCTGGAGAACTGGCGCACCACCCTCGAGCGGGCGATCGGGCTGGCCCCGGACCATGTCTCGGCATACGGGCTGACGGTGGAGGCCGGCACGCCGCTCGCCGCCGACACTGCCCGGCATCCCGACGATGACGACCTGGCCGACAAGTACACCCTCGCCGATGACCTGCTGACCGCGGCCGGATACGGGAACTACGAGATCTCCAACTGGGCGAAGCCGGGGGCCGAGTGCCGCCACAACCGCATCTATTGGAGCCAGGGCAACTACGCAGCGTTCGGCTGTGCCGCCCACGGGCACCGCGACGGCCGACGCTGGTGGACGGCGCGCACCCCCGAGCGCTACATCGAGATGGTGGAGAGGGGAGAAGACCCCCTCGGGGGCGAGGAGACGCTTGACGCCGAGACCCGGGCCCGGGAGGCACTCGAGCTGGCACTGCGGATGCGCGACGGGGTGCCCGCGGGATCGTTCGACGCGGCCGACCTGGCGAGCGTGCTGGAGGGACTGGTGGAACCCCGCGGGGACCGGCTGGTGCTCACGCGCCGGGGGGGGCTGCTCGCCAACGAGGTGAGCCTGCGCTTCCGGCCGTAACGACGGGCCCGGCTGTTATCCTGAGGTTCCCTTTCAGGGCGCGTAGCTCAGTTGGTTAGAGCGCCACCATGACACGGTGGAGGTCCCGGGTTCGAGTCCCGTCGTGCCCACCACGCCACAGAGCACAATTAGTCTCAATAGATGCTCGCGTATCTGGCCACCAAGACCCAGTTTCTGGAGGATGCGCCCACCATTGAGGACTTTGTCGCTGAGGCTGTGAGGGTCAATCTGGGAATCTCGGTGGGCCACAACGAGTACCAGTCGTGGCGCAACTCCCTGGGAAATGCGATGTCGCATGTGATGGTCGATCCGGGAATTCCCGGGGATGCGATGGTGGCAGTGGAGTACCGACTCAATGGGCGTCGATTTCGCATCGACTTCCTTGTTGCCGGGAAAGACGACGACTGCGTCGACTCACTCGTCATCGTCGAACTGAAGCAATGGACGGACGTTGAGCTCTCGCCTCTCGCAGATCATGTCCGCACCTTCGTCGGCGGAGGGGTACGCGACGTCCCCCATCCGTCGTATCAGGCCCACTCCTACGCCAGTCATCTCCGCCAATTCAATGAATACGTGTACGAGAACAACGTGAAAGTTGAAGCTTGCGCCTATCTCCACAACTGCCAGTCCGGCGCCGTCATCAATGATCCCCGCTTCAGTGCGCAACTAGCCCAGACACCGGTATTCGTTAAAGGAGAATCAGCAGGTGTACGCGAACTGATTCGGGACCGAGTCTCCTCCGGCTCGTCCGAAGCCTTCCTTCGCCGAATTGACGCTTCGCCGGTGCGGCCCTCCAAACAGCTCGCCGAAGCGGCAGCATCCATGCTTCGTGGACACGAAGAGTTCGTGCTCATTGACGACCAAAAGACAGTCCTCGAATCCATCGTCGCTACTGCCACCAAGGCTCAGGTTGAGACCAAGCAGGTGATGATCATCAGAGGCGGACCCGGCACCGGAAAGTCGGTTATCGCACTGAACGCCTTGGCCCGGTTGACGGGAAACCGAATGAATGCCAAGTACGTCACCCCGAACTCCGCGCCTCGCGAGGTCTTCAAGACAATGCTCAAGGGCGCGAGAGACATCGACGTGGCCGAGCTGTTCAGTGGGTCCGCCTCCTACACGGAAGCCAAAATTGACCAGTACGACGTCCTGATCGTTGACGAGGCGCATCGATTGAAGCTGAGGCATCAGTATTCGAAGGGCGGTACGAACCAGATGCATGAAATCATGGATGCATCTCGATTGACCGTCTTCTTCATCGATGAGGCACAGAAAGTGACGTGGCTCGACATCGGCGAGATCGACGCAATTCGTGACTATGCCGCAATCATCGGGGCCGAGGTTCAGGAAGCCGAGTTGGCGTCACAGTTCAGATGCAGTGGGTCGGATGACTACATGGTCTGGCTTGATCACGCTCTCGGGCTCTCTAGGGATGGCGTGAGTTACTTCTCGCCGGATCGATTCGACTTTCGCATCGTGGATAGCCCGGTCGAGCTCAAGAGACTGATCGATGATCGGAATGCAGTGGCCAACAAGTCCCGTGTGGTGGCCGGATATTGTTGGGATTGGGTGAGCAAGAAAGAGCCGATGCAACCCGACCTGGTCTTCCCCGAGTTCGGGTTCTCCGCGAGTTGGAACCTCAGCTCCCATGGTCAGGGATGGCTCGTTCAGCCCGACTCTCACAAGCAAGTGGGGTGCATACACACGTGTCAGGGATTGGAACTGGATTACGTAGGTGTCATTGTCGGGCCCGATCTGGCAGTGCGAGATGGCGCATTGGTGACGGTGCCGGCCGCCCGGGCCAAGACGGATACGTCGTTAAAAGGCTTCAAGAAGGAATTCAGGGAGGATCCTGTTCGGGCTTCACGAAAAGCCGATGAGATCATCCGAAACACCTATCGGACATTGATGAGCAGAGGAATGAAGGGTTGCTATGTCTGGTTCTCCGACCCGGAGACTGCTGACTTCTTTCGTGCTCGTACGCCCGTAATCGAGATGAAATCGTGAACGCAGAGTCGCACGAGTTCGTCGAGTTGGCGAAGGAACTTCGAGATTTCGCGGAGATGAGGGACTGGAATCGATTTCACTCGCCGAAGAATCTGGCGATGGCCCTGGCCGGGGAGGCCGGTGAGTTGGTGGCGGAATTCCAGTGGCTCACTGAGGCGGAGTCCTACCCCTCTTCATTGACCGATAATCAAGTCAGGGCAATTGAGATGGAGATTGCTGATGTTCAGATCTATCTCATTCGGCTCGCTGATGTTCTCGGTATTGATCTGCCGATCGCGGTGCGAGCGAAGATGAAGTTCAATGAGGATCGATTCTGATTCAACATCCGTGTCTTTGACCCGGAGTCCGAAGTCAGAGGAAGATTTCGTGGCGAGCGCTCGCCTCTGTTCCCGTCTCTAGACTCTTTCGAATGCTCGTCGTCACGGCCCTCACCGCGGCGGTCGTGTAAGGGGTGGCCGATTACCTGGGCGGCCGGGCTTCCCGCCATTCCCCGGCCATGGTGGTCACCCTGCTGGGCCAAACAGCAGCCCTTCTCGTCCTCGGAGCGGCGGCCTTCGCCAGCCGGGTGCCTTTCCCCCCCGCGAGTGACTGGATGTGGGGCGGTCTCGCGGGAATCGCGGGCAGCTCTGGCCTGATCGCCTTCTACCGGGCCATGGGCTCGGGGTTCATGACGGTGGCCGGGCCCATCTCGGCCGTCACCACCGTGGCGGTACCGGTGTTCATAGGTCCCTCCACGAGAAAGCGCCCAGGAAAGTCCACGCAGCCTGTCAAAGGTGTCCACACCTCAAGACCGGCTGGGCACAGCTGAAAATTGCACCGGATGACCAAGATGCGGATGGTGTGCATTTCTCAGCTTCCCCTCGAATTGAACGAGTGAATTCATCGGTCCGAGTTGGTCCAGTCTCCGGCCTTTATGCATAATGGAGTTCGGCGTATTGACTAAATGATGTCGATGGCAGATTTGAGGAGAGAACGTGACAGAAGCAGAAGGTTCCGATGTCTCGACGGTAGCGAGGTCAACGAGCTCCGTCCGGGCGACCATTCATCTTGTGTTGACTTGTGCACTGTTGATTCTTGCAATCATCTTGAGTGCTCTGGTCGTCGACGTGAGGCAGGATGTGGAGACCCTCAACTCTGGTTCGGATCGTGACTTGTACAGCCCGCCCGCGGATGTTGAACGTCTGATTGAGCGTGTAGCTGAATCCGTTGTTTTTATCGAGTGTTATGGATGGGGCTCCGGGTTTGCCCTCGACCTCGAAGGCCTTGACGAGGGATTTCAGACCTTCATCGTGACCAATCATCATGTGATTGCAAATTGCATCGAGGACAGCGAGGCGCTCAAGGTCTACTACGGAGGCGAGGACAAGAACCTCACTGTCTCTGAGATATACGGGTGGGATGAAGAAAACGATCTCGCTCTTCTTCAGATTGAGGCTGGTCTTCCAGTCTTGGCGGAAGCCGAGTCTTTTGCGTCCACGGGATGGTGGACGATGGCAGTGGGTAATCCGGGCCTCGATGGTGTGCCCGTCATCAATGCCGCGACCTTTGGGCACATAGTTGGCGTCGAGTCTGAGTACTTCAATTACACGTCAGCAATCATCAACCCTGGCAATTCGGGCGGACCTCTTGTGAACAACAGAGGCGAGCTCATCGGAATCAATTCAGCGGGAACGGTGAACGACGAAGACGGCCTATGGCACATTGCGATCGACTCGGAGGTGCTCTGTGTCGCCGTTGTTGATTGTGGAGAGTGAATTGAGGCTCGACGCTGCCTGATCAGGCGTTATCACCTGCTGTATATGGCTTGACATTGAGATGAGACCTAGGCTCTGACGGATGCTCGTCGTCACGGCTCTCACCGCGGCGGTCGTGTACGGGGTGGCCGATTACCTGGGCGGCCGGGCCTCGCGCCACTCTCCGGCCATGGTGGTCACCCTGCTCGGCCAGACGGCCGCCCTATTCGTCCTTGGGGCGGCGGCCTTCGCCAGCCGAGTGCCCCTCCCGCCCGCGAGTGACTGGATGTGGGGTGGTCTCGCGGGAATCGCGGGCAGCTCGGGTCTGATCGCCTTCTACCGGGCCATGGGTTCGGGGTTCATGGCGGTGGCCGGGCCCATCTCGGCCGTCACCACCGGGGCCGTGCCGGTGCTCATCGGTCTCGCCACAGGGGAGCGGCCCGGGGTGCTGGCTCTCCTCGGCATGCCGATCGCTTTCGGGGCGGTGGTGCTGGTGGCTGATGCCTTCGGGCCGGGGCATCGCCGGGCCCCGCGGATGGTCATCATCCTGGCCTTCGCGGCCGGGCTCGTGTTCGGGTCGCTCTTTGTGCTGCTCGACCGCACTTCGGCCGACTCCGGCATCTGGCCCGTGGTGGCGATGCGTGTCGCCTCCGTGCCTTACATGGCCCTCCTCGTGCGCGGCTCGAACATGTGGCTGAAGCCCGGCAAGGCGAACCTCGGGGTCATCGTGGCGGCCGGCATTCTTGACTCGACGGCGAACGCGCTCTTCCTCGCCGCCACCCGCCTCGGCATGATGTCGGTGGCGGCCGTCATCATCGCCCTCTATCCGGCCAGCACGTTGTTGCTCGCCGTGCGCCTCGACAAGGAAAAGATCCACCCGCCCCAGGTCGCCGGGCTCGCCTTGGCGGCCGGCGCTCTCGTGCTCATCACGCTGTCCTGAACCGCGGGCGAATCAGCCTTCGCCGAGGGCGGCCTTGACGACGGCTTCTGATTCGCGGGCGGCGCCGCGGAAGATGCCCTTCGACATGAGGCTCGATTCGAACTTGCGCCGCGTCTCATAGATCTCAGCGCGTATCTGGTGCACGCCCGGGTCATCGGGTGCCGCCCATCCGGCGAAATCGGCGAGATGACAGGCGAGGCGTAGGTCGCCCCCGGCCGCGATCTCCTGTGCCCGTCGGATGAGGACGTCGGCTCCACCGGCCACCGCCGCCAGCTCGCGCGCCAGGTCGGCATCCGGCGAGGGCTTCAGGTGCGAGGGTGCGCCGTCCCACCAGCCGCCATACAAGCGCCAGATGTTGCGCACGACGAACTCCGGCTCGTCATAGAGGGGCCGCAGGTAGGGCTTGGCGAGGATGTCATCGGGCACCTTCACCGCGTGGATGATGGTGTTCAGGGTCTCGCCCGCGTTCATCATCTCCACCGTCTCGCGCACGAGGGTCTCGAGCGCCGTCGCGATCTCGTCGAGCACCCGGGCGATGCGCTCGCGCCCCGCGATGGGCAGACCATGGGCGGGGAGGAGCAGCTCGGGTTCCTTGGCGGCGATGGCCCGCAGGGCATTCGCCCAGTCGAGCGGCCAGCGCTGCACCTTCTGGGGGTTGCCGGCGTTCGGGAAATTCCAGATGATGAAGTCGCCCGTCGCCACCCACTTGCGACCCGGGAACCACGACCACAGGTGGTCGTCGGTCTCGCCGCGGCCGTGGTGAAACTCGATGGTCTCGCCCCCGATCGTCCACGAGGCGAAATCACCGATGACGTCCGAGGGGTCGGGGAGGTCGCGGGGGATGAAGTCGTCGAGGCGCGGGCCGGCGGCGGGCCGCAGGTCGTTCATCACCGCGTTCAGGTCGCCGCGGATGCCGCCGAACTGGCGCCGGTTGATGGCCACGTTCCAGTCGTTCGTCTCGCGGTAGCGGGCGAAGCGCCGGGCCACGTTCTCGTGCCCGACTATGCGCAGGGGAGCCCCCTCGTTGCGGGCGAGGAAGGCCCCGGTGCCGCCCACGTGGTCGACGTGACCGTGCGTGAAGACGAGATGGGAGAACGGCCCCGGCCGCCACCCGGCGATGGCGTCCACCACCTGGCGGCCGGTGTTCACGTGGCTGGCGTCGAAGGCGACGAGACCCTCGCCCGAGTCCCACACCACGCTGTGGCTGAAGGACTCCACCATGGCGAGGCCGTCGGCCACCTCGGAGAGTTCATTCGACGTGCGGTTGACGGGCTCGTTCGCCACACCCGAGTCGATGATGCGGGTGGAGAGCCCGATGAGATCTGCCATGTGTCCGTCCCCCTTGTTCCTTGTTCGTTGTGGTTCCGTGTCGTTCCGCGTCGCCGCGAATCGAGCGCCGTGCCGTCAGCCCTTGGCGAGCCCCAGCACCCTCTCGCCGAGGATGTTGCGCATGACGTTCGACGTGCCGCCCATGATCGTGTAGCCGGGCGCGTAGAGGAGGTCCGGGGTCCAGTCGGTCCACAGCGTGGCCTCGGCCCCGAGGGCCCGGTGGGCGAACTCGGCGACGCGCTGTTCGTGCTCGGTGCAGAAGCACTTGGTGGCGGCTGAGAACCCGGCCGGGGCCTGGCGCAGCACCTCGCGGATGACGAGGATGCGTCCGATGCGGTATCCCATCTCGAGGGCGGCCATCTCCTGGCGCACGAGCGGGTCCGTGCGGTCCACCTTCGTGCAGGCGTACTCGAACAAGGAATAGTTCGACACCAACCGGTCGATGCCGCCGCGCTCGTGCTCCAACTGGCGCATGGTCTGGCCGAAGGCGCCACCCTCCTGTCCGACGAGGTTTCCTTTCGGCACCCGGACGTCGGTGTAGAAGACCTCGCAGAAGTGGCGGTTCGTCGTCATGTCGGTGATGCGGCGCACCTCGATGCCGGGAGTGTCCATCGGCACGATGATCTCGCTGATGCCCTTGTGGGGCGGACCATCCGACGATGTGCGACAGATGAGGTAGCAGTAGTCGGCATCGGCACCGAAGCTCGTCCAGATCTTCTGGCCGTTGATCACCCATTCGTCGCCGTCGTCCATCGCGGTCGTCTTCAACGACGCCAGGTCGCTGCCGGCGTTCGGTTCGCTCATGCCGATGCACCAGGTGGTCTCCCCGGCGAGGATGCCCGGCAGGAACTGGTCGCGCTGTTCCTGCGTGCCGTACTGGATGAGGGCCGGGCCCATCTGGCGGTCGCCGAACCAACTGGCCGCGATGGGGGCACCGGCCTTGATCATCTCCTCGCCCACGATGAGCCGGTCGATGGGGGGCCGTCCGCCACCACCGTGCTCGGCGGGCCACACCATGCCGATCCAGCCGTGGCCGGCCAGTTCGCGGGAGAACTCCTTCGAGTAGCCGTTCATCCACGAGTCGTTGAAGCGCCCGTAGCGGGCGACGGCGTCAGCGGCCACGCGCGCGGCCTCAGCGCGCAGGGCCTCCTGTTCGGGGGTCCAGGAGAAGTCCATCGCAGCCGATGGTAGGTCCGCCGCACGGGCCGACCGCTATTGTGTACAAGTCCGATACAAGTGGCCGTGACGGCCACGCGCACGCTGAGGAGCCCCCGTGGACAAGATCAAGGTCGCGAACCCGGTCGTCGAACTCGATGGCGACGAGATGACCCGCATCATCTGGCAGTTCATCAAGGAGCGGCTCATCCTGCCGTACCTCGACATCCCGCTCGACTACTACGACCTAGGCATCGAGCACCGCGACGCCACCGAGGACCAGGTGACGATCGACTCCGCCCACGCCATCTTGAAGCACGGGGTGGGCGTGAAGTGCGCCACCATCACCCCGGACGAGGCCCGGGTGGAGGAGTTCGGCCTCAAGAAGATGTGGAAGTCCCCGAACGGCACCATCCGCAACATCCTCGGCGGCGTGGTGTTCCGCGAGCCGATCATCTGCCAGAACATCCCGCGTCTCGTGCCCGGCTGGACGAAGCCCATCATCATCGGCCGTCACGCCCACGGCGACCAGTACAAGGCCACCGACTTCAAGGTGCCCGGTGCCGGCACGGTGACCATGACCTTCCAGCCCGACGACGGCTCCGAGCCCATGCGTTTCGAGGTGGCGAAGTTCGGCAAGGACGGCGGCGTGACGATGGGCATGTACAACTTCAATGATTCCATCCGCGACTTCGCCCGGGCCTCGTTCCGTTACGGCCTCGCGCGCAAGTACCCCGTGTACCTCAGCACGAAGAACACGATCCTCAAGGCCTACGACGGCCAGTTCAAGGACCTCTTCGAGGAGGTCTTCGAGGCCGAGTTCTCAGACCAGTTCGCCGCCGCCGGTCTCACCTACGAGCACCGCCTCATCGACGACATGGTGGCGAGCGCCATGAAGTGGGAGGGCGGCTACGTCTGGGCGTGCAAGAACTACGACGGCGACGTGCAGTCCGACACCGTGGCCCAGGGCTTCGGCTCGCTCGGGCTCATGACTTCGGTGCTCATGACCCCCGACGGCAAGACCGTGGAGGCCGAGGCAGCGCATGGCACGGTGACGCGCCACTACCGCGAGCACCAGAAGGGCAACACGACCTCGACGAACCCCATCGCTTCCATCTACGCCTGGACGGGCGGCCTGCGCCACCGCGGCGCGCTCGATGGCAACACCGCGCTCGTCGACTTCGCCGACAAGCTGGAGAAGGTGTGCGTCGAGAGCGTGGAGGCCGGTGAGATGACGAAGGACCTCGCCATCCTCGTGTCGAAGGACCAGGCCTGGCTCACCACCGAGGACTACCTGGCCGCGCTCGACCGGCGCCTCCAGGCCAAGATGGCCTGACCCCGTGAAGGCGGTCGTTCTCCGCGGCCACGGCGGCACCGAGGTCCTCGGGTTCGAGGACGTGCCCGATCCCGTGGCCGGGCCGGACGAGATCGTCGTGCGTGTGGCTTCCGCCGCCCTCAACCGCGCGGATCTCATGCAGCGCATGGGGCTGTATCCCGATCCCTTCCCCGGCGCGCACGAGATACCCGGCCTCGAATACGCCGGCACCGTCGAGTCGTGTGGGACGCGCGTGACCCTGTGGCAACCCGGTGACCGGGTGATGGGCATCGTGTCGGGCGGCGCCCAAGCCGAGAAGGTCGTCGTGCATGAACGCCAGGCCATGGCCGTGCCGGCCGGCATGACGCTTCTGGACGCCGGGGGCGTGCCCGAGGTGTTCCTCACCGCCTGGGACGCCCTCGTACTTCAGGGCGGGCTCACGTCGGGCCGCTGGGCGCTCGTGCACGCCGGCGCCTCCGGCGTCGGCACCGCCGCCATCCAGGTCGCCAAGGCCGTCGGAGCCCGGGTGATCGCCACGTGTTCAGCCGGCAAGGTGCAGGCGTGTCGCGATCTCGGCGCCGACGCGGTGGTGGATTACGGCGCGGAGGACTTCGTTGCCGTCGCTGCCCGGGTGACCGGGGGAGCGGGCGTCGATGTGGTGCTCGACGTGGTGGGCGGGGACTACACCGAGCGGAACGTCGCCGCCCTCGCCGTGCAGGGCCGCATCATCCAGGTGGGCCTGCTCGCCGGACGCGCCGGGACCTTCAACGTGGGTCTGCTGCTGCCGAAGCGGGCCTCGATCATCGGCACGGTGCTGCGGCCGCGGCCGCTCGAGGAAAAGATCGCCCTCACCCGGCGCTTCGCCGCCGAGATGCTGCCCCTCTTCGACACGGGCGCACTGCGCCCGGTCATTGATTCGGTGGTGCCGGTGGCCGACATCGCGGCCGCGCACGAGCGCCTCGCGGCGAACGCCAGCGTGGGCAAGATCGTCCTCGCGTTCGAGAGAGGTGCCGCGGGGCGAACGGACCCCGTACAGCACTGAGGGCGGGAGCCCCACTCGGGACCCCCGCCCTCAACGAGCGAGTCAGATGTGACGGTCGCTTACTTCTCGTTGGCCGAGCGCGCCTTGGCGATGCCCACGATCGCGAGACCGTAGAGGGCCTTCGCGGTGATGTCGGCGATCGTGTAACCCAGCTGGCGGGCCGTCTCGGCGCCGTCGTGGGGGTACTCGAAGAACACCGGGAACAGGTAGGTGATGGGGTACACCATCCAGGTCACGAGCAGGATCGTCGTCGCGTTGTTGATCATCGCGGCGATGGCACCGGTCTCGCGGGCCTTGGCGGCCCTCAGCTCGACGAGCAGCGTCCACAGGATGTAGGCGAAGGGCAGCATGGCGAGCACCCAGAACAGCCACTTCGTGCCGTTGTCGGTGGACACCTCGCCCGGATAGCCGAGACCGACCATGAGGACGGTGGCGGGCACGAGCGTGGTCATCAACTTGCGTCGACGCTCGGCGGTGACCCCGAGCACGATGAGCAGTTCGACGACGAGGATCGGCACGGTGATGAGCCAGTCCGCGTAGCGGTAGCCCTCGTTGACCGTTCCTTCGGCCCAGCCGCTCCAGATGCGGTAGTAGTGGTAGCCGGCGATGCCGACGACGACGGCCGCCGAGGCGACGGCCGAACGGTATGCCTTCGAGACCGCACCCAACTGGGTGAGGAAGTAGACGAACGCACCGAGCATCACGGCGGTGCCGAATGACAGTGCGTTGTAGACGAGGCGATTCAGGTTCTCATCGCCGAGTATCTGTGCTGGTTCCATGCGGGTGTTCTCCCCTTGGTGGGACGCCCCGGCGGGGCGTTCGTTGCCTGAACCCTATGACGGCGCAGGGGGTCGCCCGTGGACCGGGGCCAAGAATTCACCTCGGTGACCGGGGTGGCCGGTAGGGGCGCCCCACCGCCGCCCGGACACCCGGATTGAGCGGATCGGGGCGGAAATCAGCGCTTGGCTGTGTCTCGGCGCTTCGCGATGTCTCAGCGCTTCGCGATGTCTCAGCGCTTCGCGATGTCGACGTAGGTGCGCTCGCCCGAGCCGGTGTACCACTGGCGGGGGCGGCTGATCTTCTGGTCCTTGTCGGCCAGCAGTTCCTTCATGTGGGCCAGCCAGCCCACCGTGCGCGGGATGGCGAAGAGCACGGTGAACGTGTCCACGGGGAATCCGAGTGCCTGGTAGATGAGGCCCGAGTAGAAGTCGACGTTCGGGTACAGCTTGCGGCTGGCGAAGTAGTCATCGCTCAAGGCCACTTCCTCGAGCTTGAGGGCGATGTCGAGGAGGGGGTTCTTGCCCGTCACCTCGAAGACGTCGTAGGCGGTCTTCTTGATGATCGTGGCGCGCGGATCGAAGTTCTTGTACACGCGGTGGCCGAAGCCCATGAGGCGACCCTCGCCGGCCTTCACGGCCTTGATGAAGTCGGGCACGTTCGCCACGTCGCCGATCTCGGTGAGCATGCGCACCACGGCCTCGTTCGCTCCGCCGTGCAGCGGGCCGTAGAGGGCCGAAGCCGCCGCCGCAGTGGCGGTGTAGGGGTCGGCGTGAGACGACGACACGACGCGCATCGCGGTGGTGCCGCAGTTCTGCTCGTGGTCGGCATGCAGGATGAAGAGAATCTCCATGGCACGCGCGACCACCGGGTCGACCCGGTAGTCGTCCGCGATGCGGAACATCATGTTGAGGAAGTTCTCGGCGTAGCCGAGCGTGTTGCTCGGATACACGAAGGGGAGGCCCTGGCTGAAGCGGTGGCACATGGCCGCGACCGTCGGGACCTTGGCCACGAGGCGCATGACCTGCTTGTCGTAGTGATCGGCGTCGAAGATGTCCTTGGCGTCGTCGTAGAAGGTGCCGAGCGCGGCGATGGCCGAGATGAACATGCCCATCGGGTGGGCGTCGTAGTGGAAGCCGTCCACGAAGCGCTTGCGCATGTTCTCGTGCACCATCGTGTGGTGGGTCACGTCGAACTGCCAGGAGGCGAGTTCGTCGGTGGTGGGCAGGTCGCCGTTCAAGAGCAGGTAGGCCACCTCGAGGAAGGTGGACTTCTCGGCCAGCTGCTCGATGGGGTAGCCCCGGTAGCGCAGGATTCCGGCGTCGCCGTCGAGATAGGTGATCGAGGAGGCGCACGCCGCGGTGGAGAGGAACGCCGGGTCGTACATGCGCAGGTCCGGGTCCAGCTCGCGCAGGGCCGAGGAGTTGAACACGCCGTCGGTGACGGGGACGGTCACCTTCTTCCCGGTCCGGTCATCGATGATCGTGATCGTGTCGGCCATGGCAATATCCCCATTTTCCGCGTCAAAAGCGGGATTTCCCCCGCGAAGGCCCGATTGCCCCCGCGCCTCAGACTACTCCCGCGCGCTCCGGTGCGCCCAAGATGCCCCCGGTGTGCGGTCGGTCACAAGGGTC
>Ga0315904_10004015_pt1 | contig 21268 bp, 20 predicted proteins | sample LakEriMetagenome_6_FD_203529 | JGI IMG/M metagenome (GOLD analysis project Ga0315904, IMG submission 203529) | Freshwater fungal communities from buoy surface, Lake Erie, Ohio, United States - Buoy 12 MA120 | ecosystem: Environmental > Aquatic > Freshwater > Lake | place: USA: Lake Erie, Ohio...
GGGGAGCGTCATTCTCATTCACTTCGACCTGTGGCACCGGGCGTTTCCCAACCACTCGGACCAGCACCGCTACATGTTCAAGTTCCAGTTCACGCGCATGGACGAGCCGCTGCCCAACCAGCCGCACTGGAAGCGGCAAGCAAGCGAGATTCCGCTGAACGGCCTCACCGACCACCCGCGCAGCCCGGTCTGGAAGCAGCAGTGGCGCTGGCTCTCCGGCGAGACGGCGTGGGAGACGACCGGCGATGCGGTAGCGCTGAAAACGGCGCTGGAGAGTACGGACGAAGAGGCGCGTCTGAGCGCGGCCTACACGCTGGGTGGTTTAGGTGCGGCGGGAATCGCGGCTCTGCGCGAGGGCCTGCACAACCCGGAGCGCGACGAGGTTCGACGGGCGGCTTGCTACGGCCTCGCGGCGGCGGGGGCCGCCGCCGTTCCCACGCTAACGGAGGCGCTGGGCTCGGAAAATGAGCGAACCCGTGGCTACGCGGTCTATGCCTTGGGCGATCTGGGAGCCCGTGCGGCCTCCGCGGTTTCCGCACTCGTGGCGCTCACCGACGATCCTTCCCCGTTTGTGCGGCGCAATCTTGCGGAGGCGCTCGGCCCGATTCGGAGCCAGCCAGCTCTTTCGGTGCCCACCCTGACAAAGCTGCTCCAGGACGACGACGACCAGACGCGCTTCAATGCCGCCTACGGCCTTGCCAAGTTCGGTGCCGAGGCGACGTCTGCGCTCCCCGTCCTCACCGACGCACTGAGCGACGACAACCGCTATGTTCGGGGCCACGCGACCATTGCACTGGAGCAGCTCGGCACGCCCGAGGCGCTAAAAACGCTCCTGCACCACTTCCACACAACCCGCTGGTGCCCCATCACGACCCGCGAGAGTACGTTTTGAAAAACTATTTTTTTGTTCTGCTAAGTCTCCTCCTGATTGCATTCCCCCGCCCGGCGGGGGCATGGCATTCTACCTCCCCCCGGCGGGACAGCCCGCCGCCCCCCTCCGGTTCTCGGTCGTTCCTCCCTACGAAGGGGGCGCACCTGAGTCATAAACCCTTCGCGGAGCCGGAGGGTGGCGAGGTCGCGAAGCGACGTATGAACGCCCTGCGGGCGCGAGCCGGGAGGCAAAACACAGTGGGGGCCAAAGCGCAAGCACAGAAACCCAATATTGTCTTGATCTTCATAGACGACATGGGCTACGGCGATATCGGGCCATTTGGTTCGCCCAAGAACCGCACCCCGAATTTGGACAAGATGGCACGCGAGGGCATGAAGCTAACGTCGTTCTATGCCGCACCAGTCTGCTCGGTCTCGCGGGCGCAGGTGCTCACCGGCTGCTACGGGGCGCGTGTCTCCATCCCCGGCGTCTTCTTTCCCGGCGAGAAAAACGGCATCAACAAAGACGAGCATACAGTCGCGGAGCTGCTCAAAGACCAAGGCTACGCCACGATGTGCATCGGCAAGTGGCACCTCGGCGACCAGCCGGAGTTTCTCCCCACGCGCCATGGCTTCGACCACTACTTTGGCCTGCCCTACTCCAACGACATGCTTAAGAAGGCCAAGGGCGGCACGCAACCCGTGGTGCCGCTGCTCCGTGATGAGAAAATCATCGAGCTTCTCACCGAGCAGCAGCAGAGCGGTCTGACGGAGCGCTACACCGACGAAGCCGTGAAGTTTATCTCCGACAACCAGAAAAAGCCGTTCTTTCTCTACTTCCCGCACACCGCGATCCACACCCCGATCCAGCCGGGCGCAAAGTTCCGCGGCAAGTCCGCCAATGGCAACGTCGGGGACTGGATTGAGGAAGTGGACGACAGTGTCGGGCGGGTACGGGAGACCCTGACCAAACTCGGGCTCGAGAAGAACACGCTTGTGATCTTTACGTCGGACAATGGCCCCTGGCTCATCAAGGCGAAAGACAGCGGCGAGGCTGGCCCTCTGCGCGGTGGCAAGGGCAGCACCTGGGAGGGTGGTGTCCGCGAACCCACGATTGCTGCGTGGCCGGGCAAGATCGCAGCGGGAAGTGCCAGCGATGCGGTGGCAGGGACGATAGATTTTCTGCCGACCTTTGTCACGCTCGCCGGTGGCAGCGTGCCCACGGATCGCAAGATCGACGGCAAGGACATCACGCCGCTGCTGCTGGGAAAGACAAAAAACTCCCCGCATGAGGCCCGCTACTACTTCAATAACTACCAGCTTCAAGCCGTCCGCTCCGGTCCCTGGAAGCTCGCCATCGCGCCCCAGAGCGAGGGAATGGGAAAGGCAGGCCAGACCATCCCCGCATCCCTAGAGAGCCCTCGCCTCTACAACCTCGACACCGAGGTCGGGGAGCGCACCGATGTAGCCGCCGCGCACCCCGATGTCGTGGCGCGCTTAAAAGCCCTGGCGGTCGCAATGCGCACGGAACTGGGCGAGACCACTCCCGGCCCCGGACGGCGCCCGGCGGGCGAGGTCAAGAACCCCGTGACGCTTTATCCGATGGAAGCAAGCCCCCAAGCCGCGCAAGCCAATGCCAAGCCCGTCACGCTGGACGCGCTAAAGATCGGCGACACGCTCAGCGGCGCACAAGCCCCGCAGATAATAAACCGCCCTCTGACGATCTCGTGTACTCTGGAGGGCAAGCCCCAGAGTGGCGTCTTGGTTGCCCACGGCGGCACGGGTACCGGCTACGCGCTCTACCTCAAGGACGGCAATGCGGTCTTCGCCGTCCACCCGTCGGGTGGGGAGCTGGTTCGTCTCACCTCGCCCGAGCCGATCCCCGCCGATGCCACCCTCGAAGCACGTATCGCCGCCGATGGTGCGCTCAGCCTGAGAGTAAACGGTCAAACCGTTGCCAGCGCAAAGCTCTCCGGCCCACTCAACCGCCAGCCCCAGGAGCCCTTCTGTGTCGGCTTTGACAGCGCCAACCCCGTAGATCCCGCGTACGCCAACACGCCACGCTTCGCAGGTAAAATCCAGAAGCTAAAAGTGAGTACGCAATCTCTATGAACCGTCCTGAGGGCACGGTCACCTTGCTGTTCACGGATATTGAAGGGAGTACCAAGCTCTGGGAAGCCCATCCTGTGCAGATGCAAGCCGCTCTTGCCCGCCATGACGCGCTGCTTCGTCACACGATTGGTGCTACAAACGGCTACATCTTCAAGACCATCGGCGATGCCTTCTGTGCCGCTTTCGCCACGGCAACCGATGCACTGACGGCTACCTTGAGTGCTCAGTTGATGCTTTTGGCAGAGCCTTGGCCGCAGGAAACCCCTCTCCGAGTGCGCATGGCGCTGCACACAGGTGCCGTCGAGAGTCGTGACGACGATTACTTCGGCCCTCCCCTTAACCGTGCTGCACGGTTGCTCTCGATCGCCTACGGGGGGCAGTGTCTGCTCTCCCAGAGTGCTTATGAGCTAGTGCGCGATTTTCTTCCTCCTGCCTGCACCCTCGAAGCTCTGGGGGAGCACCGGCTCAAGGATCTGGGTCGCCCGGAGAGTGTTTTTCAGCTCTGTCATCCGGGTCTGCCCAGCGAATTTCTCCCGCTTCGCTCACTGGACAACCCAGAGCTGCGGCACAACCTGCCCCAACAAGTAACGAGCTTCGTTGGACGCGAGGCACAGCTTACCGAGGTGAAGAGCCTACTGCAGAAAACACGCCTGCTCACCTTGACCGGCTCGGGGGGCTGTGGCAAGACGCGCCTTGCCCTCCAGGTGGCGGCGGATCTGCTCGACGGCGATGGAGCATGTGTCTGGCTGGTGGAGCTGGCCCCCCTGACCGATCCCCAGCTTTTGGACTTGAGTGTCGCGGGTGTGCTTGGCCTGAAGGAAGAGCGGGGCAAACCGATCCTGCAAACGCTGATCGAGTACCTTCGGAACAAGCACTTACTGCTGGTGCTGGACAACTGTGAGCACCTACTAGATGCCTGTGCCACGCTTACGAATAGTCTAATCCGCCAGTGCCCTCAGTTACGGGTTCTGGCAACGAGTCGTGAGGGGCTAGGGATCTCGGGCGAGCTGACCTACCGTGTTCCCTCGCTCTCGCTTCCTGACCCGAGGCGGGCCCAGACTCCAGAGTCGCTCTCGCACTATGAAGCAGTGCAGCTTTTTATCGAGCGGGCGCAGTTTTATCTGCCTAGCTTCGCGGTCACCAATGCAAATGCACCCGCTGTGGCATCTATATGCCATCGTCTCGACGGAATCCCCTTGGCGATCGAGCTGGCGGCGGCGCGGATGCGCTCCATGCCGGTGGATCAGCTGGCGGCCCGCCTAGCGGATCGTTTCCACATCCTAACGGGGGGCTCGCGTACGTCACTCCCGCGTCAGCAGACACTTCGTGCGCTGATTGACTGGAGCTACGACCTCCTAGAGACGAACCTAAAGACTCTTCTTTGCCGCCTCTCCCTCTTTGTAGGAGGCTGTACCCTTGAGGCTGTGGAGAGCATTTGTGTTGGCACCGAGATTGAGTCCTGGGAGGTACTTGATCTGCTAACGGCGCTCTGCGATAAATCCCTTGTCGTCTATGAAGCACCCCAAGGAGAGGCACGCTATCGTCTTTTAGAGACCATTCGCCAGTACGCTGCGGACCGGCTAAGTGAGAGTGGTACCCGAGAGGTTTTTCGAGATCGGCATCTCGCGTACTACCTAGCCTTGGTCGAAAAAGAGGAGCCGCGGCTGTGGGCTGCTGACCAGCACCTCTGGCTGGATCAACTGGAGGCGGAGCACGACAACCTGCGTGTGGCGCTTGACTGGAGTGGAGAGACGGAGCATGGCGCAGAGTCGGGGCTACGTGTGGCTGGAGCGATCTGGTGGTTCTGGATGATTCGGGGCTACTTCTCCGAGGGCCGTCAGCGACTCGCACGCGTGCTGGCAGCAGGTGTTGGAAGTCTCCCCGCTGCACGGGCAAAGGCACTCAACGGGGCAGGAGCCCTCGCTTTTGGTCAGGGTGATTACGTGTCGGCGCGGACGTTTCATGAAGAGAGCCTGACCCTTAAGCGAGCGGAGGGCGATCTATGGGGGGTCGCAGCGGCCCTTAATGACCTAGGGATTATTACCTGCTGCCAGGGGGACTTAGCGGCCGCACGAGAGCTCAACCAGGAGAGCTTGGCCATCAAGCGCCAGCTTGGTGATGTACAGGGTATCGCCTACTCGCTCCTGAGTCTGGCACTGGTGGCTCGGGAACAGGGGGACCTGGCGGTTGCGCGAGAGCTCTATGAAGAGGCCCTCGCGATCCGGCGTCAGCTGGGAAACCAGCGAGGGATTGCGGAGGCACTCAGCGGGCTTGCCAATATTGTCTGTGACCTGGGAGATGAGGCTATGGCACGCGTGCTCAACCGTGAGGGGCTGCAACTCTACACAGAGCTAGGTGACAGGGTGGGCATCGCCATCATGCTCGAAGGCCAGGCAGCGCTGACATCTCCCCTCGACTCGGCTCGTCTCTGGGGGAGTGCACAGCGCCTACGGGAAGAAGTCATGGTGCCCCTCCTCCCCTGGGAAAAAACACGCCAGCGACGACAGGTCGCTACTGTGCGTGTGGCGGCTGGTGTGGTTGCTTTCGATGCCGCATGGGCGGAGGGGCGTGCCTTGACAGTGGAGCAAGCCATCGAACTCGCACGGGAAAAACCGGAGTTAGGGGAGTGAGTAGGGATACGAAGTGACTCCAAGCCGCTCCCTCGTGATTGTCAAGCGACGACCGGGGTAAGGAGGGGGAGAGCTCGACTTGTCACGTATCCCCCTTTTCCGGTACGATGGTGGGTGTCCACAATCAGTACTCATCGTCGCATGCTACAGTCAGAGTTATTTCCCAAAGGCATCCCGCGTCTCTGGTGCCCGACCCTGACGCACTTTCAGGCCGCCCGCACGCCCGACCCAGAGCGCACTCAGGCACACCTGACCGCGCTCGCGCCCTATGTGAAAGGCATTCTCGTCCCTGGCTCCACCGGCGAGGGCTGGGAGATGAGTGACCATGATATTCACCTGCTCCTGAGCACCGTCCTCGATGCCGCCGCCGCCGCAGGCATTCACGTGCTCATTGGCGTGCTCAAGACCTCCACCGACGAAGTTCTCGCCTGTCTGGAGTCGCTGGAGCCGCTCCGTACGCATCCTGCCGTGGCCGGCGTGACCATCTGTCCGCCTAAGGGAAGCGAGCTGTCGCAGGAAACGCTTCATGCCAGCCTCGCGCAGGTGCTCGCCCGTGGCTGGCCGACCGCGCTCTACCAGCTCCCGCAGGTTACCCAGAACGCGCTGAGCCCGGAGACCGTCGCTGCGCTCGCAGCTGAGTTTGCCAATGTCATTCTCTTCAAAGACACCAGCGGCGAGGATCAGGTGGCAAAAAGTGGTCTTGATTTTGGCGGCGTCTTTCTGGTGCGCGGGGCGGAGAAAGGCGGCTACGCTCCTTGGCCCCGCACCAATGGTGGCCCCTACGATGGCTTTCTTTTAAGCACCGCCAATGTCTTCGCCCCTGAGCTCGCGGAGATCCTGCGTCTGCTCGACAGTGGTGAGCAAGCCGCCGCCGAGGCGCTCTCCCAGAAACTCGAGACCGTGGTCGGCGCTGCCTTTGCGTTAGTCGCGGATTTCCCCCACGGCAACGCTTTTGCCAACGCCAACAAAGTCCTCGACCACTGCCGTGCCCATGGAGGCAATGCCTTGACAGTCGAGCCGCCGCTGCTCTACAGCGGCGTGCGCCTGCCCCCGAGCTTTATCGTCGAGGGGATCGCGCTCCTACAAGCACAGGGATGGCTCCCGGAGAAGGGCTACCTCACACAGATACGCTGATGGCAATGATCAAACAGAGTTGAGAAGTATCAACGCTGCCTCTTGTCAGTCAGTCAAAAATTAGCCATACTGAGCCATGGCTGGCATGAACCTGATTATTGACTGTGATGTCCACCCCAGCGCGTCGAAAGAGCGTCCGCTGGACCCCTATGTTCCCGTGGCCTTTCGCGAGGCGCTCAAGCAAGGGATGGCGGCGGGGCCGGGGCAGGGCTACGCGAACCCGTTTGGTGTGGATCGCCGCGATGTGAGCTGCAACGACCCCAAACAAGTGGCGCTCGATCATCTGGATAAGTACGGGATTTCCTACGGGGTCTTGCAGCCACCGGGGCTGGGCGTAAGCCTGACGCATAACATTGACATGGGCTCCGCGCTCGCCCAAGCGTGGAACGAGTGGCAGATCGGGGAGTGGCTCTCGGTGGATCCACGCTATCTGGGCTCAGTCTGTGTCAATACGAGCGACCCCGCGCGTGCGGTCGAGCTGATTCGCGAGTACGGCAAGCACCCCCAGATGAAGCAGGTGATTGTCAGTGGTGAGAGCGTGGATCTCTATGGCCACCGGCGCTACTTTCCGATCTTTGCCGCGTGCGAAGAGATGCAGCTGCCGTTTGCTCTGCACCCGGGCCGCGAGGGGAGCCTGTGCTCGTCCACGCCGATTGGCAGGCCATCGAGCTACTTTGAGTGGCACACGAGCATTCCCCTGACCTACCAAGCGCATGTGATTAGCATGACCTGTGAGGGAGTCTTTGCCGCGTTTCCGGGGCTGCGTGTGGTGCTGGTGGAGGGGGGCGTGGCGTGGCTAGTGCACACGCTCTGGCGGCTCGATAAGAACTTCAAGGCGCTCCGTAGCACGACCCCATGGCTGAAAAAGCGGCCGTCGGAGTACATTCTGGAGCACGTGCGACTGACCACGCAGCCGCTCGAAGAGCCCGAGAACCCGGAGCACTTGGCGCAGGTCTTTGCCATGCTCCAGGCCGAGCGCACCCTCTGCTTTGCCAGCGACTTCCCCCACTGGGACTTCGACGATCCCAAGCGGGCGTTTCCCAAGACGATCGACCCTGCGCTCTTAAAGCGCATCTTCTACGACAACGCCGCCGAGCTCTACAGACTCCCGACACGCGCGGAGAAAGAGGCAGTTCTATGAGCGACTACCCCAATGGCTTTGGCAGCGAGAACGAGGCACTCGACACGGCGTTTCGGATTATAGACGAAGCAAAGCCGCCCAAGGCGCGTGAGCGCGGGCGCTTGGTGGTCTGCGCCGCGAGCGAGCTTGCCCCCGGCCAGAGGCGCGTGGTTGCCGACCCCGAGACCGGTGCGAGCATCGGGGTTTTTAATATCAACGGCGAGTTTTTTGCGCTCAAGAATGTCTGCCCACACTACGGTGCGCCGCTGTGCCTGGGCTCGGTGCACGCGACCCACCGGCCCTCGCCAGTCTTTACCTACCGACCAGACCTGCAAGACCGGGTTCTGCGTTGCCCTTGGCACGGCTGGGAGTTTGATATTGTCACGGGCAAGGGCCTCTACGACGACAAAAGCCGCGTGGCGACCTATGCGTGCGAGGTCAATAGCGACGGTGACCTCGTGGTGCTTCTCTAAGCAACAATGCTGACACGTCGTGCGGTGGCGCTGGGGCTGGTGGCGGGGGCGCTCCTCTGCACCGTCACGCCCTACAACGACAATAAGATCGGGGCGACCACGCTGGCAGGCAACCAGTTCCCGGTCGGGGCGCTCTTTGTGCTCTTTCTCCTCGCCGTCCCCGTCAATGCGCTCCTGCGGCGCTTCGCCACGCGCTTTGTCCTCACCCGCCCTGAGCTACTCACCGTCTGGACACTGATCCTGGTGGCATCAGGGATTCCTTCGTCGGGGCTGATGCGCTTTCTCCTGCCGCACCTGGCCGCGCCGCAGTATCTTTCCAATAGCACCAATAACCTAGAAGCGCGTGTCTGGGGGAGCCTGCCGTCCGCGTTTCGTTTAACGGATAAGGCCGCCGCCGAGGCTTTTTACATGGGCTACCCACGCGGTGCGGAGCGAATCCCCTGGGAGGCTTGGTGGCAGCCCTTGCTCGCCTGGGGCGCGTTTGGCGTCTGCTTTTTCATCGTCACATTCTGCCTGGCGAGCCTGCTGCGCCGCCAGTGGATCGAAAACGAGAAGTTTGTCTTTCCGCTGGTCAGCCTGCCCCTACTCCTGACTGAGAGCCCACCGAGCTTTCTGCACTCCCGCCCGCTCTGGCTAGGTCTGGGAGTCACCACCGTGCTACACTCGCTCAACGGCCTGCACCAGCTCTACCCGACCGTGCCGACCATTCCACTGACATTCTCTCTGGAGGGCATTCTGACCACGCCGCCCTGGAGCCAGCTGGGCAACCTGCCGGTGAATGTCTATCCGCTGGTAGTCGGGCTGACGTATTTATTAGCCACCGAAGTCGCGTTCTCGCTCTGGTTTTTCTTTTTGTTTCACAAAGCCGAGATTCTGCTGGCGACCCTCAACAACTGGTACGCGCCCGGCTCGCTCGGAAGCCCCGCAGAGCGGCAGTTCTCGGCGCTGCAAGGCTTTGGCGGCGCCGTTGCCCTACTTGTCTGGACACTCTGGATGGCGCGACGGCACCTGGCAAGTTTCTGGCGTGCCACACGCGACGATCCGAGTGAGCTGCTCAGCCCCCGCGCGACAGTTCTCGGGCTGGGAATCGGCTATCTAGGAATGGGCCTCTGGCTCTATGTCGCCACGGTCCCACCCTACCTGATCGCCGTGAGCCTGCTGACCATCACCCTCTCTCTCGTGACGATCTCGTGGCTAGTGACGCAGGCAGGGACACTCTTTATGATTCCGTCGGGGATGACCATTGACTCGGTGGGGGGCGTGCTCGGAACCCAAGGCGCGACACCGGGCGCGTGGTACATGGTGCAGCGCGCCGAGTGCATCTTCTACCGCGATACCCGTGAGCTCTTGCTCGCCGAGGTACTGACCGGTGCCAAGCTCGCCGAAGCCGGGGGATTCTCCACACGGGCACTCTTTAAAGCGATGCTGGCGGCAGTTCTACTCAGCGTGGGCGTCTCGCTGGTGGCCTCGCTCTGGCTGCCCTACTACCACGGCGGCGCGAACTCTCTGGCCAATGCCTGGACCTACCGCACGGGGCCACTGCGTCCACTCAACCTCGCGGGGAGCCTCGCTACCACACCGCTGCCCGCCGTCCCGAGCAATGGTCTGCACATTCTCGGCGGCTTTGCGGGAGTTCTCAGCCTGCTCCTGCTCCGCGTCCGCGTCGGTTTTGGCCTTCACCCCATCGGCTTTATCGGCGCGTCGGTGTACTCCGGCTGGATGCTCTGGTTCTCCGTGCTCCTCGGCTGGCTGGCAAAAGTCGTGATTCTGCGCCTCGGTGGGCTAGGTGTCTACCGCACTGCCCTCCCGTTCTTTCTCGGGCTGATCCTAGGCGATGTGCTCAATGCTGTTGTCTGGATCGTCCTCGGAGCGCTCACCGGAGTCGGCTACGCCATCCTCCCGCAGTAACAACACGCCTTATTTAGGTGCGTGACAATCAACGGAACAGAAATGTACGTTAAGACTAGATCTGCCCCCAGTGCGATTCTCAGAAACTCATCTACAGGGCAGAGAGTGAGAGTTTGATTCTTGAGAAAGGTTTTCGGGAGTAGAAATCAGCCTCCATCCCCGCGGGAGAGTAGCTCCCACGATTCTCATAAAACCAACGTTGGGGGACACTCATGAATCGAAAAAGCGGGGCTGTGTAAAAACAGCCCCGCTTAGACTACGATACTCTTCAATCCATCAATTGAATCCTAGTAACGAACAATGTAGGCTGCGCGCCAGGATGTGCCACTCCAGCTCCTGAAGTAGCATCCCCAATTCTTGAGCCGGTTTCCGAACCGCTTACGCCCGTGGTACTGGGCAGCATCAAGCATGTCAATACCTACGACTCTCCATGTTGTCCCCACACGATACTTGATCTTCCAACCATAGGCATGGTCTCGCTCCATATACGCATCGGCGGTAGCTCCATAACGAGAACGTGCATAGCCATCAAGGTCATCAAGGGAAATATTATTCCAATAAGTTTCGAAGAGAGGATTAACTGAAGTATCTCTTGAGTTCCAAACGATCGAGTTTGGTTGGCTTTGTGCTTTCACAGTGGACGCGACTAAGCCTAATCCACTCATAGCCAATGCTGACAGAACGATAAATTTGCGATTCATTGTTACACTCCTTGTGTTGTATACCTCCCAGTTTAGATACTTATGGAGGCAAGTCCGAGGGTATTATTGTCTGCCGCGGGCCGACCTGCAAACGGCAAAAAAGGCCGCCTTCGGACTGTAGGAAATAACGGTCAATTGCCGAACTCTCGTTGTTCTGGTATTGATTAGATGAAGAAAAAATCTTGATTGATCACAGAGTCAAGGAGCTTCCGATCAGGAAAGAAACCGCGATAGTTCAGTCGACTAAGGTCAAAAAAATGTCCGATGAAGAAAGTTTCGAGAAACGGCTCAAGAAGGCCATTGAGACAGTCATGGAGATCCAGAGCTTCAAGACAAAAACGGAATTCGCAAACTTTATGGGTGTTGCTTTGCCGCAGGTATCAAAGTGGGAGAGTGGTAGTCAGCAGATCACCGCCCCACACCTAGCCACGATTGCCAGAATCTCCGGGATCAGTTGCGATGATCTCCTTCTCGGTGAAGCCGACGCCAATAAGCGTCGGCGGAGTACTATCGCCAAATACGAGGCTTCTCGCCAACGACATAACGACGATTATTTCGCCCGAATGAGGCATTATGACGCGCTGAGTACCGAGTTTGGATTTGAGATTCACAAGCAGTTCATGGCGCAGTGCGAAAAGCTAAGGATTGAGCTGATGGACGTGGAATCTGACTCATTCAATAAAGCTGTACTGGGCCGGGGGCAACTGACTCTGGAGCAGCTATGGGTCCTAGAAGGTCTCTCGGACAGGGTCTTACTCATCGGAAAACCTTCGCTTGAATTGTTCGAAAGGTCTGAGTTCGATGGTATCTCAACGGGGTTGAGGGAGTATTTTTATCTGTGCGAACATGATGATGATTTGGAAAAGATTGCAGACAGACACTTTGAAAAACTGAGTACTATCGGTCCTCTCTCTAGAGAAGAGTACGCGCGTCAAACAAAATTCACCCGGTGTAATGCATCATTTCCCTTTGCAGACTTTTTTCTGCACAGAATAGCTCGAGACGTAGAACTCCCACGGGAGTATGAGATTCTTCTCAAGAGATATATTGTAAACGATCCTTGTATAGATCTGGGGGATCGTGGCCGCGGTCAGTGGATCGCACACATATGTATAAGCCCCGACAGGGACCATCACCTGTTGCTAGACCCGAAGAGGATCGCGCGGGCCATGAGGGTATTCTGGTCCCTCTGGGGTGAATACACCGTCTGACTCGGTGCGTGACAATCAATGGGACAGAAAAGTGTGTTAAGGGGCTTTCCCATCTACGGCACTCACAAAACGGATGTTAAACGAGAAACGCTGGGTATCTCTCACACGACTAAAAAGGTGGCTTTTAGCCTCTCAAAAATCCTTCTCAAGAATCAAACTCTCACTCCTTGCCCAACAGTTGAGTTTCTGAGAATCGCACTGGGGGCAGACCTAGTCTTAACGTATATTTCTGTTCCATTGATTGTCACCGACCATTTACGACTCCGCGAGACCGGGTAGCCCATCGAGGCTCTGGGCGTTTTTCTCGTTCCGGTAAGCCACCAGTCCCGCCTCACCCTTGCTCTCCGCCCAGCGATCCAGCGTGGGACGGGGCTCGCGAAAGTCGTAGAGAGGAACCGCAAAACCACACGAGTCGGAGATGCGATGCACCGTAATGCGGATCAGGGCACGAGTGCCCGGGTTCTCTGGAAAGAGGGAGTCAAGCTCTGCAAACTCCGGATGCTCTCTTCCCAGCACCTCACCAACCCCATGGAAACGCACGATCTTGGGCGCTCCCTCAAAGGCGCAGAACATCACGACGATACGGCCATTCTCTTGGAGATGGGCGACTGTCTCTATCCCGCTCCCTGTAAAGTCTTGGTAAGCGACTTGGCGCTCACTGAGCACCCGAAAGCTATCACCGCCCTTGGGAGAGCAGTTGACCAGCCCTTCGCCACTCAGCGGTGCGGTGGCCACAAAGAACAGCTTCTGCTGCGCCACCCAGTCGCGTAGCTCTGGGGTGATGCGCTCGTAGACCTTTCCCATCAACCCCCTCCTTACTGCACCCGGCTCAGAGCAGAGAGCCGCAGAAGCTCTTTTTGGCTTAGCGCTCGGTTAAAGACCGCAACCCCGCCGATCCAGCCGGTGAAGCCGACCCCACGCGAGCTGTGAATGACGCGCCCAATCGTGAACGGTCCGCCGCTGGTGGCATCTTTGGGCGTGTAGATGCCGTGTGGGTACCACCAGGGATTGAGCCGGAGCGCCGCCAGCTCGCGTGTATGCCGCGTGACTCTCACGCGGGTGTAGCCAAACTCGTGGAGCTCGGCGGAGCCTTCAAGCGGCGTGATGAGGCGCGGCTTGCCTTCGGGCGGGGTGTAGTACTGGTCGGGCGGGAAGCTAGGATCGGCGCCGGGCTGGTGGCCCTGCTTCCAGGCATTGGCGGCAAACGAGAGGAGGTTGTCTTTTTGGGGATTCTCCAGCCAGCGCTCGCCCGCGACCCCGTTGAGCCAGCCAGTCAGCTCGTGCTTTTTATGGTCAAAGGTCATGGCAAAGCACTGCCAGGAACGATCCAGCACGTCGGTGGGCGCGTCGGCCGGCACGGTCGGCGAGACGGCGGCGGAGTTGCACTTGTGCAGCGCGTAGCGGCACAGAAACGAGCTCCCCCCGTTCTCCGAGACATGCCCGCACGCCGAGCCTTCTTTATTCAGCCCGGCAAAGAGCGCGTACTGCCGCTGCCCCTTCTCCACTTTCTGGATACCGACGGTCGTGTCCTGCTTGAGATCGGTGCCCTCGTGCCAGATTCCCGCGAGCGCATGGTTGCCGCTCTCCCGGATCGCCCAGACCACCACCGTGACCGACTTTCCCGCGCCTTTGATGTCGAGCGGCGTGTCATGAAGGCGTGCGCGCGGGACAAAGAGAAAGGGGCGGAAGCTGGGGTCGTCTTCCTTGCGAATCTGCACAGCCTGCCCAAAAGGCCCCCGGCCTAGCAAGGGGAAATCGGCATAGCTGGCCTCACGGCCCTCGCCCCAGTAGTCCTTGACGTAGTTGCCCGCATCGAGGGTGTAGGGATGGACATGGGAAACAAAGCGCTGCGTGCCGCCTTGCTCGCGCTTGACAAAGTCCCAGAAAGCCACACAGTCTTTAGTACGGGTGACGGTTGCAATGCGTTCTTGATCGTTATGGCTCATGTGAATAGATACGTTTTCTCCAGATCGTAGCCGCCGTTCTTGTATGCACGAAGGCCTTTGAGTGGGTTGTTGATGGCCCCTGGGAACTCCGGCGGCTTCACCATGGCCCAGCCGTCTTGTATCATCAGTCGTTTCCTCTATCCCTTGGCAGGGGCGATATTTGCATTTCGATGGAAAAAGTTCGTCGGGTCGTATTTCTCCTTGAGCGCGAGTAGGCGGGCATGATTCACGCCAAAGACCGACGGTGATCCGGTCTTGGTCTCGTATGTCTGGTAGTTGGCGTAGAGGCTCTCGTTGGACTTAGGCCTTAGTTGGCGCAGCCACTCCTCACCCCACGCGAATCGTTTCTCGTTGTCCTTTGGGTCGCTCCAGCTGTAGGCGGCGCGCAAGTGAATGGAGTGGGCGTGCCGATGGGGAAAGGCGGTCTCAGTGGGCTTGACACGGCAGACCTTGCCGTGCATGTAGTGGCTGAGCCCCAGAACCAGATCCGGTGGTGCCTGCGCGAGCTGATCCAGGTAAATATCGATGAGCTCATCGGTGATGCGCTCTCGGTAGACCGTCTGGATCGCCCGGAAGGTGGGTGCAGGGGTGTTTCCGGGATTGGTGGCCGCCGCCTTCTCTGCCAGGCTGACAAAAGGCTGGCGCTGCATGGCCTCGCGGATTGGGGGAGCGAGGGAGCGGAGCTTGCGCATTAGCTCGTCTGCCTCCTTCTCCTTTCCCGTGTGACACAAGCTGACGAAGAGGCCGCGCTCGCCTGACGTGAGGTTGAGGGTGGCCTGAAACCCATCGGGGGCATCGTGCATGATTTCGCGAAAGCCGTGCAGAACCGCGTGGGCATCGCGCACGGCAAAGTGAAGGTCCCCCCCAAGAACCGTACCGATGGAGTGTAGCTGCGCCTCGAAGTGGGTCGTTACGCCAAAGTTTGCCCCGGCACCCCGCATCGCCCAGAGGAGGTTGGGATCACTTTCCGCATTCACCTCTACCGTACGGGCATCGGCGGTGACGAGGCGTGCGGAGAGTAGGTTGTCGCAACACGCGCCAAAGAGCCCAGAGAGCCAGCCCAGCCCACCACCAAGGGTCACTCCCGTCGCGCTCACGCCAGGACACTGGCCCAGAACCGGCACCAAGCTGTGCATGGCGGCGGCGTGGGCGACTTCACCACTAAACACCCCCGCCTGGGCGCGGACGATGCGTTTCCTGGGATCGATGGTAATTTGCTTGAGTGGCGAGAGGTCGATCACCAGGCCGTCGGAGCTGCCCCACGCGAGATGGCTGTGGCCACCCGAGCGAACGGACACCTCCAGCGCCTGCGCTCGCGCAAACTCAACCGCACGCAGCACATCGTCTTCGTGGCCGCACTGCACGATGGCAACGGGGCTACGCTCGGTTTTCGGGTTCCAGTAGAACACCCGCCTCGCGCTCTCGTAGGAAGACTCGCCCGGCACGATGAGACGACCCTTCAGTGTCGCACGTAGCTTCTCTCGTTGCCCGGCCCTCACTGGCTGCTCTCCACAAAGTGCTTGTACTCGCTTGCCGGGTCGTAAGCCTTTCCCTCGTGTAGCACCGCGCCAAAGACGAGCCGAAGCGAATCGCCTTTCTTTACTGTGACCGTGCTCTTGGTACCTTGTTTCATCGCTTCGCGGCCAAAGGGGTTGGCGACAAAGACACCGTAGTCGCGGTTGTGCCACCAAGATTGACGGAAGTTGTTCGGCCCCGGCATCAGGGTGATTCCAACACGCTGACCGTCCTTTGTGCCTGAGTAGTCGCACCACGCCGCCGGCTTCCCCCACGTCTGCTTGGCCGACGTCGCGCCGTGGCTGTTGAGTAACGCGCCGCCCTTGAGCTCGGTGCACTCACTGGCGATGCGGGCACCAAAGCCCATCTCTTCCTGGTCGCCGAAGACGAGGTCTTTTTCCGTCGCGGTGAAGGTCGCCTCCCACACGAGCCGCCAGCCTGCGGGGCGCCGACTCAGCACGTAGCGGTTGGCCATCTCTCCCAGGCGCTTGCCCTCAAGGGTCAGTAGCTCCGATTGCGTGGTGAAGGTGACCCGATCCTCTGTGATCGTGGGGGGCATGAGGAACTGGAGATGGCGGATACGGCCCCGATTGCGCCAAAAGTCCGTGCTGCTGATATCGCCAAAGCCGAGCCAGATTCCGGGGTGCATGGTGCTGTGATCGGTGGCGTCTTTACCGTCGATGGGCGGATGGTTGCGGGTGAGCTTGGTGCCCAGTGGGCCATGCAGGTTGGCGAAATAGGGCCGAAGGATCTGCGGATCGTCCCAGACATACTCCGCTACTGGCTGTTGGCCCTCGCTCAGGAGAAGGCGATCGGCTTTGCGCTCGACCGCGAAGGTCGCGCGTGTCTTGGATTTTGTTTTTGCGGCGGGCGTCACGGCTAAGGAGGCGCTTAGCAGGCCGATGAGGAAAGTGAGGGGGCGTTTCATACTGTTAGCGTGCCGCCCAGCGTGCGCCGCGCAGGAGTGTCTCCTGAAAGCCCACGTTCTCAATCGCCGCTAGCGAGGAGCCTTTCCAGACATGGCCGAGCGCCGTGTGAAACACCCGCCCCGCGCCGTAGTGGGTGGTCATGAGCATCGGCTCAAGCTCACCCGTGCCGCCGCTCTCAGGTGACGAGTACGCGCTGGCGAGCACCTCGACCGGCGTCCCGTGCATCGGAACTAGCGTATGGTAGAGCTCGTCTTCTGTTACAAAGTCTGTCAGGCCCACCGTGATCGGGTGCTCCACGTTTTGGATCGTGACCGTGAACGTATGAAACTTCCCGTGCCCCGTGCCCTCGCGCCACATCAGCCCAACCAGCTTTTCGTACTCCACCCAGCCCGGAAAGGCATTGTCGGCGGCGTGTAAGACCACAACGCCCGTGCCGCCCTTGACTGCCTTTAGGAAATTCGCCTGCGCCGTCTCGCTCCAGAGCGGGCCGTTGTAGTCGAGAAAGAGCAGCTCAAAGCCCGCTAAATCGGCCTCCAGCGCCGCCGAAGCATCTTCGGCGTAGGTGACGGCAAAGTCGCCCGACGCCGAGAGAACATTGCGCAGAAACGGTCCGGTTCGCTCCCAGTCGTGGTTGTTGGCGCCCGTGAGATAGAGGGTGGGAACTTGCTTGCTCATCGATACTTCTCCAAATTTTTGCGAGGTCTTTAGATTAGATTTTAGCACAGTCACTTTCTTTTTTGCCGCCGCTGGGTTTTGGGCAAGCGCGAGCACAGCGGGAGCGCTTTGCATGCACTCGTCGGGCTTATCCAGATCAAAGAGCCATTGCCCAAGGTCATGATGAGGCTGTGCATCTCGCTCCCAAAGACCCCCACGCTCCGGACATAATCACCTCCGGACATAATCTGTCTCTCGTGCTTTTATGCTACAATCGGACAAATGGCAACTCTGGGACTTAACCACATCAACATCCGCGCCGACCGCGCACTTCTCGATGCCCTGAGAGACTTCTACTGCGAGATTGTCGGGCTACACGAGGGCTTTCGTCCGCCGTTTCCTGGCTTTGGCTACTGGCTCTATGCCGAGGGCGCAACCGAAGCCGCCGTTGTGCACCTCTACGAAGCCGAGCTGGGCGAGGTACGCCAGCGTGAGAGCCCGACATATTTTGACCACTTCGCCTTCGATTGCACAGAGCTTGAGGCCGTCGAAGCAGCGCTGACAGAGGCGGGCGTGGACTACCATAAAGCCATCATCCCCCTCACCGGCCAGCGCCAGGTCTTTCTTGTGGACCCGGCGGGCAACCGTGTCGAGCTGAACTTCGGCACCCCCTAGCCCTGATGCTGGAACAGATTGTCGAGGCGACCACCCCCGAGGACTTCGCTGCCTTCGCGGCGCTGGTGCGTGCGTATGTGGACTGGTGCCGCGAGCGCTACCACGACGATATCTGGTTTGTGGAGCAGGTCTTTGGGCACCAGTCGCTGGAGAGCGAGCTACAAAACTTGGCGGCGGCATACAGCCCACCCAGAGGCCGAACCCTGCTCGCCTGGCGCGACGGTCAGCTCTGTGGTGGCGGCGCGTACCGAAAACTCTCGGATGGGAGCTTTGAGCTCAAGCGCCTCTTTGTCCCGGTGCGTTTTCAAGGACAAGGCACCGGACGGCGGCTCAGTACCGCACTCCTCGCTGCCGCCCAAAACGATGGCGCAGCTCTCCTGCGCCTCGACACCGCCCATAGGCTCACCGAAGCCATCGCGCTCTACAAATCCCTGGGTTTCGTCGAGTGTCCCGCCTACCAAGACTATCCTGAGAGATTTATGCCGTACTTAGTTTTTATGGAGCTACCCCTCGACTAGCACCGCAAAGGCGCAGGCAATCTCGGGGAGGTGGGTCAGGGAGATGAGAATCTTACGCCCGGCGGCAAGCTCGGCGGCCTTCCCCGTGAGCGCGATGCTCGGCGCACCCGACATTGCCCGCTCGACGCAGATCTCTTTAAACGCCACGCCACCACCGAGGCACTTAATCACGGCCTCTTTGGCGGCGAAGCGGGCGGCGATATGCGGCGCAGGATCGGGGCGGGAGAGACAGTAGGCCGCCTCACTCTCGGTGAGGATGCGTTTGATAAAGCGCTCGGGGAACTCCCCGAGCGCTTTGCGAATGCGTGGGACATCGGTCAAATCCACGCCCACAGCGACGACGCACCCTCCTCCCCCGACCCCCGGGTACCCTCTGGGTGCCAATCCTGGGAGGAGGGGAGAGAGGGGAGTCCGTGCGGAGATACTCCCCTCCTCCCGTAGCTCTCGGGAGGAGGGGTTGGGGGAGGAGGGGCTGGGGGAGGAGGGCATCAGTGGCTCTCTTCGGCCTCGATAAAACGAATGGCCTCAATCGCGGCCATGCAGCCCATGCCCGCCGCCGTCACCGCCTGGCGGTACATCGTGTCATAGACATCGCCCGCCGCAAAGCAGCCTTCAATCGGAGTTTTTACGCCATCGGTAACCAAGTACCCCGCCGCGTCCATGGGAAGCTGTCCAGCAAAGAGGCTCGTGTTGGGCTGGTGGCCAATCGCCACGAAAACTCCCTGCGTCTCGCGCTCGGTGAGTGCGCCGGTCTTGAGGTTCTTAAGACGAATGCCGGTCACTTTTCCCGTACCACCGTCCAGAATCTCATCCACTGCACTGTCCCAGGCAAAGGTGATCTTGGGGTTCTTGAGCGCTCTATCCGCCATGATCTTGCTGGCACGGAGCGTGTCGCGTCGGTGCACCACCGTGACGGAGCTGCACATGCGCGTTAAATACATCGCTTCCTCCATCGCCGTGTCGCCGCCTCCGACCACCGTGACATCTTTGCCTCGGAAGAAGAAACCATCGCAAGTGGCACAGGCCGAGACGCCTTTATTTTGCAGGCGCTGCTCGCTCTCAATCCCAATCCACTTGGCCGATGCGCCCGTGGCAATCACCAGCGTCTTGGCATGAACCGTCTGATTCGCACTCGTCTCGATCACAAAGGGGCGCTGGGAGAGATCCACCTTGGTGATCCAGTCAATCCGCACCTCCGTGCCGACACGAATCGCTTGCTCGCGCATGGCGTCCATCAGCTCTGGCCCCTCAATAGGGTGGGCAAAGCCGGGGAAGTTCTCCACCTCAGTGGTGATCGTGAGCTGACCGCCGGGCTGTGGGCCTTCAAAGACCAGCGGCTTTAGCTCCGCACGGGCGGCGTAGATGGCAGCCGTCAGCCCTGCGGGGCCGCTGCCGATAATGACGATGTCGCGTAGTTCACTCATAGTTATGTTACAACTGACTCCTCCCGAGAGTTCCGTCAGTCTCCCAGTGAGGCGGTGAGCATGAGAAACGTGAGGGTGTTTTGCAGAAAATGCGCGACCATTCCGGGCACCAGGCTCTGGCGTAAGTGGCGCATGGTCGCAAACGAGACCCCCAGCCCAACAATCGGAAGTGCGTCCTGGATCGGGTGCACCGACGCGAAGACAACCGCAGAGAGCAGGATACTTGGCAGCCCCGAAAAGCGCCGTCGTAGGCCTGTAAAGAGCGCTCCTCGGAAGAAAAACTCCTCAAAAAGCGGTGCGCCCACCGAGATCGTCACAAAGAGCAAGCCACGCTCCCAGCCCGTGCTCGATGTCCCACTGAGCAGAGTCATCGCGGGGTTCGGCGCGGTCGTGGTGCTGTTTCGGAAGAGCCAGCTAGAGAGCAGCCCTAAGACGCCTAGAAGGGGGAGAGTTGCCAGATATCCACCAAGCCCGTAGAGAACATTGGCCCCAAGACTCTCCCGGCTCACGCCAAGCTCCACTAGCGAGGTGCCTCGCTTTTTTGCTTTTGCCGCTAAGTACGCAAGGGCAAGTCCGCCCGTTGCGAACTGAAGAAGCACCTGGAGCGGAACAACGGCAGCGCGTGACGTAACTACGATGCCGACTAAGAGCCCCAGGGCGCGGTAGCTTGCCAGATAGAAAACAAAGCCGTCTAGTAAGTCCCCCCAGGTAAGTTTCTGCTCTACGGCTTCTGACACACGCCCCAGCAGGTGCCACTCGCGTCTTAGGGCCACAAATCCCACAAAGAGTAGTAAGCCCAGCCCGATCACGCCTCCTAAGACCGCCAGCACGAAGAGAGGAACAAGACGCTTAAGAATCGCTCCTTGCGCTTCTGCGTCTCGCCGCGCCTCCGCAGCCTCTGCCGCTTGGGAGTTGTCTAGCCGTTTATACAGATCCGCCAGCGCCTGGTTGTCCAGGAAGCGCAGCTGCATGGCCATGAGCTGCGCCTCAGCATCTAGGGGGATTGGTGGTGGCGGGTAGGGGCCATACAGAGACCGCCAGAGAGACTGCTCGCCCTCGGGGAGCAGCTTGAGGATCGTCTCATCCAGTGGCTTGTGAAGCTGGTTGCCCAGGATCAAGACCTTGCGAGCAGGATTGAGCTGATTCGTGGCAAGTGCCAGCTCGCGGTAGATTGCGAGGGCCTCAGGGAGAGTGTCGCTCCCACCGAATTTTGCAAGAGCGTAGTGGGTGCGTGTGAGCCGCTCGGCGGTCAAGTAGCGCTCAAAGTTTGGCCCCGAGAGACCGATCTTTGTGGGCTTTACCGTCGGCGAGGGGCGAGTGGTGCGCGGCTCTAGACGATTGCCCAGCAAGAGGCTCGCGATAAGAAGCACTAGCCAGAGATAGATTGTCTTAGGAAGCGTCTGCACACCCGCTATCTCTTACTTGCCCGCTTTAAGGCGCGCCTCGGC
>Ga0315904_10004016_pt1 | contig 21266 bp, 14 predicted proteins | sample LakEriMetagenome_6_FD_203529 | JGI IMG/M metagenome (GOLD analysis project Ga0315904, IMG submission 203529) | Freshwater fungal communities from buoy surface, Lake Erie, Ohio, United States - Buoy 12 MA120 | ecosystem: Environmental > Aquatic > Freshwater > Lake | place: USA: Lake Erie, Ohio...
CACGGTGCTGGTCCCCAATCTCGTCCAAAATAAATGGGAACTTCTGTACCGTGGAGATGATGACCTTCTTGCCGCTTTCAATGAACGTCCGAAGGTCCCCGGAATGTTTAGCATGCCCCACGGTTGAACCGACCTGAGCGAACTGTTTGATGGTTGCCTCTATCTGTTGATCGAGAAGTCGACGATCGGTAATGATGATGATCGAATCGAAAACGCTCTTACCTTCCTTCTTCACACCGATCAGTTGGTGCGCTAGCCAAGCGATCGAATTTGACTTACCGCTCCCTGCCGAGTGCTGAATCAAATATCGCTTACCCGCGCCTTCGCGTGCAACGTCAGCCAATAGCTTCCGGACAACTTCAAGCTGGTGAAAACGTGGAAAGACCTGCTTGAGTTTCTTCTTGCCCGTCTTAGGGTTCTTTTCCTCAACGATCTGGGCGTAGTTCTCAAGGATGTTGGTCAGTCCCACCGGCGTAAGCAATTCCTGCCACAGGTAAGCTGTCTTCAGCCCATGCAGGTTCGGTGGATTCCCAGCACCGTCGTTGTAACCTCGGTTAAATGGCAGAAACCAAGATGCCTTCCCTTTTAGCTCTGTACACATCATTACCTCGCTATCATCGACAGCAAAATGAACTGCGCAGCGACCAAACCGAAACAACGGTTCTTTGGGATCGCGATCCATCTTGTACTGTTCAATTGCGTCGGCAACGGTCTGCTTGGTCAGACTGTTCTTTAACTCGAACGTGGCAATCGGTAATCCGTTAATAAACAGGCCGAGATCGAGCGCACGTCGGGTTTCATCGCGACTGTAACGCAATTGCCGAGTCACACTGAAGCGATTCAGGGCATGCAACGCGACCGCTTTGGTATTGTCAGGGGAAGGGATCGCGTAGAACAAGGTCAGGTCATGTGGACCGTGTTTGATCCCGCGTCGTAACACATCGATGACGCCATGCGCTCCGATTTCTTTTTCCAGTCGGGCCAGGAATTGTCGGCGGGTGGGGCTGTCGTTGGCCAAATCGAATGCTTCTGCCAGCTTGGGCTGCGTGGCTAGGACAAAGGTCTGCAAATGGGCCAAATCAACGCAGTAGCCTCGGTCGTAGTCTTGGCTGTTACCGGGTAGCCAACCGCGATCTTGCATGTCGCGGACGATCAACGACTCCAGGCCAGCTTCGGAGGTGTCCGTTTTTTGGCGGAAGCGAGAGTCACCGACTAGTTTTTCCTGAACTACATCGGCGGGAATGAGTTCGTCATGTGTCATGGCTCAAAGTCTCGCTTGATGTTGGCTAGATGCTGAATCACGCTTCGTCCTCCTCAGTGATTTCGTCGTCGACCAGATCGTCCAGCGATTCGTCGGCGGGGAGTGATTCGTCAGCGTGGTCCGGCAACCGTTTGACGGCATCTCGCACATCGAGTTTGCCGGTGACCACCTCAGCAGTCAACGTCGTGCGGTACTCGCGAAGGAGATCGATCTCGCGTTCAAGCCGCGAGATCGTGATTACGAGTGTGTTAAATTCCCTACACAGTTGTTGACAGATCGGAATCTGCTCGGACAAAGGCGGTAACGGAAGCAAAACCTGTCTTATTGCAGAATGGCTAAGTCCGTACCGAGTGACACCTTTGGCGCGCACATGCATTTGTGTCGCAACAAATCGATCTGTAATGACTTGATGAAGAAATTCACCCGTAATCAAATGTGGATGATGACGAAGGATGGCGAGGTGATAACCGCAAACTAGGTCGTCGGATTGATAGCAAACAAGGCTAGGTACACCAATATCATTCCATCCCTCGGAATCCTTGGTAATAATCACATCTCCTAATTGAATTCGAAATCGTTCAACTTCCTCACTGGTAGCGGTTGCTTGCATGAAGTTCAATCGCTCATGGATTGTGTCGTTTTTGTAGACGTCCACATAGTTACAAAGGCGAACCCTCTTTTCATTCGTGTGCGAATGTTTGTCAACGTTACTGACGATCAAATCGGCAACCGCGCCCAATTTCCTCACCTCCCAATGCTCCGGTACATCCCCGAGCCAGGGGATACCGGAGGGTTTGAATTTGACGTTGGGGTCAAGTCCTCGGGTGACGGCGCGGTGGATGATGACTTGTTTCTGCTCATTGAGCAGCCCGATCAGTTTCCGCTTGGCGCGGACTACGCTGTCGATCTTCCGGTTCGCGTGATCCAGAAACCGTACGATGGCCGCTTGTTCGTCGGGCGGCGGTGCCAAGGATTGCATTTGCTTGAACTGAGCCCAGTAGAGCCGGTTCCTATCCTTCACGATGCCCCGTGACGCAGCGTCGATCTCACCCATGTAGAGCTCGCTCTTGAACAGGGCTGTATAGTAGTGCGATTGAGTTCCCGGAAAAGGTCTTGCCACAACGTATGCCGGGCTAACGAGGCCATCGACAGGAGCCACGCCTACAGCCCCCTGCCACATGCGCATCATGTTGTAGGCCACGTCGCCAGCACACGCCCGCTTATACTTTGAGGCATCCGCCATCACCTGCTTGCGCTTAGATGAGCTAAATTCACGGATGCGAACGCCCGTCCGCAGCGACACCTCAAGAATCGGTAGGTCGGGAAAGCGAGTATCGTTACGCTGCTGGAACAGAATGCCATTGCGAGCCGTGCGCCAATGACGCGGGATCGTCTCAAGCCAAGCCAGCCCTGACGCCTTGTAATCTGCATACGGCTGGAGCTCTTCAATCATTCTTCTGTCGTCTCCTTCACGAGCATCCAAACTCGCTTGAGGGGAAGTTCCGCTTGGATCTCAGCGGGTAGCTTCTCGTAGGTGCGATAAATCGCGCTGACGAGATCGCTACTCTCCCATAGTCGCACAGTGAAGTGGCCTTGTTTGGCTTCGTTGAGGACCACCTTATTGAAGCCACCCCAACATACCAGCAGACCTTGTTCCGCTTTGAAACTTTGCATCGATCCTTGCAGGGTACGGTAGACGGTCACGTCCGTTGGAGTGTTCTGCGATTTCACCTGCACACACAATCGCGGCGCATCGAGGCCAAACGGACCGCGACCTGCGAAGATATCGACTCCTCCATCTGGTCCAGGGGGCGAAACCTTAGTGGTCCAACCATCCGCAACGAGAACAGCATCGACTAGCCGAGAAAGCGCATGTCCTTGAAACCGGCTTTGAATGTGGGCGACGATCTGGTCGTTTGCAGCGAGGGTTAAATCATGACCAGGGGCTTCGTCTTCGCCCGCGACACTTTCTGGTTTCGGTACACCGTCTGTTGAGGGTGTGAACCCTGGATCCGGTGTCCCTTGCAAAACAGCCGCAATCCTCTCTTCAGCATTGTTGCGGGTAATGTTGCAAACGGTCATGAATGCTCCGAAAGAACGCAAAAGGTCTTGTTCGAAAACAGACCGTGGCACATCGGGACGAATCCAGTCAACTTTGCGAACGTGTCGAAATTCTTTACCAACCTTCGTGTAGGTGTAAGGCCCCTTGACCCGTCCGAGGGCGATCTGAGACGTGAGCTTACGTGGCAACGCGACAATATCGCCTTGCTGCATTGCCAAAGCGAATGCCCACAATTGACCAGCAAAGTTACCAGCAGCTCTCGGTTTGATACCGGGTGTTGCAGCTTTCACGATGGAAACGATGTCGTCGTATCCCTTTACCCCTGCGAGCGACGGATACTCCCGGAAATCTAGGATCGCGACACCGTTATCGAGAGCGTAATTCTCGTCCTCGCCGTTGCCTCCAGCTCGTGCCAGATAGACCTTGGAACTCACCGAGCTCATTTCGCACCCCCAACGATCTCTGCCAACATGCCGTCGGTTTCCTTTTCCAATGACAGGATGTCAGCACGAATCTCCTCCAGGCTCCGGAGAGGCTGGGGTTTGTAAAAATGGCGAGTGAAACTGATCTCGTAGCCGATCTTGGTGGCCTCGGGATCAATCCAGGCATCCGGTGTGTACGGCAGCACTTCTCGCTTCATGAAGACTTCTACATCCTCCAGCAAGGGAACTTGTTCCGTATCGCGGAGGTCGGGGTCGGATTCGTATTCGATGATTCCACCCTTGCCTTTGTAAAATCCGTAGAGAGGATTGACGGTAGCTTTGCCTGCCTTGTGAATTTTGGCCACAACTTCAGGTGCTGTTTCGTCTCGCCAACTGACGGCTTTGTAGAACACCTTGAGATCCGCCGCAGAGAGCTTTAAACTGCGATTCTTGAGTGCCGCTTCGACCTTTTCTCGGAACTGGTTGTGATCCGTAAACAACCCGTCCCCCAAATCCTCAAGCAAAGCGGTAGCCGTAGCGACCAAACGCCCATCCCGCTCCCAGGTCTTAGCATCGAGCAGTTTCTTTTTCTTCTTTTCCGGCAAACCTTTTTTGCTGGCTGAGTCATCGCCGTCTTCGTCGTCGCTATCGTCATCGGCACCCCACTCGGATAGCGCAGTTTCCAGTTTCGAACGTAGCTTGGCAAAGATTGTGAAGAGTTCGTCGCCGAACTGATCGTAGAGTTCGCTTCGAATATCTTCATCACCGGATGCGAATCGCAGGGAGTCGACGGCCTTTGGTGTGATCTGGCTATGCAATCTCAAAGGACGTTCGACAACGACCTTCCGATATCCGAACGCCTCATTAGGAAAAATCTTGGACTGCTCAGTCTCCTCGAACTTTAAGAACGTGTCGCAAATCCGTTGAATATCCTCGGGGGACAACTCGCAGTTTTTCTTGCCCAGGTTCTTCCGAAGGGGCTTGTACCACTGTGAGGCATCAATCAGTTGGACCTTCCCTCGACGATGTTTGGGCTTGCGATTGGACAAGACCCAGATGTATGTGGCGATGCCGGTGTTGTAGAACATGTTCAGCGGCAACGCGACGATAGCCTCCAGCCAGTCGTTTTCGATGATCCAGCGGCGAATGTTGCTTTCGCCTTGTCCAGCATCACCAGTGAACAACGACGAGCCGTTATGAACTTCGGCAATACGACTGCCAAGTTCTGTCTTGTCGTTCATCTTGGCGACTTTGTTGGCCAGGAACAACAGTTGCCCATCACTGGAGCGAGTGACTAGATTGAGTTCTTCATCTTTGTGTGTGACCTTGAAACGCGGATCGCGGATCCCATCCTTGCCGCCCATGGTTTCCAAGTCTTTCTTCCAGCTTTTTCCGTACGGCGGATTAGCAAACATGAAGTCAAACACTTGGCTAGGAAACGCATCATGCGATAGTGTCGACCACTCCGCGCCACCGACGATGTACTTCGCGTTTTCGCCTTCGCCTTTGAGCAACATATCCGCTTTGCAGATGGCGTAGGTTTCAGGATTGATTTCCTGGCCATACATGCGGATGCTTACCTTCAGCCCACGCTGTTGGGCAATCTCTTGAAGAGTGTTTTCACCAACGGTCAAGATACCGCCAGTGCCGCACGCGTCGTCGAAGAGCAAATAGGTTCCGGGCTTGATTTGATCGATGATGGGTAGAAAGACTAGGTTTGTCATCAACCGAACACCATCGCGGGGTGTCCAGTGCTCACCGGCCTCTTCGTTGTTCTCTTCGTTGAACTTGCGTACTAGCTCTTCGAAGACAGTCCCCATGGAGTGGTTATCCATCCCAGGATGTTTGACGGTGCCATCGCCGTTGAGTACGGGCGTTGGGCTGAGATTGATTTCCGGATCAAGGAATTTGGCAATCAGCGTCCCGAGAGCGTCCGCTTTGGAGAGTCTCGGAATGATGTTGCGAAATTCGAAGTTGGTGAGGATGTCTTGGACATCGCTTGAAAAGCCGTCTAGGTAGGCTTCGAAGTCAGCTTTTAGCTGTTGTTGGTTGGAGCGGGCAAGCAGATCGCGAAGAGTAAACTTGGATGTGTTGTAGAAAGCCTCACCCGAGGCCCCGCACAACCCTGCATATTGCTCAGTAATCCCTGCCTCGTCCAGCATCTTTTTTGTGTCAAGCACCGCGTGTTTAGTGGGTTCCAACACCGCATCGAGTCGGCGAAGCACGAACATGGGAAGGATTACATCCCGATATTTACCTCGAACGAATAGATCGCGGAGGACATCGTCAGCGATACCCCAGATGAAGGAGATGATTTTGTTATGCGTTGCTTGGTCCATCGACAGCTTTTCGCTTCGTGAGCGGAATGGAGATTATCTTGGTTTGACCGGTTTGGATGCTTTTTTGAGTAGCTTGTCCAAGTCCGTTTTTTTGAAAAGGCGGTAGCCGTTTACCGGGTTCCGATGCATCGGTAGTTCGCCACGGGCGGCCCAATTACGGATCGTGTTGTGGTGGACGCCAAGGTACTCGGCAGCTTCTGCGGTGTGCAAGTATTCCGACAATTTGGTCATGGTTTTGGCCTCGCTAGGTTGGGGGCGATGTTCACCAAGACACCAGCTTAACAAAGCCTCCACGTTTTGAACATCACACCGCGATTCATCGCCGAACCTGGCTTTTCGCTCTAAATCCTCGGGATTGTCGCCGAATTGTCGCCTGACCGAGCTTGAGCTATTGCGAATTTCCAGGCTAAACGTGTGTCATCGCAGTGCCGATTTCGAACTCCAACACGCGGAAACCATGCGATCGCCGAGAGCGCCGACGCTAAGTACGACACTGAGGCTGCCGACGAGAACGTCCATTTGGCGACCGAAACCTCGTCACCCGATATGCTTCTCGACCTGTCAGTACTGGCAACCCTAAAAGTCGACCAGTTCCTCCGTGAACTCTGCTGTTCCATGGACGACTGGCATCGTGTTAGTGGAGCTGTACCCGATTCAGCCAGCGGTCTCCTTGGTGGCTTTCCTTGGGTCAGAAAACAGCGGTACGCTACCCAGGGATAAGCGGGTTCGCAGCTCAGCAGAGGGGTTTGCCTCGGGTTTTTAGGGGTGATTAGACCGAAACAGTCCATCGCTCCATAAAATTCTTGCTCGGCTTGCAGGTGCCTGATATCATCGGACCCCGGCTAGAGCCTTGCTTGAGTGATAGTCTGCAATGGTGCGGTCTACAAGGTTTAGACTTTTCCGTATAAAAACGAGTTCATCGGACTTAGGCTGACTGGATGACAATCTGCGTTCGGTGATTTGACGGAGATCGACGGATTTGACATGCTCATTACGCCCAAGTCGCTGCAACGCAACGGACGTACCCGTCGGCATGCGTGATGAGTGTAATGAGATTTGGGTTCGCACTCCTTTTTTCGTCGAACGCGATTGCCGTCATAGCGTAAGCCGATGAACTTTCCAACGCAGAGGACATGGCATCGTGCCATGCCGCTTGTTTAAAATAGATAGCCAGCAGACAGAAGACCAAACATGAAATTCGACTTCTCTGCACAGTTCATGCGAGTGAATCCACCCGATACCAGCTTTGGCGATGCTTGGGAATCGCTTTGTTTCACACTACTGGACGCCGAACTCAATGACTCGTCGCTGATTCGTCTACGTCCCCCAGACAACGGCGTTGACATCCTTCACCGCAATGGGCAAAAGGCATTTCAATGCAAGAGCACGGAGCAGGGTTCCTTCGGTTCATTGAACGCTACTGAAAGCACAAAGTCCTTGACATCGGCTTTCGCCGAACGCGAGTCCCTTGGCTGGAACTACTACGCATTCGCGACAAACGCCAGCTACACCGGGAATGCATTTACCGCAATCAAGAAAGCCGCTGCCGACCTTGGTTTGCAAGACGAAAAACTGGATTTTCTCGGCCCGGAACACTGGGATAAGCTCTGCATCAAGCACGCCCAATTGATAAGCGACCGGTTTGACTATCGAGTTCCCGTCACTAAGTCTCGTGTGATCCAAGCATTTGAGAATCAACGCTACTACCCGAAGTACGTTTCCCAATGTGGTTCGGAAGTTGAGAAGTCGGAACTGGTAGTTCGCATATCCAATAATCGAACGCCCGCTGTGCTTGAGATTCCGTTTTCTCCAGAGTTGACCGTCGAACATCTTGTCGATGTCGTAAAGGACGTCCTTGGCGTATCTCTCGATTGGACAAACTACCAAGACCTGGGCACTTCCGCTGGTCCCTCTATTTCGATGACTTTGAATCGGCAGAAGCAGACTTTCGACAAGAAGATTGGGGAACTCGGACTTCAACCTAATCACGAATTACAGTTTTGGATCACAATCGTTTGGCGCGATGAACGGCAAGAGGATGCTGGGGACGCAGCGGATCACATACAGTTCTATCATCTTCGCAATCTCAAGGAATTCCTCGTTTCAGACCGATATGCTTTGACTTATGGCGAACGGCAAGCACGGACGATTGAACGCTCAGAAGAGATTATCGAATCAATGCTTTGGAACGGTGTTCGCAAACTGAAAACTGGCTAAATCGGGTAAGGGAGCCCGTCGCCGGGTACTCTTCCCACACCACCTCGTGCTTGTTCCCTTGAAGTTGTCATTTGGTATACTCATCTCCTACTGGAGTCCTAACTCGCACAGGGGACTTGAACCCGACAAACCTAATGATGACTATGAAGGGCGTACCAAACGATTGAAACCAAGACCTCGATCAGGGATTTTGACTTGCGTTGAGTCAACTGCTCGGGCTGGGGGATCTCCGTCGTTTTACCTTTAACTCAACCACAAAATATAGCGAGGACACAATGGGAGCACGAAACAACATCCTCAGAGGTGCAAGGCACTTATCTCAACTATCAAAAGTCGATCGAGACTGGGTACTCGCGGAGTTGGTGCGACAGACTTCTGCCACCGATCGTGATGCGTTGGGCGGCCTTACATCTCTGCTCTCAACGCACATGAAACGACCATCGGTATTTCTCAGCCACAACTCCGAAGACAAGCCACTTGTTCGAGACCTAGCTAGCTACCTGAACGACCATGGTTTTCGAGTTTGGCTCGATGAGACCTGTCTGACACCGGGCGTTTCATTGCTCGGAGCCCTTGCAGATGCCGTCAAGGCGGTTGATGTTGTGGTTGCGGTGCTCAGCAAATCCGCTGTCTGTTCACCCTGGGTTACGAAAGAGCTGCTATTCGCAATAACGCATGAAGTCGAAAATCGTCGGATCAAGGTCATTCCGGTATTGAAGGAGGCATGCGAGATTCCCGCGTTTTTGGGTGACAAGCTGTATCTAGATTTTACCACCACCGCAAAACGCAAACGCAATAAACCAACACTCATTGCTTCAATACTTGAACATACGAAATAGCCGGACGAACAATGCGGTCCACCAAGGTTCGCGATCGGCCGCGTTTAAGTACCTGGGAGCACAAAACGCGAACTCGGTGGCCTTTATCGTTCGCTTGTATCCAAAGCCAAATTACATGATCTTACGTCAATTCTTCTTTCTCAAGAACCAACGACACTGTGTCGCACGACTTGGCGAATGCAACATGGGTGGTAACTGACAGCTCGTCTGCCCCTGTCACCAACTGGTCGGATTTGCAAGAAACGACGACGACCAGAGGTCGGTCATCTAGCTTACACCCAGGTGTTGACGGTGCCGGTTTTTACAATTTGCTGAGTGCCAGGAAAGCGAGAGCATTGGTGACCGCCCACAGCGCGTTCCGTGAGTCCGAAGCCGACACTGTGTCGGCAGCAGTCACAGACGACGCCACACTTTAAGTGGTGTTTTTTCAAAGTACACACCCCATGCAATCATGCTTGGACGCTCATGTGTACTTTCACAGCCAACACCGTTTTACACTCGGTTTTCAATCGCTAGAACCATGCTTGCCAGCTTTTGACACCGTGCGAACCGAACCCTGCAACACATCGGCAGGTGGCAACGTTGCCAGTCTGACGCCGAATCCCGATCGCGTCATCGAACTACGGAACACTACCCTGGGATTGGGTCGGTTGGAACCAAGCAGATGGGTTTACATGGGGTTTACGGGGTGGTTAGACCGAAACAGCCTATCACTCCACAAAATTCTTGATCGGCTTGCAAGTGCCTGATATCATTACGTTTCGGGTCGAGGCTAGCTTGCGTGATAGGCTGCTTTGGTGCGGTCTACAGAGTTTAGGCTGATCCGTATAAAAACAAGTTAGGCACCGGACTGTATCCGGAATTCCGCCTCGCCCTTCATTGGAAACCTGATCGGCTCGAATGTGAGCGGACAAATGGCAAAGCAAAAGCGTTCTTTGTGGCAGCGTCTCCCTGGGGACCCATCGCTTACCGTCTTTCTAAGCTACAGTCATCGCGATGGTCGCCACTATGCAGAAGCACTCACGAAAGCACTGATGGCCAACGGGATCGTCGTGTTTCGTCACAACGACATCTTCGCCGGCGAACGCTGGGTCGATCGGCTGCAAGAGGAACTCACACGAGCCGACGCCGTCATTTTCATAGGAACTCCTGCATCCATTCAATCGCAATATACCGAGCACGAAGTTCGCTTCTCTCGCGAGCGAAACACTTTCATCATACCGATCGTTTTTCGGGACCTCACCGACTTTAGCCACATCCCACTCCATCTGAGGGACATCCAATGGTTGCAGGAGGACGGGTCGGCCCTTGAAAAAGGGCCCAGCGAGCGAGGTCTCGCGGAGATTCTTCGATCCCTGCAGCGGTTTGGAGAAACGCCACGGCCTCTACCGGCTAGACGAGAAGGAGTTCGGCGGAAACACAAACGGCCCCTCAACGAAGGAAAACTAATTCTCGTTGGACGAGGCGAAGTCGGAAAGACATCCCTGGTCAGACGCCTTACTCAGGATGAATTTCGAGGTGACGAATCGAAAACGCAAGGCATCAACATTACGACGTGGCCTCTGGCCTGTCCTAATGATACCATACGTTTGAACGTGTGGGATTTCGGGGGTCAGGAGATCATGCACGCAACGCACCAATTCTTCCTTACTGAGCGAAGCATATACCTTCTTGTACTCAACGGACGCGAAGGAGGCGAGGATCTTGATGCTGAGTATTGGCTGAAGCACATCGCGAGTTTCGGCGGTGAGTCGCCGGTCATCGTCGTTCAAAACAAGATTGCTCAACATCCATTTGAACTAAACTATCGCGGCCTGCAGGCGACCTTTCCGTTCATCCGGGCTTTCGTGAGAACGGACTGCAAAGAAACGATTGGTTTGGACTCGCTTCGTCAAGCCATTCAACGCGTTGTCGGGAACATGCAAGAGGTGCGCATGCCATTCCCAACGGATTGGTTCACCGTGAAGGAACGGCTGGAATCGATGAACGACGACTTTATGAGTTACGATCGGTTCCGCGACTTATGCCATGAGCAAGGAATCGAGGATGAGTCGGATCGCGCTACACTGAGTTGGGTACTTCATTGCCTTGGAATCGCACTCAACTACCGTGACGACTCCCGGTTGCGCGAGACCAGCGTATTGAAGCCGGAATGGGTAACACACGGCATTTACCGAATTCTCAACGCCACAAAGGTCTCAGAACGCCGTGGCGAATTACACCTGAATGATCTTGCGCAACTATTGCCAACAAGACAGTATCCCCTCAACAAGCACCACTTTCTTCTTGAAATAATGCGGAAGTTCAGCCTCTGTTTCGCATTTCCGGATGACACTGACCATTACCTGATTCCGGAGTTACTTGGAAAGGAAGAACCCGAGGAAACTTGCCGTTTCATACCTACTGAATGCCTAAACTTTGAATACCATTATGGCGTTCTTCCTGAAGGACTAATCCCCCGATTCATCGTACGGTCGCATCCGTTGAGTCGAGACCAGGAGCGCTGGCGGTCGGGGGTGATACTCGCTCACGAAGATTGTAAGGCACTTGTCAAGGCGAACGCGTTAGATCGGAAAGTAGTCATTCGTGTTACGGGCGAAGATTCTGGATCAAGAAGGCGGCTACTTGCCATCATCCGTTATGATCTGGATAGAATAAACGCGGAATTTAGGGATCGTTTGGACGCACAACAAAAGGTCCCACTCAACGAGGCTCCTGAGTTTTGCGTTGACTACAAAAAGTTAGTAGCCTTTGAGAAGCAAGGTGTCGAGGAATTCCCTGAGTTTATTGGACAACGCGTTGTGACAGTTCACGTTGGCGAGTTGTTGAACGGAGTTGATTTGGATTCGCAGCGCCGCGAACCTCTCGATTCCGTCGTGCCGGCCAAAGCCGTATTTTTCAGCTATTCGCACAAGGACGAAACCCTACGCGATGAACTGGAAACGCATCTTAAGCTGCTGCAGCGCCAGGGCGTTATCTCCACGTGGCACGATCGTAGAATTCTCCCAGGTAGCGAGTGGGACCATGAAATAGATCATCACCTTGAACGGGCGAAGATTATCTTGTTGCTTGTCAGTGCGGACTTCATAGCCTCGAACTACTGCTGGGAGAAGGAAGTTGAAGTGGCGATGCGGCGTCACAATGAGAGAGAAGCGGTGGTGATCCCGGTTATGCTGCGGGCCTGCGATTGGAATAGTGCCCCTTTTGCGAGATTGCAGGGATTGCCACGAGAGATGAAACCTGTTACGACCTGGGCAGATCGCGATGCCGCTTGGACCGACGTTGCCAAGGGGATTCGCGCCGTTGCTGAGATGCTTTAGAAACAGAACGTTGCGATAGGTGCCTAACCAAAGCGTGCACCGGAGCCGCGATCCGGTCCTGGAAAAATGGATGCGTCAGTCGGCGCGGCCCGTTGACGCTGGTCGTTCATCGGACTTAGGCTGGCTGGATGACAATTTGCGTTCGGCGATTTGACGGAGACCGACGAATTTGATATGCTAATTACGCTCAAGTCGCTGCAACGCAACGATACGTTAGCGTCGGCATGCGTCGTGAGCGTATGAACTTTCCAACGCAGCGGACATGGCATCGTGCCATGCCGCTCGTTTAAATAATTCGTCCCCTGAGATACTCGACATGATCTTCATCTCGTACCGTCGGCAAGACAGCAGCGATGTCGTTGGACGGCTTTACGACAAGCTTCTTGGAGTCATCACCTCACACCAGATTTTTCGCGACATAGATAGCATTACCCCCGGCGCCGAGTTCTCCGAAGTCATTCTACGAAAACTCGAAGAGTCCCGTGTGGTTCTTGTGGTAATTGGGCCAAACTGGCTGTCGAGCCTCTACGCACGTAAAGATGATCAAATTGATTACGTTCGCACTGAAGTAGCCCTCTCCCTCTCTTTGGAATCACAAGCCGTTGTAATTCCGGTCATTGTTGCGAACGCGTCAATGCCGACGGGGGCGGATTTGGCTGGGTTTCCCGACCTAAACAAGTTGCCGTCACTACAACTCGCTAGAATTCGCCAAGACCCCGATTTTCATTCCGACGCGGAGAGGTTGATTCAGAAGATTGCGGAATCGAGCGGGATTGTCTTATCGGAAGGCGTCAGGCTTGAGCACCGCGCTTCATCTCGCGCAATACTTTTGTACGACATATGGCGACTGTTGAATAAATGGGAACAGAAATCTCGTTCGAATGCGTTAGCGACGCTTCAACTGCTGATTTCCGTCCCCACAGACAGCGACGCGCGACAACGCGAATTCAATGAACGACTGTTACCAGAATTCAAGCAGGCTGAGTCACTTATTGAGCAGGTACGATCTTTGTCTGACGAGAATATCCACTTAATAGGCGAGAAATGGAGAAACACATTCTTGACGTACCATCACATGACGTTGGAATGGGGCAATTCGATAGCAGCAGGCACGGAGATTGGCTTTGCTCGTGCCCGTCAGTTAGATGAAGAAATGTCACAACTTAGTGATACTATCGCCACGGAAATCGAGTCGCTAACAACTACACTGTGAGATCGGGCAGGACATCGGACGAAATCGGGTAAGGACGCCCGACGCCGAGCCCCCACACCACCTAGTAGGCGGATCCGCACTAAGCGGTTCCACGAAGATGAGCAATCGTTCGTCATCCCGACCTGCCAGTGCTTGAGTACGTGACCGCCAACCCGATCCAACTCTGCGGCACCTAGACTTGCGATACTGTGTCGCCAACTCCAGAGCCCGGTCGGGTCAGCAAACGACGAACGCTGTCTGTGATGAAGTCGCTTGCAGCCCAGCAGGCGGCTTAGGCAGTGGTTTAGGGTTGCTAGGCCGAATCAGCCTGTAAATCCACAAAACTCTTGCTCGGGTTACAAGTGTCTGATATCATCGATCGTAGCCTAAGTCGAGTGAGAGGCTTCGCTAGAGCGGTCTATCGAACTTAGGCCTGTCGAGACAAAAAAGTAAAGCGGCTTAGGAAAATAAAATGACACACCCTGCTAAAGCATCGACCCAATACGGCGACCTTACGGGTACAATCTCGATCGACGGTTTTAACGGGTTGACCATTTTCGACCTTATCAAATCTTCTGACAAGCCCGCAGGATATTGGCCCATTGGTTTACGCATTTATGGTCTTGCAAACCATCGGACGGGGCAGGAGCAATCACCAAGACTTAGTGCAAGGGTGTTGTGCGTAGACATTGAACAAGTCGGACGCGGCCCCGATGAAATTGCAGAATACGTTCGGACTCATTCTGAGATTCACACTTTTGAATTTGATGCGGAAATTGAAATTCTGGACTTGTTTGCGAAACTGAAGCGATTGGATGTCGTATTGATTTCGCGAATCGTTGGGAACGCTGAGGTGCGGATCCAACCTGTTCAGGATTAGCTCGTCCATCGCCGTCGAACCAGTCGATGCACACAAAACCACCTACCCAAGTGCTCGGTTGGTCGCTAATCTAAACCATAGAGTTATGGTGGCGAATGGGTAATCACGCTGTTCACCTGTGTCCAAGGTAGTTCTCCTATGCACCATACAATTCCGCAGACGCAAGGAATACTAACGAAGTGTCAGCGGACGTGACCGATGACAAAATGGGTGGCAACTGACAGCAACCCTGCTCCCTATCAACTGCGGGTCGGATTTGCAAGAAACCAGGGCGACAAGAGGTCGTTCATCTAGCTCACACAAGGTGGTGCAACGCAGCAGTTTTTACAATTTGCCAAGCGTAGGGTAAGCAACAGCATTGAAGACATCCCTCACCAACCTCTCCATGAGTCCGAAATCGACACCGCATCTGCATGTGGCAAAGTTGCCAGCTTACTCCAGTCAGATTGGGTGGTAACGTTTCCACTTTGATGCGTGAGTGGATCGGGGCAGCAAACGACGGAACGCTAACTCTTCCTACTGGCGGTTGCAACCAAGCAGATGGGTTTTCCAGGGGTATTCAGGGTGACTAGGCCCAAACAGCCTATCACTCCACAAAATTCTTGATCCGCTCGCAGGGGTCTGATATCATCCAACTGCCAGGCGAGACTGACTTTCGTGTTACGCTACGATGGTGCGTTCTACAGGGTTTAGGCTGCGCTGTCTAGAAACAAATTCGCTTAATAGGCACCACCGATTATGCAAATTCTCCTGACATCGTTCGGGATTTCCCATCTAAGTCATACCGATAATCTTTCTAGCGATTTGTTTTTCCGAATGCCGCCAGCTTGCATGGCGAGCGCGGCAACGAAGTTTCGTCCGGACTATCCCGTATTCTTACTTTGCGACAAAGTGATCCTCGACCGGCAGACGTATGACCGACTCCTAGATGATCGTCATTGGTCATATGCGGAAATGGCGTATACTCTTAAAGCACTTGAAGGTGAGGGGTTTGTTCAACTCGAAGACTTTGACTCAATCGTTGCATCGAACCGGGAATTGCTCGATTCAATGCTTGTGCGTGACCTGAAAGAACTGGATCAATGGGTTCCGGTTCTGAAGGAATCAACTTCAACATGGCGCGACTTTATAGACAACCTTGATGCGCCAATACGAGACGAGATTAGAAGTATTCGCGATTACCAGCGTTGCAGCGATCAGCCGTTTGATATACGAAGATTGATAAACCACGAGTTCGCTGATTTTTCAATGTACTCACCGCCGTCTAGAAGTATACTCACTTCTTTTCTTGCAGAAGAGGCCATGAACTCCTCGTCAAAACGCCGCAAGACTGAGTTCAGAGACGCACTTCGTACAGAACTCTCGATGTATCTGTCCTATGTAAACGCGAACTTGGTGCTTTCAAATGCGCTGGAATGTGGCTTTCACGACTGGCAGGATTTCCGACCATTCTATCGAGATAAATTCCTTCGAGTCGGTAAGGACGCGCCACCCGCAGAACAGCAGATTGATGCTGTGAATAGCCTTTTCAATGTGAGTTTTCCAGAATTCACGTTCTGGCGTCCTAAAGAAATCATTCGCGCGATTAAGGACAAAAGAATTCGAGAGCTTCGCCAGCTTGTGGATGCGGCTGTAAACGGTGAAGCCACATTTGATCGCGAGTTTGCCGTTCGCGTTTTACATGAAGTATTTAAGGTCGAGCAGAGTATGGCAAAGGTAAGGAACCTTTTGTCCTACGTCACATTGCCAATCGACTTTGTACCTTTTGTCGGTAATGTGGCTCAGAAGGTAGCGGAGGAAGCAATCGCTCGTCCGATCGAATCAAAGAAGAAAAAGCCTTTTCGCTGGTTTTACTTAATCAGTGAATTAGCTGAGTCGAGCAAAAACTCACAGCAAACAGCTGTGGAAGGGTAGGCGAACAAGACAGTCCGCCTGAGCGACGGATCGGGGGGATTCTGATACCGACGGTTCTTGAACGCCGCTGGGTTACCCGTGGCATTCGCTTGTTTACAACGCAGTGTACCTGATCTTGCCTTTAACTCTGCCGACTCCAGAACTACTGACTCGATGTTAGTAGACTTGGGCGATGAGGTTATGAGTGGCAAATAACCATTCGTCTGCTCCCTATCGTCTGTTGGGTCGGATTTACAAAAACCACGGCGACTTAGCTCACTCCTTGGTTGCACAATATAGCAGTTTTTACAAATGTCGAGTGCTAGGAAAGCACTAATCTTGGTGACATCCCCCAGCAAGCTCCGTGAGTCCGTAGCCTACTGACCGCGTGTGAGCAGGTGGCAACGTTGCCGGTCCGCACCCGTCAGTGGGGTGGTAACGTTTCCACTTTGACCTCAGAAAAAGCGCCAACATATAATGGTAGCCAGGATCCAGACAGCCACGACGACCCCAGGGCAGGAAGCAGGCATGCCGAAAATCAATCCCACAGACGTCTGACACCACGTCAGTGCCGACTCGCACTACGCAATCGAGGCAGGCTCGCTGTAGACTCGGCACGTGACTGGTAGGATCAAGGTAAACCCAGCTAGGCTCGATGTTTCGGTTTGCGACACAGTGTCGTTTCTGCGATCGGCATGTCCGACGAGGAGCGTTTGAGTCGGCTCGGGATCAAGATCTTGCCGTATGACCGTGGAGTTCCCCAATGATCCAACGGTCGATGAAAAACTCACTAATTTGACGAGCTCCTTTGGTGTGATGATTGTAACGATTATGCGGGCTGATAGTATGTCACAAGTTCAAGGACGCCCAGTTTCTACCAAGGAGGAGGATGTCATTAACGCTTAGTTGGAGAACAGTATTGTGAGAAGAAGACTATTTCATTTTGTCGTTGCGGTTTCTATAGCGCTTGCAAGCACGGTTTCCGCGTTGCAAGCCGCAGTCGTGAGCTTTGGTTCCGGCACGAATGTTTTTCAGATGGAGTTTGTCACCATCGGCAATCCGGGGAATGCAGCAGATACTGATCCCAATGCTCGCCCTGTAAGTGCAACATTGGGTAGCGTTGGTAAGACCTACAGCATTGGCAAGTTCGAAGTCAGCGAGGGGATGATCACGAAGTTCAATGCTTCCCAATCCTTGCAAATCGCCGTGTCCGGCAGAGGCGTGAACAAACCAGCAACGTATGTTTCGTGGAATGAGGCGGCCCGATTCGTCAACTGGCTCAACACCAGCACTGGTGGCGTTGCCGCTTACAAATTCACAACCGGTGGCGTCAACGATAACATCGCAGTGTGGACTACGTCTGATACGCTTGATTACGATGCTTCGAATCCGTATCGCAGCAAGCGAGCCACCTATGTCCTTCCTAGCTACAACGAGTGGTACAAGGCGGCTTACTATAATCCTTCCAACAGTACCTACTACGACTTCCCAAACGGCAGTGACACCCGACCAACGGCAGTAACAGGTGGTTTAAGTGGGGCGGTATACACGCAAGCTGGCGAAGCCTCTCCAACGGGCCCAGCAGATGTAGACCAAGCAGGTGGCTTAAGCCCTTATGGCGTGATGGGACTAGGCGGCAACGTCTTTGAATGGGATGAAAATTCCTTTGATCTGACTAATAGTAGTGGCTCTTCTCTTCGTGGGTTTCGCGGCGGCGGCTGGTTCTTCAACTCAAGCTACTTGCCGTCGTCTGCTCGCATCAACGGCGGCACTGGCGATAAGATCGTCGACGTCGGTTTTCGTGTCGCAAGTCTGTCACCATCTTCCCCACCTGCAGTGCCTGAGCCGAGCATGATGGTGATAGGGACGCTATTTGGGTTAGGGGGGCTAGTGGCAAAGAGGCGGATGAAAAAGTAACACTTTGTCCTGATCGATCTGAGTTTGCTGCCTGGGAGTCGCTTCCTGGACAGCAACATCAAACGAGATTCAAGTAGTAGTCCATCGAAATGGACATAAGGTTACTAGGTGCTGACGTTGCGACTTTGGCACCTGGAAGAAACCAGAACACGCCATGTCACGCTGTCGACGGGGTATCGGGAGGAGGAGCTAACCCGGAGCGACACCGTGTCGTTTTCGTCGACGACATAGGTTTTGCATTCGGGACTGAGCCGCTGAAAGTCGCCTGCTCCTTGGCACCATCGACCCAGAGTTTGTAAATAATCGGCGGCGATGAAAACGGGTCATCTAGCTCACTCCCCAGGTATCGCACTGAAGCATTTTGCAATTTGCCGAGGCTAAAAAGCGCCCACATATAGTGGTGTCTCGCTAAGGAGGATCGACGGCAGGGAAGGACTGCCACCAAACGCCGTTTCCGATCGCCAAAGTACACACCCCATGCAAGCAAGACTCGAAGCCACTGTGAACTTAGCCGCGACTACCATATCTGACCTGTTTCCGACCACAGGCAGCGAGACAGGCAGGGAGGGAAGACAGCAGGAAGGGAAGAGGACAGCAGGAGCAAGCATATATGATGCCCCGGATGGACCCTGAAACGCAAGTCAATCTCTAATCGCGCTGGAGAGGGGTATACCGCTACCGTGGCGTCTGTGGGTGGGGGGTCTGGTTCGTTTTCCGTTGTCCGCTCCGCTTCGCGTCGTTTCGGTCGTCGTGCGGTCCATAGCCACCATCGCGCAGATTTGAATACCATGGTATTCAAAAAGCGTCAAATAGGGTCCATCGCTTCGATCACCACGAAACACCGTAGCGACCATCGAGCAGCGGAGTAAGAGTCCACCATCGAGCGGATTTGTCTCCAATTGGAGACAAGATTTGGTCGTTCCGTCGACGTTCGGTCGATAGCCACCACCGCGCAGAAATGTGTCCAATTGGACACAAAATTTGATCGCGTCGGTCGTCGTGCGATAGCCACCACCTCGCAGAAATGTCGACCATGGTCGTCAAAACGTGCCCAGTCAGTGAATCGTCTGGAAGCAGCTCGGACAGAAGCCTAAGGACACCGCCGACTTGGTTCCCTCGCGTGCGTGCGTGCGTGCGCGGGTGAGATTTTACCAACTCCGACCGCCGTCCGATACGTCCCCAGCGTCCCCCAGAGCATCCCCCGCTGCTGGGTCACACTCGTTTACCGCCAACTCCCCATCGGATCGGTAACTGCCAAGCAAAGGGTCGTAATCGCCTGTCTGACTCGGCAGTGGCGGTGCATGGGGGAAACTCACGTTCGATTCGTCAGGTCATCCCCACGGCATCGGGAGCGTTCTTGGGGGGTGCTCCGATCAACGATACCCCTTTTGCAGCTCGCCGACCGTTGACCCACTGTAGGACGTTCATCCAGGTTCCGAGGCTCCTACTCGCCACGGGGAGCGTACGGCTTGGCCGTGTCACCTGCGATTCCTGCCAAATGACCGATGACATGGTACTCGGTCCGCATCAGCCTCCCGAGCCACCACCCGAGGATCCAGCCTGCTATCGGGCGTACTGACACCGTGTCAGCGCTCTGACCCCTTGCCGCCACCGATGCCACGCAGGTAGCAGCGGGTTGGATTCGTCGGTTTTGTCGGTTTGCTTCGCAGAGCTTTCGTCGAGCGGCTCGCTCGTTGACTTCGAGGCGCTCAGCCTTGTTCCCAGTCCATCGTGACGCTCACGGCTCACGCATCCAGCGCAGCCGGATGATCGATCGGGCACATCGTCAAATAAGCAACCGAAGGACGATCAGAAGAATGACAACGATAGAAAACAGGATCAAGAGTGGAATGCCTCCAACTCCCGTAACAAGCCAGAGCAATGACCAGATCAATAGCACTAGAAAAACAAACCAAATGCATCCAATTCCACTGAACACAGCGAAAGAGCTGACCTTGGCGGGTGGAGTACTGCTCGCTGGGCCGATCGTTTGCCCGTAGATAGTTGGCTCGTCCCCAACACCACTGACCCCCAACGATGATTCCGATATCTGCCTTACAATTTCACCACAAAATCGGCATTTGATCGCATCGGCTTTGATCGTCTCAGCACAGTATTGGCATTTCCGAGTGTCGCTACCGTCTGGCTCTGGGTTCAAAACGGATAACACAAACGCATCCGGATCGGTCTGTTTTTCCTCGGGAGACGCGACACCGGCTAGCAAGGGTGGAACCGTAATCAGCTCACTACAAGACGGGCAACGCAGGGACTTTCCAGCTTTGGAATCTCCCGATTGGAGACTTCGCAAGCACTTCGGGCAGTCAAATTTGATCATTGGGACGCGACAAGGGAAATTGGGCGGTAGTGAAACAAAGCAACTTAGATCATACCTCAAAAGCAGTCCCTTGATCGATCAGAGCCCGAGCCATAGCGATCCACTGGGCTCTTTGGGGTTCGGTCATGGCGGACCACAAAGCAACGATTTCGGACGGGTTTGGATCGCCATGGGTCCCGCTTTGGACCCCTCGACGATGAGAATCGTGGTTTTCCCTGGGGTTTTCCTGAGTAGTTCGAGTCCAATATCGCCTATTTTTAGAGTAAAGCCAGCGTCGGCCTAAAGACGACAGATCGAGACAAACCCAAGGGATTCCTTGGGTTTTTTCGTTTTTTTAAATGGCTTTGAAGTCGTATTAGCGGAAGTGCGCAAGCACTCCGGTGAACGCACGCTCTGTAGCTGCAAGTTACGCCTCCGCCGGGCAAGCCCGACGGTAGGCTTACTCAGCGGCCGGCGGGCTTTTTACGCCTCCGCCGGGCAAGCCCGACGGTAGGCTTACTCAGCGGCCGGCGGGCTTTTTGGGCCTCCGCCGGCTTTATGCCGTCGGGGCCAAGACTTGCAGCTACAGAGTCGATGGACCCAAATTGGT
>Ga0315904_10004022_pt1 | contig 21236 bp, 13 predicted proteins | sample LakEriMetagenome_6_FD_203529 | JGI IMG/M metagenome (GOLD analysis project Ga0315904, IMG submission 203529) | Freshwater fungal communities from buoy surface, Lake Erie, Ohio, United States - Buoy 12 MA120 | ecosystem: Environmental > Aquatic > Freshwater > Lake | place: USA: Lake Erie, Ohio...
TACCAGGTGAAGTTAGATCCTTTTATCAGTGAGTTGCTCTATGAGCATGATTGTGTGATTGTTGCAGATTTTGGTGGCTTTATCGCCAGTCGAAAGCCTGCTTCCATCAACTCCTCACTTCATTTGCTGACACCTCCCTCGAAGGTGATTGCCTTCAACAGTTTTTTAAAACAGAATGACGGTGTTCTGGCCAATCACATCGCACGTAAAAAAGGCATCACCTATTCCGATGCCTGCAAACTGATCGGTGACTATGTGAAACTTTCCATGAATGCCATGGAAGAGGGGCGGCGCGTTAAACTGGAGAACATCGGAATTCTCTATCGTGACAATAACGAGATCATTCAGTTCCTGCCGGATCAGAATGCCAACTATCTGGTTTCCTCTTTTGGGATGTCAACGGTTCATGCACCGGTGGTTCAGAGGGAAGAAGAGCCGGTATCGGGTTTTAAACAAAAAACGGTTCGCAGGATAAGTACAGGAAAATCTGTTCAGAAGAAGTGGAGAATCATTGAAGTGATTCCTGCAGCGGCCATGCTTACCTTTTTACTGATGGTGCCTCCGGTACTGGATCAGTTCAACAGCAATCTTTCATCATTGCTTCCATTTTCCAGGATCAATGAATACATACAGGACTTTAAAAAAGGAGAAGCTGATCTAAAACCGGTTATCCATTATCAGTCCCCGTTTGAAGTGCCTCATCAAGCACTGGTATCAACAGAAGCAACGGCCATCAATAATACTGTTGCGGTTGAATCCGGTACTGAAGCCGTCAAACAGGAGATGCCTGAGCCCATTGCAGAAGTGCCCGTTGCCGTCGAACCCACGACAACGCAAATCAATGACTCTGCTACTGATCTTGTGTCCGAAGTGAAAACTGCTGCGTCATCGTCGGCCACCTGGCACATTGTAGGAGGTTGTTTCAGAAAAGAAGTCAATGCCGATCGTTTTATAGCTGAACTGAAAAGCAAAGGGATCGAAGCCGAGAAGGCAGGCACCAATGCTGCAGGACTGACAGTAGTAAGCGTTTTCAGATCCGACAACCGTCAGCAGGCTATGGATGCGCTTCAGGAGTTTAAAGCTTCTGTGGATTCATCCGTATGGGTGATGGAAAAGAAATAATTCACCTTTCTCAAAAACTAAGATCAATTTGTCTTGATTGATTCTCATAAAAAAAGCCGCTCCAGTCAGGAGCGGCTTTTTTTATGGTGTTAATTCTGATTACTTGTTCAGCACAACACGGTTCACCATTTTGGTGTTACCGGTGTTCACTTCAACAAAATAAACGCCGTTTTCGAGAGCTGAAAGATCAACGTACTGAGTGCCGTTGAAAGATGCTACGTTACGGGCAATTACTGTCTGGCCAACCATATTGGTGATAGTGATGGTAGCAGGATTTGAAGTGTTGTTAGAGTTGTGAATGATAAGTTGTCCGCTGGTCGGGTTCGGATAGATTACGATTCCGTCCTGAACAGGGCTGTTCACGCTGTTAGCTTCGCAGATGATCGGGAAAACTGCCAAAGCCACGTTCACACCCCATGAAGAAGATGAGTTGAATGCGAACCATGCTCCTGTGTCGAATTGCTCCCAGGCAGTACCGGGATTAACTTCACCGTCAGCAGTGTGGATCAACGCCAGGGTATCACCGGCTGCATACGTAAATTCAATACCGGCAAAGAATGGTGAGGTGATGTTGGTAGGAGTAAGCGCCACAAAAGTGAGGTCACCATTGGTTACATCAGTTGCAGCATCTGCATAGGTTTTGGTTGCAGAAACGACCGCATTACCCGGAGAACCTGCAGCACCGGTAGCATCCCAAACCTTCATGTTGAATGTATTGGTGGTGTTGCTGTTGGTGGCAACTCCCAGACCGATCAGCATACCTACTACCTGAGAATTTGCAACCAGCGGCTGAGAGAATTTATCAGCTTTTGCGAGGTCTCCATAACCGTTGTGACCTGCAACATAACCTGCGTTATTTGAAAGAAGAACAGTTGGGGTAAATGTTGCAGGAAGATTGGTAAGTGTATCACATCCGCCACCGCTTACAGGGTTAACTGTGATGTAAGATGTTTTGGTTTCAGTACAGCTGCCGGCAGCGTTAGAAACGGCAAGTGTTACAGTATAGGTACCAGCTGTGCTGTAAGTGATGGATGGGTTCTGAACGGTAGAAGAGTTTGGTGTTCCACCAGGGAAAGACCAATTCCATGATGTCGGGCTACCGGTTGAAGCATCAGTGAAATTTACAGTAGCACCAGCGTTTACTGAAGTACTGCTGGCGCTGAAGTTTGCGATTGGTAATGCTGCATTGGTATTCACGGTTCCTACTACCAGAATTGGAAGACCCTGTGGAGTAAGGGTTGCTCCATCACCCAAAGCGCCCCAGGTAGCAGTTGTAGGATTGTACTGGAGTCCGTTTCCGGTAGTGGTATTACCGGCACCGAGGTTTACAGGAGGAGCCCATGGTCCCGAAGCAAGTGAACCATTAGTCTGCCAGTCGATCCAGTATGTTCCAGAAGGGAGAGTTTGTCCAATTACGGTAGCGTTACGCATGATTGGTCTGTCAACACAGGTTGATGGAGCGCACGCGCTGCCGACATCTCCTGTACGATAACCGCCATCCCATTCTGTCGTAATCATGACATCAGTCAAGGAATCACCCCAAATTATGGATCCTCCTGCACCAGGTGTTCCATTCCAAATCCTGACGTTCACACCGGTGATGGATGAAGTGTTACCTGATCCTGTTTGATAAGCATAAAATACCAATGAGTCAATAACCCACTCCTGTCCACAGGGGATTACAATATCATCAGCCATACGGAATCCGGTTGAAACCGCGTGTCCGGCACCATAAGTGCCCATTCCATCATGGAGTGTGGAGACATTGGCACCACCGGCGCCACCGCCCAAAATATCATACACTGGGCCGTTGTTGAAAATAACTGTTTGAGCCTGAGCTGTTTGGAAAGCCATCAGCCCGGCTACTGAAAGGATTAGTAAAGATTTTTTCATAGGGAATAGATTAAGATTAATTGAACACAATGTTAGTCATTTTAATTGGGTTGGCAATTGAGATTATTCTGTTTGGAATGAAAAAATACCAACAGTTATAAATAGCTGAAAATGAATGGTTTGATCGGCAATCTTAACCAGCTATTTTGTCTATCGCTGCAGCCAGTTTATGATCTTTTTCAGTCACTTTATTACCGGCATCATGAGTGCTCAGACTGATCATGACCCTGTTGTAAACGTTAGTCCACTCCGGATGATGGTCCATTTTCTCCGCTACAAAAGCCACTTTAACCATAAAGGCAAATGCCTCCGAAAAATTCCGAAAGACAAATGTTTTCTGAAGTTTGTGATCTTTTTCAGTCCACATAAACAAGAGTTGATTACGGCAATAAAGTTAATATAAAATTTGTGAAGAATGAACTCTTGACGGACTCAATAAAAAAGATGTTTTATCAATCAATAGTCCGCCTGATTTTTACGTAACCTAAATCTAATAATTCTTTGAATAATGAAAAGGCCCGTCATAAACGGGCCTTTAAATATCTGTTACCACACAGATGGTTTATCGGTGGAAGGATCATAATCTGACAGTCTTGATTTCAGTTTTTTTCTGGCGTTATGGATCCTTATTTTCACTGTGCCAAGAGGTACTTTCATGTGTTGCGCAATTTCTTCATACTTGTATCCCTGAAAGGCCATCACAAAAGGCACCCGCAGATTGCTGGAGAGAGATGATATGGCCTTGTGGATATCCTTCAGGATCATTTTTCGCTCGCCAAGATTTCCGGTTCGCTGTGAATGAGAATTGATATAATATTGGTTTTCGGTATCATCACTCACCACCTGGCTCGACATTTTGCGACGGTAATCATTGATGAAAATGTTTTTCATAATCGTATACAACCAGGCCTTCATGTTGGTTCCTTCACGAAATTTATCATGATTGTAAAATGCCTTGGTAATGGTTTCCTGAGTCAGGTCGGTTGCGTCCTCCAGATTTCTGGTGAGCTTCAAAGCGAAGTTTTTTAAAGGTTTGTAAAGTCCGCTTACCCGGTGATTAAATTCAATCTGTGTCATAATGCCATCCTACTTTAAATTGACTAAATGCAACTCAACTATTCAGATAATATCCTGAATACGGACGCAAAATTACCGGGCACCAATGAAATTTAGATGAAATCTAAACTAAGCATCTATTAAATTAAAAATCAAATAGATACAAATCAGTATCGAATCGATCCCGGATTGATCGACGGGAAAACGGGAAGAGGCATCCAGGCGGATGTTTGATTCAAATTACTGATCTTCAAATTAATTGAATGCATGTTCAGCAGATGACCGGTTTCTTTGAATTTATCTTCCCTGAATTCATGAATCACTTGTTCATGATTTAAAGAGCAGGAAGACAGCCGGTGTGTTAAGACTTTGTTAACCTGAAGTACTCTGGCCAGTGAAGGAATGATCACTTCATAGTAATTGTAAACTACCAGCAGATTGCTGCCTCGGCTCTTCAGTTCCTCTCTTAAACGAGCGACTTTCGATGATTTTTTACTGAGCTCAGTTGGGTCAGACAACTTCTCCTCCCTCGGGTCAAAACAGAAAACAGGCACCAGTTCCCGGCAACCCTCTGCCTCCTGGCAAAGACACGAAATGTCTTCCAGTAGTGCAGGCTCCCGAAACCAGTATAAAAGTCTTCCTGAGGTCTCCATTATTCGTCAAAACAACTGCTGTTGGCGCTTTGTTTTTCAGATGCAAAAATTACTAAAAATTCTTAAATAATCTTGTGTCTGTTGACTCCTTTTCAGTGAAAAGTAATAATTAAGGTAAATTACTCAGGAGACTTCAGCTGTAAATCAGCTCTTTTTTCTCCAAATCAGGAAGTAGCCAATGGCAAAAATGATGAGGAGAGAAAAAAACAGGTTGGTGGCGAGCAAAAAGTAATCGTCACCGCTGAGTTCACCTCTTTTGAGGGAAAGCAAACCGCCCGAAAGCAAAGTTCCTGCAATAACAGAAACAGTTACGATAAAGACTCTTCGCCTGTTGGTCATAATTTTCTTTTCAGCATGCAAAGATATGCAATCTCCAACTTTCCGTTGGAATCACATGACCATCAGGTTGCATCCTCTCCATTCGCTGGAATCCATTCTTCCAAGTACCTCAAAAGTATTTTCAGATAACTTTCTTCCGATATCCTGTGTGGTGATAAACGAGCAGGAGTGAACATTGGCAAGATCTATGACATTGATGATTCCGGTCTGGCCGTTTTCTGTCATTCTGCCCGGATTATGCATATCAGTAATCATCACTTTCATCCACGGCGGGGTCTGGAACACACCATTTCCTGTCGACCAGGCCTGAGAAAGCAATTCGGTCATACCGTATTCCGAATGGATTTTTTCGGTGCCGGAAGCCCTGATCAAAATTTCATGCACTTCTTCCCTGATCATTTCTTTTCTTCTGCCCTTCATGCCTCCGGTTTCCACTATGATTAGCTGACTGTCGTCGTACCGGTTGTTTTCAAAAAAGTCCAGTAGCGCGAAAGTGACTCCCACAAGAAAAATTTTCGTTTCCTGTTTTTTCAGTTGTTCGATATTATTTCTGAGCTCAGCATGATTATTCAGGTAGAAACCATTCATCGGATGCCCTCCTGCCTGCATGAGCGTATTCATCATGTATACCAGTGATGAATCGCCCTGTTCCAGATAAGAAGGCAATAAAGCCAGGAAGGCATATTGCTCCGGATTTCCGAATACCTGTTCAAATCCGCTGACGATACTATGTTCGTAAATGCCGGTATCGTGAATATAGTGGCGGCTCCTTGACATGGAGGTGGTGCCGCTGCTGATGAAATATTTTTCAGGAGTTATCTTCTGATCTGTAATCATATGATTCCTGAAAGCGGTGATCGGCAGAAAAGGGAATTCACTGTAGTGTTTAATGGCAGATTCCCCGAGCTGCAGTAATTCGATGAATTTTCTGTAGGCATTCACATGAGTCATTTGATGCCGGTAAATCTGTGTCGCTGCCGAAAGGAACGATTCATCATCGCTGATGCGAAAAATATCCTGTTTCAACCATTCAGACTGCATAGTGTTACCCGAAAGATTAAATTCCGGCTTTTTTTTCATTATCAGTATTGAAATGCAGGCCTTTGTTTTCGGTTCGTGCCGAAGCTCCTTTAACAACGAGATAAGCCACATTGATCAGGTTCCGGAGTTCCATTAAAGCCTGAGATACAACCGTTTTTTTATACAGCTCTTCTGTTTCCATATACAGCATATGAAGGCGGTCGAGTGCACGCTTGAGCCTGATATTGTTTCGCACGATGCCGACATAATTGCTCATCGTGTTTTGCAGTTCGTTGAGGTTATGCGTTATCAGAACCATTTCATCCGGCTGTTTGGTGCCCTCTGCGTTCCAGTCAGGTATATTTTCACAGAAACAGATTTCGTTCAGCAAAAGATGGCTGTGCGAAAAAGCACGGTGGGCATACACCGCTGCTTCCAGCAGTGAGTTTGAGGCAAGTCGGTTGGCTCCGTGCAGTCCGGTGGAAGCACATTCACCGGCAGCATACAGATTTTTAATGGTCGTACGGCCATTCATATCAACCGCAATACCTCCGCAGGTATAATGGGCTGCCGGCACCACCGGAATCATATCCTTACGGAAATCAATTCCGATTGAAAGACATTTCTGATGGATATTCGGGAAGTGATTCATGAAACCGGTGTGATCACAATGTCTGCAGTCGAGATAAACGTATTCATCACCGCTTTTTTTCATTTCACTGTCAATCGCCCTCGCCACTATATCACGTGGTGCGAGCGAAAGTCGCTCATCATACAGATGCATGAACTCTTTACCTTCTCTGGTTTTGAGAATGCCGCCGAAACCGCGAACGGCTTCAGAGATCAGGAAGTTGGGCTTCTCACCGGGATTGTAAAGTGAGGTGGGGTGAAACTGGATGAATTCCATATTCTCCACTTTTGCTTTCGCACGATAAGCCATTGCGATACCGTCGCCGGTAGCGATCACCGGATTGGTGGTGCTTTTGTAAATGTTTCCTGCGCCGCCTGATGCCATGAGGGTGATTTTAGCCAGGATCTTGTCTATGTTGCCGTTTTCGGTGTTAAGCGCATAAATACCATAGCATTCAATTCCGGGGGTCTCTTTCCTGACATCTGCACCAAGGTGATGCTGTGTCATGAGTTCGAGTGCGAAATAGTGGGTAATGAGTTCAATGTTAGGATGGCTGTGCAGTTTGGCGAGCAGTTTCCTTTCAATTTCAAGACCGGTGATGTCTTTGAAATGAAGAATTCGGCTGGCGGAATGTCCGCCTTCCATGGCAAGATCGAATGCTCCTTCAGGTGTTTTATCGAAATCGGCTCCCCAGCTGATGATTTCCCGAACCCTGTCAGGACCCTCGGAAACCACCATCCTGACTACCTGCTCGTCACACAAACCGTCACCGGCAATCAGGGTGTCCTGAATGTGCTTTTCGATGCTGTCGTCAGGATCAATGACAGCTGCAATTCCACCTTGCGCATATTTGGTATTGGATTCGTCCTCACTTGCTTTGGTGATGACCAGCACTTTGCCGTACTCTGCTGCTTTCAGAGCGAAATACAGTCCTGCTATACCGCTTCCGATAACAAGGTAGTCGGTTTTTCTGGTGGCCATGATCGGGGAATGTTCTGGACGACTTATTTTAAATAATGTAATTTTGCATCCGGCTACAGCCGCAAAATTAAACTACAATAGATCATGCGACAACTAATCACAGGAATAATCATTGCCTTGATTGCAGTGGTATTTGCTTTGCAGAATTCCGATCCGGTTTCAGTCGGGTTTCTGGCCTGGACCATACCGCCCATGAGTATGGCTTTGATTCTGATGATCACGCTGATCGTTGGACTGATTGCCGGAATGCTTTTTCTTGCTCCCGGAATATATCGCAGAAATAAGGTCATTCAGTCGCAGCGTAACAGAATTAATACCCTTGAGACCGAAATATCGCGAATTGCAGGTAACAAACGCCTCTGATTATTGTTCTTTCCCCAAACCGTTATTCATCATGACCATTATTCCGGTAAACGTATATGCCGAATCCACTCCCAATCCTGCTGCCATGAAATTTGTCAGCTCCGTGATGCTCATGCCTGACGGATCAGTTGAGTTTGGCAATGCGGCCGAGTGTGGTAGCAGTCCGCTTGCCAGGCAGCTGTTTTCATTCAGCGGAGTGAAGGGAGTATTCATTTCCTCCAACTTTATTACGGTCACGAAAGAAGGTGATATCGACTGGTATGAAATAACCGGAATCATCAGGGAATTTATTCGCGGCTATCTGATGTCGGGCGAAAAAGTATTCACCTCCGATCCTTTCAAAGACCGGAAAGATCCTCAGGCCATTGCTGCTGAAGTGGTGAATGCGCCGGCAGGTTCAAACGGAGATCAGACACACGTTGAATCTGAAATCATCAAGTTGCTTGAAGAATATGTGCGTCCTGCAGTAGAACAGGACGGAGGGGCCATTCATTTCAGGTCGTTTCAGGATGGTGTGGTAACGGTTGCACTCAAAGGTTCCTGCAGCGGTTGTCCTTCATCCACACTGACGCTGAAATCCGGAATTGAAAATTTACTGAAGCGAATGCTTCCGGAGGTTACAGAAGTAGTTGCAGAAGCTGAATAGCAGACTGTCAGTAGAGCAAAAGTTTTTTCCCGACTTCTTTTCCCTGACTCCTCATTCTCAGGAGATATATACCATTCGACAGTCCGTTTCTCCTGATGATGATTTTGTTGCCTTCTTTTGAGTCAAACGTTTGCACTTTTCTTCCGCTCAAGTCTTCCAGCCACACTTCCGTTATTTTACCGGCCACTGATGGATTCGCGAATTTCACTTCTGCGATATCATGAAACGGATTGGGTTGAATGATCACCTGTTCTTCTGTTAAAGTCAGGTCCTCCATCCCGGTAACGGTGGGTACAAAAACAGTGTCGGTTACAATACAGCTGTCTGCTGTGGTGATGGTGAGAATGTAAGTCCCGCCCGTAAGACCGGTTATGGTGTTTCCCGTAGCTCCGTTACTCCAGTTTAATGAGAGCGGCTGGAGCCCTCCTGATACATTAGCCGTGATACTGCCATTGGCGCTACCGGGTGCACTTTCCTGAACAATATTGAAAGCGGCAGTGATTTTATCGGTCCTGAGCGAATCAAACCACACCTTTCCCAATATCAATGCTATTCTTGCGCAACCACCGTGATCAAGAGTGGCGCCTGCACTCACTTTGGTGACATTGGTGGCCCCGTTTTGAATGAACTGATTGTAGGCAACGAATGCATTCATGTAATAAACCTGCTCATCCGCTTCGCAATAAAACATCCTTATGGGAGAAACAGGCAGCCAGTTATATACATCATTATCGCGCAAAGCAACTCTGAAATAATGATTGGGTTCGGTGCGGAAGGAGTCCAGTACTGCTGGATTAATTATTTCATTAGGGATCGCCGGCATGATATTGTTGACATCGCCGGTGGTAAAATTGCCATTCATCACCGGTGGTATGGTAAAGTCATATGGTGTATCCAGAACATTGGAAGGATTGCCGAAGAAGCTATAAACCTGATTCAGGCCGAACATCACAAAAGGAAGAAAAGCGGGCTGCGAATAAACGCTGTCGTTGGTAATAACCTGGGCCTGTGTTTCAGAAACATCATAAGGTCCCGACATAGGAGCAGAGGCTGTGACCTGAATGTCCTGACTGAGTTCAGCCTCTATCAACCGGTGTAAAGCCATGGTGGCATGTCCACCCTGTGAGTATCCGGCAAGGAAAAGTTGTCCGTTGTGTTCTTTGCCCATGCCTGCCATGAAATTCCGGGATGCGATCAGCATATCAACCGATGCGGTGGCTTCGCTTTGAGCGTGAATATAAGGATGCAACGGCAAATTAGTGATCCCAAGTCCGAGGTAATCGGGCATGGAAACTGCATAACCGTCAGCTGCGAGGGCAATCCCAATAATGATTTCGCCGTTATTGAAGGAGGGCGCATCAGAAGCTTTTTGAATGGTTCCGTGCTGATAACTGACCATCGGTATTTTGCAGGTGGTTCCAACCGGAATGATGATGGCTCCCGAGGCAAAGGTGGTACTGCTGTCGTAACTCACCGTTTCATACACCAGCTGGTATATTTCTATGTCATGCCTTACGGGAAGCAGGAATGCAGGCAATCCGTTTGCGGCGTAAATGGAGTCGATTTGCTGTTTTGTATAGGTAGCGATCAGAGTGCTAGAGATCAGGCTTTGAGCACTGCCGGCTAAATGGGAAACACAAAACATTAACGATAAGACAAGCGTTTTTCTCATGGGTGAGGGTTTAGGCCGATAAAGATGTTAAAAAAATCAATTACAACAAAAGGTGGTTTGGGTCACATTAAAATGTGTTATTAACCGGCTGTAATCCAGTTATTTTATTGAATTTAAAAAGTTTGGATGTGGTATGTCAGTCACTGAATTCCTCTATCTTTGCCGGACCGGTTACCCGGATTAGAAAAAAGGTCCGCTCATGCACATTATCAATTACCAATTTGTACAACGCCTTTCAGTGAGGGCTGCTCTCTGCTTTGTTTCTCTGATGCTGGTTTCTTGGGGAGCGGCAGGTCAGAAAGTCTGGACTTTACAGCAAAGCATTGATCATGCCATCAGTAATAACATTACCATTCGCCAGACGGAGATTTCGGGTGAGATAGCTGAAATCAACTACACTCAGAGTAAAATGGCATTATTGCCATCTCTGAACGGCAGTTCCTCCTACAGTTATAATTTTGGCCGCTCGGTTGATCTCTTTACCTATGAGTTTTCGACCACTGAGATTCAGTCGGCCAACTTTTCAGTGAGTGGAAATTTGCCTGTATTTAACGGATTCCAGATTCAGAATACTTTGGCCAGAAGCAAATATGAATTCCTGGCTGGAAAGGAAAATGTCCGCAAAATCAAAAACGACATTTCACTAAATGTGGCAGCAGCCTATCTTCAGGTTTTATACGGTAAAGAGTCACTGAAAGCTGCCGCCGAAAGAGTGGAGGCGGCCAATGAAACCCGTAACAGGGCCAAAATCATGTTTGACAATGGTATGATCTCCCAAGGAAATCTGCTGGATGCCGAAGCCGCGCTTGCTGCGGAAGAACTGGCAAAACTGAATGCCGACAATATCCTTAAAAGTGCAGTCATCAATATTGCACAGTTGCTCGAGCTCAACCCGTCAGAAGGATTTGAAGTAGCTGTGCCGGAGGTTCAGATACCGGATCAGTCAGGTGCGGCACTGACTCCTGAAGCGATCTTTGAAGCCTCATTGAAAACATTGCCTGAATTCAGGATAGCAGAATTCAATATCAGGAGTGCTGAAAAGAGTCTGAGCATTGCAAGAGGCAGCAGGTATCCGCGACTGAATCTATTTGGATCGCTGAATACAGGTTATTCCAATGCCAGAAAAAGACTTACTGGAGAACGGGTTTCTTTCGAAGATCAGCTTGACGAAAACTACAACAAATCACTTGGTCTGAGTTTATCTATTCCGATCTTTAACAGCTGGTCGGCCAACTCAAACGTTAAGCGTTCCAAACTTGGTCTGGAAAATGTGAAGCTGAACGATCAGCAAACCCGCAATCAGGTTTATAAAAGTATTGTCCAGGCACATTCAGACGCCAATTCAGGAATGCTCAGGTACAACGCTGCCATGAAGGCGGCAGCAGCAGCTTCAGAGGCTTATGTATATGCTGAGAAAAAATACAACGCCGGAATGCTCAGTTCAGTCGAGTTTCTGAATGTCAGAAATAATAAATCAAGAGCAGAAACAGATCTGCTTCAGGCAAAATATGATCTCATATTTCGCATCAAAGTAATAGACTTCTATCTGGGTCGTCCTCTCTCTTTCTGAAATTAATTAGCATAACGATAAAACAATGGCCGAAAAAAAATCCAACCGAACAAGAAATATTATCATCATTTCAATTGCTGTAATCGCATTTCTGGTAACAGCCCGCAAGGTTGGCTGGATCGGCGGAGATGAGAACATCAAAGTAGCTGTAGATGCTGTTACCACCGAAACCATCACGGAAACTGTTTCCGCAAGTGGTAAGGTTCAGCCGGAAATAGAAGTTAAAATTGCCGCTGATGTTTCCGGTGAAGTGGTGGAGTTGTATGTAAAGGAGGGGGATATTGTTCAGAAAGGAGCGATGCTCGCCAAGATCAATCCTGAAATTTATGTCTCAGCGCTCGACAGGGTTTCCGCTTCAGTCAGCAGTTCCAAGGCCAATCTGGAAAGCGCCCGTTCCAGATACAAGCAATCCGAATCACAGTTCATTAAAACAGAACTAACATACAACAGAAACAAGAAGCTCTTTGACGAAGGTGTTATTTCAGCTTCCGAATTCGAGGCCATCAAGTCAGCTTACGAAGTTTCGAAGGCTGATGTGGAAGCGGCAGCTCAGGCAATTTCAGCCGCCGTTTACGGAGTGCAAAGTGCCGAGGCATCCTTAAAAGAATCGAGGGAAAAGCTGAATAAAACCACAGTTTTTGCACCTGTAGACGGAACCATTTCCAAGTTGAGTGTGGAGAGGGGAGAACGTGTAGTGGGAACAGAAATGATGGCTGGAACAGAAGTGCTTCGACTGGCCAATCTCAATGAAATGGAAGTCAGCGTTGATGTGAGTGAAAGTGATATCATCAGAGTCAACATTGGTGATACGGCGGTAGTGGATATTGATGCATATCTGAACCGAACCTTCCTTGGTGTGGTTACTTCCATTGCCAATTCAGCAAACAGTTCAGTCACCGGTATGAGTACCGATCAGGTGACCAACTTTGCCGTGAAGATTCGCATCCTTCGAGAATCATATGCGGATCTCATACCTGCTGATAAGCCCAATTACTCGCCCTTCCGCCCCGGCATGTCGGCCACGGTTGAAATCCAGACAAGGAAAGTCATTGGTGTAACCGCTGTACCCATTCAGGCAGTTACTACCAGAGATACTGTTTTAAGAGCTTCATCAAAAGAAGTTAAGGGAAAGGATGATGCTGAGGAAACAGAAAATGAATCTCAGGCTAAAGAAGTGAAAAGTGCCGTTTCCGGCGACGCTCCGGTACAGGAAATTGTGTTTGTTCTCAAAGATGGTACAGTGAATATCAGAACAGTCAAAACCGGTATTCAGGACAATACATTCATTCAGATCCTTGAAGGTCTGGAAAAGGGAGAAGAGGTGGTCACCGGACCCTACAATGCCATTTCAAGACTCCTGAAAGATGGCGATAAGGTGCAGGTCGTAAAGCGCGAAGAACTTTTTTCAACTCAAGAATCGGAGTAACAACCGGTGGCACTGATTTTAAACATTGAAACAGCCACTGATATTTGCTCAGTTGCTCTTGCTCGTGACGGAAAACTATTGTCACTGCAGGAGAAGACAGAAGGTCAGAGTCATGCCAAACTGCTGACTTCTTTTATTTCCGGTTGTCTGAGTGATGCCGGGGTCGATAAAAAAGAACTGGACGCCATTGCCGTCAGTAAAGGTCCGGGCTCATTCACCGGTTTAAGAATCGGAGTGGCAACGGCCAAAGGCTTGTGTTATGCTCTCGATAAGCCATTGATTTCCGTTAACACGCTTTTGTCCATCTCAAGAGTCTGCCAGAAGAATCTGAAACCGGATTCTGATGTATTATTTTGTCCCATGATCGATGCCCGCCGAATGGAAGTTTACACGGCATTGGTGGATTCAGCCTTTAGTTTTATCAGAGAAACCTCAGCGGATATTTTAAACGAAACATCGTTTGCCGAATTGCTTCAGGTGAGAAAAGTGATTTTTTTCGGTGACGGAATGCCGAAATTCAAAAAAGTAAGGCAGCCTTCAGCCAATGCGGTTTTTGCTGATGAAATCAGGCCATCTGCAACCGGAATGATTCCATTGTCGGAGCAATCTTACAATCAAAAGAATTTTGAGGAGGTAGCCTATTTTGAGCCTTTTTATCTGAAAGATTTCTACTCCCCCCACTTGCCTAAAAGCACGGGATAATCAAATAGTTCATTTTTATTGCATTGATCGGCCAGGTATTCTTTGAAATCTCATGGCAGATATAAGAATAGTACAATTTTTATATAAATCAAGACAATCGCTACGCCTTTCTTTATATTTCTGATAAACAATTGATTATGTGATTTTTGTGGATTTCCGATTTTTTTGTTGTAGATATATTAAAAATGTATTGTTTTTCGCTTTCTCATGTCGTATTTTTGGTAGGTTAGCACTAAACCTTACAGTTATGAAAAAATTCTTACTCCTTGGTTCCTTTTTGATGGCAGGATTCAGCGGTTACAGCCAGCTGGTATTGAACAATGCTGCCACTGCGGCACAATTGGTCAACAATCTGGTAGGTTCCGGTATTACTGTTTCCAACATTCAGTATACCGGAAGTGCAAACAGTAAAGCCACTTTTACCTGCAGTGGTGCCTGTCCTCTGGGATTCCCCAGTGGCATAATGCTTTCAACCGGTAATGCTTCGGGAATCACGTCTCCTGCATCTCACTTTGCCAGCACAGGTATGGGAACCGGTGGAGATGCCATCTTGAATGGTATTGTATCACCTCAAACCACTTTTGATGCGGTTGTGCTTGAGTTTGATTTTACGGCGCCTTCTGATTCAATTCAGTTCGAATATATTTTCAGTTCTGAAGAATACAATGAGTATGTCAACACCAATTTCAATGATGTTTTCGCTTTCCACATTAGTGGTCCGGGCATAGTTGGAAATCAGAATATCGCTCTTGTCCCCGGTACTGCCACACCCGTATCAATCAACAACGTCAACAATGGAAATGCAGCCGGTGCTGCCAGCGGTCCCTGCAACAATTGTACTTATTACCAGGATAATTTCGGAGGAGGAAGCTTCTTCATGGACGGCTACACGGTTGGATTGGTAGCCAAAGCCAAAGTTCAACCTTGTCAAACCTATCACATGCGTCTCGCCATTGCAGACGTTGGCGACGGTATTTTTGATTCAGGAGTTTTCCTGAAGGAGAACAGCTTTACCGCCATCGGAACGGTAAGTGTTACAGCCAACAGTCAGGTGATGGCTAATAACGGAATTTACTATGCCTGCTCAGGAACTGCTGTTAACCTTTGTCTTTCGCAAAATCCAACCTATAACTGGAGTACCGGTGCCACTACACAATGTATTACCGTTACAGAACAGAACATTGTTCCCGGCGGACAGTATCAGGCGATTTTCTTTGGTGCCAACGGTTGTGTAGCAACCAGTATGGTTCAGGTGGTTTTTCAGCAACCCACAGCCACCATTACTCCCTCCGGACCGGTAGATCTTTGCCCGGGAGGTACAGTTACCCTGAATGCCAATCCCGGTCAATCTTACCTGTGGAGCAACGGTGCAACCTCCCAAAGTATCACTGTAGGTACAGCAGGAACCTATACGGTTACGGTCAGCAACGGCCCCAGTTGTTCAGCCACCTCCACCCCGGTGACGGTAACGGTCGGAAGCGCTTCCGCAAACATCAGTGGTGTACTCAGTTTGTGTAATGGTGCCAGTACGACACTAACCGCAAACGCAGGTCAATCCTACCAGTGGAGTACAGGAGCCAACACACAAAGTATCAGCGTAACTAATTCCGGTACTTACTCCGTGACTGTTACTCAGGCCGGAGGGTGTACTGCCACCGCGAATGTGAACGTACAGGTCAATCCTGCTCCGTCACCCTCCATTTCCGGTAACCTCAATATTTGTCAGGGAGCCACTACCACACTGGATGCAGGCGCCGGTTATGCCAGTTATAGCTGGAGTAACGGAGCCTCCACACAAACCATCAGTCCTGCCACTTCCGGAACGTACTCTGTTACTGTTACCAATGCCGGCGGCTGTTCGGCTACTACCAGTGCAGTACTCACCGTTACACCTTTGCCTTCTCCTGTAATTGCCGGAAACCTGACATTCTGTTCTGGCAATTCATCAACACTGAATGCCGGAGCGGGTTACTCATCTTATGTCTGGAGTACCGGAGCAACCGGACAAACGCTGAGTGTGAACACCTCAGGCACTTATACGGTAACCGTTACCAATGCCGGAGGTTGTACTGCCACCTCAAACGTGGCAGTCGTTGTGAATCCGTTGCCTGCACCGGCCATCAGTGGAACTTTTGATTTCTGTCAGGGTTCCAACACCACGCTGAACGCGACAGCAGGTTTTGCGGGTTACCAGTGGAACACAGGTGCATCTGCAGCTTCCATCAACGTCAGCACGGCTAATACGTTTACCGTTACCGTTACAGATGCTAACGGTTGCACAGGTACTACTTCTCAAACTACTGTTGTCAATCCTAACCCGGTACCATCCATCACCGGAACTAACACCATCTGCCAGGGAGCGAATACTTCATTCAACGCCGGCGCAGGTTACAGCTCATATGCCTGGTCAACCGGAGCCACATCGGCATCGGTGAATCTGAATACTGCCGGTACGTATACCGTTACCGTAACCGATGCCAACGGTTGTACCGGAACTACTTCAGCAGTGTTGACTGTGAATCCGCTGCCGGCTCCTGCCATCAGCGGTACGCTCAGTTTCTGTTCCGGAAACAGTTCAACCCTGAATGCAGGTGGAGGATTTACTTCATATGCCTGGAGTACCGGAGCTTCCACACAAACACTGAGTGTGAACACCTCAGGCACTTATACGGTAACCGTTACCAATGCCAACGGATGTACTGCAAGTACCAGCGCACTGGTCACAGTGAATCCGTTGCCTTCACCGGCCATCAGCGGAACTTTCGATTTCTGTCAGGGTTCCAACACCACGCTGAACGCGACAGCAGGTTTTGCTGGTTATCAGTGGAACACAGGTGCATCCGGAGCTTCCATCAACGTCAGTACGGCCAATACGTTTACCGTTACCGTTACAGATGCTAACGGATGTACAGGTACTACTTCTCAGACTACCGTTGTCAACCTAAACCCGGTACCATCCATCACCGGCACTAATACCATCTGCCAGGGAGCAAACACATCATTCAATGCAGGTGCAGGATACTCATCTTATGTCTGGTCAACCGGAGCCACATCGGCATCGGTGAATCTGAATACTGCCGGTACGTATACCGTTACCGTAACCGATGCCAACGGTTGTACCGGAACTACTTCAGCCTCGTTAACAGTGAATCCGCTTCCAACTCCGGCAATAGCAGGTACTACCGCGTTTTGTCAGGGTCAGAGCAGTCTTTTGAATGCCGGGGCCGGCTACAGTTCCTATTTGTGGAATACAGGTGATGCCACTCAGCAACTTAACGTCAGCACATCAGGTAACTATACCGTTACAGTGACCAATAATTTCGGATGTACGGCTTCAGCCAATGTCAGTATCACAGTAAATCCTCTGCCTAGTCCGTCAATTACCGGACCTGCTGCCATTTGCATCGGCAACAATGCAACACTGAATGCCGGAGCAGGATATGCAACTTATCTTTGGAGCAACGGTGAAACCACACAAACGATTACTACCTCTTCAGCCGGCACTTATTCGGTAACAGTTACCAGCGCGGCAGGTTGTACAGGTTCCACTTCATCCAGCCTGGTTGTCAACCCGCTGCCCACACCTGCTATCGCAGGAACCATGACCATTTGTCAGGGAGATTTAACCACACTGGATGCCGGTGCAGGATATGCCTCCTACCTGTGGAGTAACGGATCAACTTCCCAGACGATCAGCACCGGAAATGCGGGATCGGTAACAGTAACGGTTACTGATGGAAACGGATGTTCTTCTCCTGCTTCTGCCAGTGTAACTGTTAATCCGCTGCCTGTACCCGTTATCACCGGTCTCAATGCATTCTGCGATGGTCTTAACAGTACTCTTGATGCCGGTTCCGGATTTGCTTCCTATTTGTGGAATACCGGAGCTACTACAAGAACCATTGTTGTTTCAACTGCCGGAAGTTACACAGTAACAGTCACAGCCAATACCGGTTGCATCGGATCTGACAATGAAATTGTCACCGTTTATGCCAATCCTGTTCCCGTGATCAACGGCGGAACCGGAATTTGTCAGGGAACCAGCACCACACTGACTGTTCCCGGTTCTTATGCTTCTTATCAGTGGAATACCGGACAAACCACCTCATCGATTTCTGTCAGTAACGCGGGCAGTTATGCTGTTACGGTGACCACCGCCGACGGCTGCACAGGATCTACTAATACTCAAATGGTCATTAATCCGCTTCCGGTTCCTGTTATTACAGGTGTCACTGCTGTCTGCCAGGGAAATACCACCACGTTCGATGCAGGTGCCGGTTATACATCTTATCTCTGGTCTGACGGCTCAACAGGACAAACCATCAATCCCGGAATTGCCGGTTCCTATACTGTTACCGTTACAGACGTCAACGGTTGTCAGAACAATACCGACATCTCCCTGTTGGTGAATCCTCTGCCTACGCCATCTATCACCGGAGATTTTGAGTTCTGTCAGGGCGACAACAGCGACCTCAATGCAGGTTCAGGTTATGTAAATTATCTGTGGAGTGATGGTTCAGTAACGCCTATTATCAATGTATCAGCTGCCGGAAATTATTCGGTTACTGTAACTGACAACAACGGATGTTCAGCCACAACTGCCACAGCCATTGTTGTTAATCCGTTACCTGTTCCGGTTATTACAGGTGATAACACGATCTGTGATGGAACTACAACTATTTTCAATGCAGGAAACTATGCTTCATATATCTGGTCAAACGGATCGTTGACTCCTGCAATTACTGTCAGCGCTGCCGGCAACTACGCAGTAACAGTTACTGATATTAATGGTTGTGTCGGAAGCACATCAGAAACTCTCACAGTATATGATCTTCCTACAGCAACCATGTCGGGAAGTGCCACTATTTGTTTTGGGGAGACAACGGATCTCACCGTTTCATTCACAGGTACTGCTCCGTTTGTGTATACTTTCTCAAACGGTTCAGTGACATCACCCGGTATTAACGCTCCGGCTACTACCGCCACACTTCCTGTTTCTCCGAACAACAGTACTACATACAGTCTTGTGACTGTCAGTGATGCGAACTGTCAGGGTAATATTGCAGGTAATGCTGTTGTTACTGTTAATCAATTACCGCAACCGGTGATCAGCGGTGATCTGTCTATTTGTGACGGTGAAACCACTGCATTGACCGCCACGCCGGGTTTCGTTTCCTATAACTGGTCGAATGCAGCCACTCAACCGAATATCAATACCGGAACAGGAGGAATCTATACAGTAACCGTTGTTGATCAGAACGGTTGCAGCAATACATCTCCTGCTGTAAACCTGATTGTTAATATGGTTCCGGTGGTATCGTTTACCAATGACACCAGTCTGAGCTGCGAAGTTCCCAAAGTGAACTTTACCAACTTATCGGTCTACGATCCGGGCTCCTATTTCGAATGGACGTTTGGCGACGGAGGTGTTTCAAATGCTGTAAATCCGTCACATCTTTACGCGGCTCCGGGCACTTATCAGGCGTCATTAACGATTACAACACCGGCAGGATGCGTTTCATCAAGCGCTCAGCCTGTGAGTGTCATTTTCTTCCCGCTTCCTGTTGCAGATTTCATCTATTCACCGGGAGCCACCAATGTGTTCAACGGTAAAGTGAGCTTTGTTGACCGTTCAGATTTCGCGGTAAGCTGGTTGTGGGATTTTGGTGATGGAAACCAATCGATCGAACAAAACCCGTCACATTACTTTAATGAAGTGGGTGATTTCCGGGTGTCATTAACCATTACCAGTATCGCGGGTTGCATCGATCGGTATGAAGAAGTGATATCTATCAATCCTTTCTATATTCCTAACGCTTTTACTCCTAACGGTGACGGTGTAAACGATCAGTTTTACTACTCCGGATACGACCTCGATATTTCCAGTTACAGGATGAGAATCTTTAACCGCTGGGGACAACTTGTATTCACAGGACTGGATGAGAATGATTCCTGGAGCGGAGAAGGACTGGCTGGTCAGCCTGCGCCTGCCGGCACCTATGTTTACAAACTGGAGGTGACCACCCGCGGAGGAAAGGAGCATGTGTTCCACGGACAGGTGAATCTGGTTCGTTAATCGACACAACCTCATAAAAAAGGCTCCGGGATTCCGGAGCCTTTTTTTATTTACTGAGCCAGGGATGGTTGATTTTGAGGTATTCAATTATCAGATCAGTTGACCCCTTATTGTTTTGAATGTATCTGGTGTTAACTTCTCTGATTTTATTCAACCTTGCCTCGTCGTGCATCACAGATTCAAATGCTGACATAACTTCTTTTTCATTTCTGCCGCTGAAAGCTCCTTTCCAGTGAATTAGTTCTTTTGCTTCCCTGAACTTCTTGAATTTTGGACCGAAAAACACCGGAATACCAAATACGGCTGCTTCAAGAATATTATGGATACCGGAACCGAATCCTCCCCCGATAAAGGCTGCATCACCGTAACGGTAAATGGATGAAAGCATGCCCACATTGTCAATGATCAGAACGGACTTTTCTTCAGCATTTTGTTTCCACCGGGAATATCTTGCTGCTTCGTTTCCAAAGAGTTTTTCGACTCTTCTGATATTGTGCTCTCCGGTTTCATGAGGAGCAATAACGAACTTAAATTCTCCGCCATACCGAAGAAAAAGTTCATGAATGATTTTATCATCCACGGGCCAGGTGCTTCCGGCAACCAATAGTTTTTTATTCCCTTTGAACTGATCGAACTCAGGGAGATTTCTGGCCATTAAGCTGTTCTGGTAAACTCTGTCGAAGCGGGTATCACCGGTAACGGAAACGTGAGCGATGCTGTTGTTGTAAAGAAGTTCGAGTGATTCCTGGTTCTGAACAAAAATGTGAGAAACCCGCTTGAGCATTTTATGGAAGAATCCTCCCCAGGGCTTGAAGAACAACTGGGATGGTCTGAAAATGGCCGAAACCAAATAAAGCGGAACCTGCCTGTCTTTTAACGCCTTTATGTAATAATGCCAGAATTCATATTTAACAAAAAATGCCAGTACCGGATCGATTAGATTGATGAACGCAGGTGAATTATTAGGTCCGTCGGAGGGAAGGTAAAAGACATAGTCAGCCAGTGGTTCATTCTTTCTTACATTGAAGCCTGACGGTGAGAAAAATGTAAGTACAATCTTTAAGTCAGGAAAATTTTTTCTTATTG
>Ga0315904_10004023_pt1 | contig 21231 bp, 18 predicted proteins | sample LakEriMetagenome_6_FD_203529 | JGI IMG/M metagenome (GOLD analysis project Ga0315904, IMG submission 203529) | Freshwater fungal communities from buoy surface, Lake Erie, Ohio, United States - Buoy 12 MA120 | ecosystem: Environmental > Aquatic > Freshwater > Lake | place: USA: Lake Erie, Ohio...
ATTCACCTCCCGATGCTCTCCACCTCCCGTTGCCGGGAAGCAGTTTCGTTCGGTTACAGGACGCGATTCCGTCCTGACGGGGACTCTCACCCCGCTGGTTCGATACACTTGCAAACGCACTGGCGCAAGCCTCCAGGCTTGCGAATGCGTTCGAGCGGAACACACCCCCGCATTCGCACACCTGGAGGTGTGCGCCACGCACCATCAAAAGCCGCCAGCCGGGGGTTCGGCATCCACCCTTCAGCCGGCGGACGGCAGGTCGACGACGAACACCGTGCCCGGAGGCGGCAGCCGGCCCTGCACCGTCACGCGGCCCCGCATCTGGCGCACGAGCGACCGCACGAGGAACAGTCCCAGGCCCGTGCCGGGCGTCGAGCGCTCCAGCTCGCTGCCCAGCCGCACGAACCGCCGAAACACGTCGTGCCGCCGCGACACGGGGATGCCGGGCCCGTGGTCGGAAACCGTCACGGTCAGCCGGCCCTTCGCCGCGGGCTGCGCGGTCACCTCCACCCGCGGCGCGGGCAGCGAATACTTGACGGCATTGTCGATGAGGTTGCGAAACACGATCTCCAGGTCGGCGTCGCGGGCCACGGCCCGCAGCCCCGGCGGCGTGCAGGCCAGCGTGACCGCATCCGCGGCCACGCCGTACCGCTGGGCCACCGCGTCACGCACCTGCCGCAGCACCGGCTCGACCGCGGTGGCGTCGGCCGCCCGGGGCCGCCGCTGCAGCGTCTTGGCGGCGTCGAGCAGGTGGTCGATGAGGCCGTCGAGCCGCTCGACGTCCTGGAGCATGATGCGGTGGAAGTCGGCCTGCTGCTCGGGCGGCAGCGGCCGGCGGCCGAGCGTCTGCAGCGAGAGCTTGAGCGACGCCAGCGGGCTCTTCAGCTCGTGGGTCACGCTGTCGATGAAGTTGCTCTGCCGCTGCGAGAGGGCGATCGCCTTGATGGTCAGCGCCAGGTAGACGATCACGCCCGCCAGCACGACCACCAGCAGCGCCACGCCGACGCCGAGCACGGCCCAGTAGAAGGCGGCGCTTTCATTGCGTTCGGTCGAGCCCAGGGCGGCCGCGATGCTGACGAGTACCCAGCCCACGCCGAGCGTGATGATCGAGCCGATCAGCACCACGCCGAGCAGGATCGGCCAGCCGAGCGAGCGACGCGGTTCCATGAGGGGTCAGTTCCCGGACAGGCGGCACCGAAGAGCGACTCTATCGTAAACGCCGGCCCGCTGCGGAGCGGCGCCGTCTGCCGGTGCCGAGGCGGCACGACTACACTGTCCCGTGATGGACGCCCTCCGCACCGCCCTCGTCGTCGTCGCGATCCTCGCCCCCGGCTGCCGGCGGGGCTACGTCATCGATGTGCCGCGGAACCGCGTCACCTACCAGACCTGGGACGAGGGCAACGGCACGCAACGCTTCCCCGTGATCGGGGCCGATGCGGCCACGTTCGAGGCCTTCGAGATTCCGGGCGTGGGCGGGGATTTCGGCCGTGATGCCCGCAAGGTTTTCGAGGGGCCGAAGAAGATCGAGTGGGCCGATCCAAAGTCGTTCCGCTTCTTCGGATCGGACTCGCGCGACGATCGGGCGGTGTTTCGCGACGACCGGGCGATCTTCATGCGGCATGGCATGAGCGGGAACATCGTCCGCGTGGACGGCGCCGATGCCGATACGTTCACCCGGATCAGGCCCGGCGTGTGGCGGGATCGGGAGCGGGTCTTCTACGGGCTCCAGGGCTTCGGGCCGCGGGACATCGCGTCGTTTCGGCTCCTCGATCAGGCCGGCTGGGCGCGGGACGACAAGGCGTTTTATTGGTACGGCCGCGAGCTGCCGGGCGCTGCTACAGACTCGTTGACGATCTGCGCCGCAGACGACACGTTCGCCCGCGACGCGACGACGGTGTATTGGAAGGGCTGGCCGGTGCCGGAGTGCGATCCGGTGACGTTTCAGCCGGTCCGGCCGCCGGGCCGGTCGCGGGTCTGGCAGGACGGCGGCCGCCTCTGGAACCACGGCGGCCGCACGGATCGCGAGGAGTGGCTCTTCCGCGTGGTCGATGAAACCAGTGGAGACGATCACCGCGGCCCGCCCCGGATGGCCTACCGCAGGCGTCCCCTTCCGGTGGCCATGCCATGAGCGAACCGGGAACGCCGAAGCAGACCGCGGTCCGGCTCCGCGCGGGTGCGACCGAAGTCGTCTTCCTCCGCGAGCACGATCGGTGGCGACACGTCGTGACCCTGGCGGGCGGTTCACGGCTCGAGTCCGTCGAGGGGCCCGAGAACACCGCCGCCGACCCGCGCTGGCCCGCGTCGCCGGCACTCACGGAAGTCTCACTCGTCGGTGCGGCCGGGCGGCCCGCCATCGTCGGCCTCGGGCTGGCGGGACGGTCTCATTTCTCGGTGAGCGTCGCGGCCCACCCCGATCGCCCCGACACGCTCCTCTTCGAGGTCGCCTGCCGAATTCAGGAGCCGCCGGGCTGGCTCGGCTCGACCTACCGGGCGGCTGACGGCGGCCCCGTGCAGGCCGCGCCGCAGGCCGGCGGCACCGACCTGCCCCGGACGGTGCAGTGGTCGTACGCGGTGGGGCCGGGCGGAGTGGTGCCGCTCCCGACGGCGGCCGGACCGCGGCGGCCCTGACCGGACCTTGCGACGGCCCCGGCGATCGATCACATTCGGAGGGTTCCGCGACCGGCGATCGCCCGGTCCGACCCCGCCGGGAATCCAGGCATGTTCGACGTCATCGAGCGACTGAAGGCCGAGTGGACCGACAAGTACGTGGTCGTCGACTCTCCCGCCCCGGAGCTGGCGCGGTTCGCCCAGGCCACGGGCTTCGTGAAGACGGTCAACATGAACGGCCGCTGCCTGGTCGAGTTCGACCAGTTCAACAACATCGGCTGGTACGACATCGATCCCTCCGCGCTGAAGATCGTTCCCAAGCCGCTGCCCAAGCCGGCCGAGGCGAAGGAGAAGGCCGCCAAGCCGGCCGCCAAGGAGGCGGGGAAGCCTGCCGCCAAGCCTGCCGCCGGTGCCGCGAAGAAGCCCTCCACGGCCGACATCCTCGCCGCCGCACGGGCCAAGGGAGGCGCCGCTCCCGCCGCCAAGGAACCGACCGCCAAGCCGGCGGCCGGCGCCGGAAAACTCTCGACCGCCGAGATCCTCGCGCGGGCCCGCGGCGCGAAGGCCGCCGCAGCGCCCGCCGCTCCCGCCGAGGAGCCGGCCGCGGAGGCTGCCCCGGAGCCGGAGGCCCCGCCTGCCGCGCCGGCAAAGAAGGCCGCCAAGGCCGCCGCTGGTGGCCTGCCCACGACCACGGCCGAGAAGATCGCCTGGTGCCGTCAACACGACGCCAAGGGCTGATGCGGCGGCGCCGGTCGGCCGTGCCCTTCCCTTTCGGAGTCCCATCCGTGCCCTTCGCGCTTCGCCTCTTCGTCTGTCTCGTCATGCTCGCGGCCGCGGGCTGCGGCCGCCTCGCCAGCCACCCGCTCGTGAAGGAGGCCAAGGAAGAGGTACAGGCCAACGCCCGCGTCGCCGCGGCGCTCGGTGCGCCGGTGGCATGCGGCACGGCGGTCCGGGGCACGGCCAACGAGACCGACGGCATCGCGACACTGCAGTTCGACGTCAAGGGCACGAAGGCCGCGGGCGTCGTCGTGGTCGAGGGCAAGAAGACGAAGAACGAGTGGGGCGTGACCATGCTGGAGCTGCGACCGGCCGGCGCCGAGAAGCTCTCGCTGACCGCCGATCTCGAAGCCCGCACCGGCACCGACACGCCGAAGTTCGACCCGGCGGCGAAGCCGGGCACGTCGTCATCGGCCCCGCCGCCCGGCGACATCGAGATCGCTCTGCCCCCGGGCGTTCCCGGCCAGCCGTAGCCGCGGGACCCGCGATGGAATGCTGTGCGTCCGCCCCGTGCGCGGCGCACCGGCAGAACGACCGGAAACCGGCTGCGGGAACGACAGCGACCGGGCGCGGCGCCACGCAGTCACGGGCGGCCCGGTCACTCGGGCGGTCGACCGTCGAGGGCGGCGCGAATCCGTTCGCGGGCCGACCGCCACCGCTGCCGCACGGTTCGCTCGGAGCAGTCAAGAAGGCGGGCGATCGACTTCTGGTCGGCCCCGAGATACCAGACGAGTTGGAAAGTTTCGCGGTCTTCGGCCGACAGGCCGGCGATCGCCTCGTGAAACAGTGACCAGCGGTCGAGGGCCGGTGCGGGATCGACCGCCCGGTCGACGTGGAACTCGCCAGCCGTGTGCCCGCGGATGAGATTCGTGTCGTGGTGGCTGGCGTGCGACCACGGGCCCGCGTAGCGACGGGCCAGGTCGATGAGTTCCCTGTGCAGCTGTGTGGCCGCCAGCGCGAGCACCGCCCGGAGAGAGTCGGGCGGCACGGCGCCGAGGGCCCGATGCAGCCGCAGGGACGCGTTTTGCAGGACGTCGTCGGTTTCGTCCCAGCGTCGTACCTTCGGGAAGCGGTCGAGCATCCGGCTGGCCAGTCGCCGGAGGCGGGTGTGGCATAGGGCGACGATCCTGTCGCGGGCCGACAGGTCTCCCGCCGCCAGCCGGGCGAGGCAGTCCTCGAGGGTGCCGGTTGGGGATGCGTCGGGGTTTTCGGGCATTTTTCCGCTCATGCCGGGAGGCAGGGCTCCTGCCGCCGTCGATCCCCGGTGTGTATAGCGGCCCTCATGAGTGGAAGCGAGCTTCGCCGCCCGCGCTGCTGGCCGCCGTGATCCGCGACGCTTACGGCAGCTCGCGGAGGGCGGCGATCTCGGCCTCGCGGCCCACGACGAGCAGCACCTGATCCTCCAGGAGCTTCGTCTTGCCGTCGGGGAACATCTCGAACTTCCCCTTCATCACGTCCTTGAGCCCCATCACGTGCACGCCGATCCGGCTCCGCAGGCTGGCCTCGGCGAGCGTCTTGCCGGACAGCGAGGAGGGCATCGCCACTTCCGCCACGCTGTACTCCGGATCGATCGGCAGGTAGTCGAGGACGTTGGGCCAGGTCATCCGGTCGGCGAGCTCCCGGGCCACCTCCTCCTCGGGAAACACCACCCGGTCGACGCCGAGGTGCTCGAGGATCTTGCCATGCTCCTTGGTGACTCCCTTCACGATCACGTTCCGCGCGCCCAGTTCCTTGACGTGCAGCGTGGCCAGCAGCGACTGCGAGATGTTCTCGCCCAGCGAGATGAAGACCGCCGTGGCGTCCTTGATCGGCAGGTTCTCCAGCACCTCGCGGTCGGTGGCGTCGCCGATCACGGCCTCGTGGATGTCGTTCTTCACCGCCTCCAGCCGTTCGCGCCGGCCATCCACGCCGGTCACCCGGCAGCCGTTGGCGGCGAGCTTCGTGGCCAGGGCCGTGCCGAACGAGCCCATCCCGAGCATGATGAACTTCTTGCCAGACTGTGCCATGGGTTCAGCCGATGAGCGGCTCCTCCTCGGGAAATAGGGGCTGGTAGGAACGGCGCTCGCGGGCGAGCGCGACGGCGGCGGTGATCGGCCCGAGCCGGCCGAGCAGCATCAGCGCCACGAGCACGAGCTTGCCAGGGTCGGTGAGCGCCGGGGTGATGCCGGTGGAGAGGCCGACGGTTCCCAGGGCCGAGATGCACTCGAAGAGCGCCTCCAGAAACCACCGCGGCCGGGCCGAGAGGTCGCCGCGGGTCTCGACCACGAGCAGGGCGACGAGCGCCGCGATCGCCACGGCGGCGAAGAACAGCGCCGTGGCCGTCGCCCGCTCGACCGCCGACTCGGGGATCGTGCGCCGGAAGAAGTTGACGTGCTTCCAGCCGCGGAAGTTCGACCAGGAACTGACGACGAGGGTCATGAAGGTGCTCACCTTGAAGCCGCCGGCGGTGGAGCACGGCCCGGCGCCGATGGCCATGAGGATGATGGCGAGAAACAGCGTGGCACTCGACAGGGCCCCGTAGTCGACGGTGTTGAAGCCGGCGGTGCGGCAGGTGGTGGAGTGAAACAGCCCCATCAGCAGCTTGGTGGACAACGGCTCGCGGGCGATGGCTTCATCCCACTCCAGCGCCCAGAACGAGGCCGCCCCGCAGGCGAGCAGGACGGCCGTGCCGATGAGCATCATCTTCGTCTGCATGTGCAGCCGCTCCCAGAACTCCTCGCGCCGCCGCAGCCGCGACACGACGTCGAAGATCACCGGGAACCCCAGCCCGCCCAGGATGATCAGGCCGCAGATCACGAGGTTGATCGACACCCGCCCCGCGTCGGGCACGAGGTTCTGGTCGTGGAGGGCGAAGCCGGCGTTGCAGAACGCCGACACCGAGTGGAACAGCGACCGCCAGACCACGTGCCCGGGTGCCGCCGAGCCCCAGTCGGCCCAGCAGAGGAGCGCGAAGCCGCAGGCCTCCGCGACCAGCACCGTCGCGAGCACGGCCAGCGTCACCCAGCGCAGGTCGCGGCCCGACTTGATGCCGAGCGTCTCGGCCACGACGGCCCGCTGCCGGAGCGTCGCCTGCCCCCCGATCTGGAAGGACAGGAGCGTCGTGATGGTCATGATGCCGAGGCCGCCCAGCTGGATGAGGGCGAGGATCAACGCCTGGCCGAGGAACGAGAAGTCGTTGAGCGTCGAGCGGACCGTGAGGCCCGTCACGCAGCAGGCGCTCGTGGCGGTGAAGATGCCGTCCACGAGCGAGACCGGCGGGCGGTCGGGCTGCCGGGCGGCCGGCAGGGTGAGCAGCGCCCCGCCGACCAGGATCGTGAACACGTAGGCCGCGAACGAGACCCGGGCCGGATAACTGACGAGCGAGCCGGTGAACTGGGCCATCGACGGCGGCGGCGGGTGGGAGCCCGCGGCCGAACCAGGCCTGTGCTCGCGGGGCATCGCGGCTTCAGCCGCAGCGAAAGCCCGGAGCACGTGGGAGGCAATGGTAATTCGCAACGGTCATGACGGACAGGCGGCGGGCGTGCACAGCGTTTTTTCGCGGGAATTTTCCGGTCCGTAATTTGTTTGACTCGCGTGGGCACGGCTCCATAATGGCGACGTTCAGTTCGAACGACGCGCCCGTCGCGGCCCTTGCGGCCGACCCGTCCACGGGCCGCCAAACCACCCCTTCCCTTTCAGATGCAAAGGAGTCGGTTCGTCCCGATGGCACGGATTCGCAACGTTTTCGAGATCATTGAACTCTACGGTCACGACGAGAATTTCGAGCCGCAGTGCACGGAGGACTTCTCCCCGACGTCCGCCCCGGCCGGCTCGAAGCAGAAGATCGACATTCTCGCCGAGCGGATCCAGCGCGGCATGCCGCTGTGGCACCCGGAGGATTCGACCGATTCGACCGCGGGCCTGCTCGTCGGAGCCGCCGACGACTGAACGCGTCCGACATCGGCGCAGCCCCGGCTCGGGGGCGGCATAAGGTGCGTCGCTGGGGCGAAGATCCGCCCGACACTCCTCTGGCGTTCACCGACCCCGTCGCCTCACATTCGAGCCCCGCATCACCGCCCTCCGCGGCCGCCCTTGCCGCGGAGGGCGGTTTCGATTTCACGCCGGGCGGTATCGGCCTTCATCTTCTGCCGCTTGTCGTGGGCCTTCCGGCCCCGGCCGATGCCCAACAGAACCTTCACCCGTCCGTCCTTGAAGTACATCTTCAGCGGCACGAGCGTGAGCCCCTTTTCAAACGCCTGGCCGGCGAACTTCCTGATCTCGCGCCGGTGGAGGAGCAGCTTCCGCGGCCGCTTCGGCTTGTGATTGAGTTGATTGGCCTTCTCGTATTCCGGGATGTCGCAGCCCAGGAGCCACACTTCGTCTCCCTCGACGCGGCCGTACGCCTCGTCGAGTGACATCCGCCCCACCCGCAGGCTCTTCACCTCGCTGCCCACCAGCGCGATCCCGCATTCGAGGGTGTCGAGGATCTCGTAGTCGTGCCGCGCCTTGCGGTTCTCCGCCACCACCCGCTCGGCCGGCTTGTCGTCGGTGCGGGCTGCGGGCTTTTTGCCGGGGGCGCGGGTGGGCTTGGGGGCGGTCACGGCAGGGTCTCTTTCGTTGAGCGGGGCCGGCTTGTCAGGTTACACTTTACGGGGTCGTCCGACCGCCCGTCCTGCCATCAGCCCGCTCGGCCCGCCTCTTCCCCGCACCCTCGAGGGATCCCGCCATGCATGGCCATCGCCCCGCCCATATCGCCGCCGTCGCCATGCTGCTCGTCGGCGTGGCGTGGCCGCTCGCCTGCGGCGCCGCGGAGAACCGCGGCATCGTCCGCGGGACCGAGCGGCCCGCAGGCGACGGCCCGATGGTCCGCATCGACGGTGCCTGGATGGTGCCCTACGACGAGACGATTCCGGGCACGCCGGTGACCTTCCGCATGATCCCCGTGCCGGGCGGCACGTTCCGCATGGGGAGCCCGTCCGCCGAGGCCGACCGCTCGGCCGACGAGGGGCCGACGTTCGCCGTCCGCATCGAGCCCTTTTGGATGGGCCGCTGCGAGGTCACCTGGGCCGAGTATCGCACCTACATGAATGCCTGCGGAATCTTCCAGGGGCTGCAGGCCCTGAAAATCCGTCCGGTCACGGCCGCCAACGAGGCCGACGCCGTCACCGCTCCTTCCGATCTCTACGACCCGAGTAAGACCTTCACCAACGGAGAGCAGCCGAACCTGCCGGCCGTGACCATGACCCAGTACGCCGCCCGCCAGTACACGAAGTGGATCAGCAAGCTCACCACCCGCTTCTACCGGCTGCCAACCGAGAGTGAGTGGGAATACGCCTGTCGGGCAGGGTCGCAATCGCCGTGGAGCAGTGGGGCCGACGCGACGACGCTTGAAGCGGTCGCCTGGTTCGCCGACAACGCCGACAACACGACCCATGCGGTGGGGAGCAAGCAGCCCAACGCCTTCGGGCTCCACGACATGCATGGCAATGTCGCCGAATGGGTGATCGACCAGCACGTCGACGGCGGCTACGCCCGGCAGGCCGGCCTGCCACAGCCTGTGGCGATGGCCGATGCGATCGTCTGGCCCACGCAGCTCGAGCGGCGGATCGTCCGCGGCGGTGCCTACTACGACGATGCCGATCGGCTGCGGAGCGCCGCCCGCCGTGGCTCCGATGACGAGCCCTGGAAGGAGAGCGATCCCAACCTCCCGTTGAGCCCATGGTGGTACACCGAGGAACCGTCGCTCGGCGTCGGCATGCGGCTGCTGCGTCCGGCGGTCGCGCCGCCCGTCGGCGAGCAGGCCCGGTGGTGGAACCCCGACCTCGAAAGCATCGCGGCCGACACGGCCGACCGGCTCCAGCAGGGCCGCGGCGCCCGGGGAATCGTCGATCCGGGCTTACCGGACGAGGCAAAACGGGCGGGCATCGGGAAGTAAAGCCATGTTTTCCAATCCATCTGCACTACCCCACGTCGTGATCGCGATCGTCGCGGCTGCCTGGCCTGCCGCGGCCGCCGACTGGCCCGACTGGCGCGGCCCCGGACAGGCCCGCCACGCCGACGGCGCCGACCGCATGCTGGTCACGTCCTTCGATCCCGAGGCGGGCACCAACGTGCTCTGGAAGAACGACGAGGCGGGCGGCATCTCCACGCCCGTGATCATGGGCGGGAGGCTGTTCACGCTCGTGCGGCACAACCCGGGCACGAAGGAGGAAGCGGAGAAGGTGCTGTGCCTCGATGCCATCACCGGACAGAAGCTCTGGGAGAACGTGTTCAACGTCTATCTCTCCGACGTGCCGGCCGAGCGGGTCGGATGGTCGGCGGTCGTCGCCGACCCGGAGAGCGGCACCGTCTTCGCCCACGGCGTGTGCGGCGTGTTCACGGCGATCGACGCGGCGACGGGCAAGACGAAGTGGCAACGATCGCTCCATGAGGAGTTCGGCTTCCTTTCCACCTACGGCGGCCGGACGAACATCCCGGTGGTGTTCGAGGATCTCGTGATCGCCAGCGCCGTGGTCACCGGCTGGGGCGAGACCGCCCGGCCGGCCCACCGCTTCCTCGGCCTCGACAAGGCGACGGGGGCGGTCCGCTGGATGAACGGCACCAAGGAACTCCCCGAGGACACGACCTACAGCACGCCCGCGCTCGCCGTCCTCGACGGCCAGGCGGCGCTCGTCTTCGGGTCGAGCGACGGCAGCGTGTGGAACCTCCAGCCGCGAACGGGCAGGGCCGTCTGGAACTTCAAGCTCTCCCGCCGCGGACTCAACGTCGCCCCGCTCGTGGACGGCGACACGGTCTACATCTCGCAGGCTGAGGAAAACCTCGACAACACGTCGATGGGATCGGTGACGGCCTTCAAGGGCACCGGCTCGGGAGACATCACCGCCACGAACGCGATCTGGCAACGGAAAAACGTCATGGATGGCCGGTCGATGCCGGTGATCCTCGGCGACCGCGTCTACTTCGTGGACGACGGCGCCAAGATCTACGCCTTCGACAAGGCGACGGGCGCCCCCGTCGGCAAGCCGACGAAACTGCTCGGCACGATCGTCCGCGGCAGCCCGCTGGTGGCGGACGGCCGGCTCTTCGTCTGTTCGACGAGCGGCTGGCACGTGCTCGAGCCGACGAAGGACGGCCTGAAGTTCGTCAACCGCATGCGGCTCTCCGAACAGGACGAGGTCACGGCCTCGCCGATCGCCTGGCAGGGCCGGATCTACCTGACGACCGGCGAGCGGCTGTACTGTCTCGGTGACACAGCCCAGTCGACGACGGCATTGAAGGAGCAGCCGCGGGCCACCGCCGCGCAGCAGGTTTCGACATCGACGAACGGGCCCGCGGGCAAGCCGGCCTGGGTGCAGGTCGTCCCGGCCGAGGCGCAGATCGCGGCCGGCGAGACGTTGCCTCTCAAGGTGCGGCTCTTCGACGCCGCCGGCAGGTTCGTGAAAGAATTGAATAGCTCGCCGCTGCGGTTCGAGGCGACGGTGGGCGACATCACCGGCGACGGCAGCTACACGGCGCCGCCCGGGAAGCACGCCGTCGCGATCGTGACTGCCAAGGTGGGCGACCTCGAGGGCAAGGCCCGGATCCGCTCGATGCCCCCCCTGCCCTGGAAGTTCGACTTCGAGGACGTCCCGCTCGCTGCCGACCCGAAGACGGGCGTCGTGAAGGGGGAGCCGCCGCTTCCCTGGATCGGCATGCGCTACCGCCACGTCGTCCGCGAGATGGACGGCTCGCAGTGCCTGGTGAAGGTGACGACGATCCCCAAGGGGACCCGCAGCCAGGGCTGGATCGGGCCGATCGACCTCCATGACTATGCGATCCAGGCCGACTTCCGCGCCCAGGAGACCGGCGTCGAGAAGCCGGGCGCGCCAGCGTCCGCCACCCCGAAGTCGGCCGCCACCGATGCCGACGCGTTCACAAAGGCCTTCGGCACCGCGGCGGCCCTGGAGAAGGCCCGCATGCCCGACATGGGGCTGATCGCCCAGCGGTACACGCTCGACCTCATGGGCGCGGCGCAGCAGCTGCAGCTTCGCTCCTGGCCGCCCCAAGTGGCGACGCATTTTTCCAAGACGATTCCCTTCGCCTGGGAGGCGGGACGCTGGTACACGATGAAGCTCGAGGCCCGCACGCGGGACGGCGCCGCCGAGCTCCGCGGCAAGGTCTGGCGGCGGGGCGAGCCGGAGCCCGCGGAGTGGACGATCGAGGCCGTCCACGAGGCCGGCAACCTCCAGGGCAGCCCCGGCTTCTTCGGCAACTCGAAGGATTCCGAGATCGGCATCGACAACGTCACCGTGGAGGCCGTGAAATGAAAATGAGTCTGCCCTGGCATCCTGAACCGCGATCCGAGTTCACCCCACTGCCCTGGAAGCCCGAAGCGCGAGCTGAGGGAATCCGCGCCGCCTCATCGCAACCCGCCCCGATTCCCTCGGCTCGCGCCTCGGGCTTCCTGGCAGGCATGGCGGCCGGGGTTCATGCGGGTCTGCTGCTGGTGCTCGTGACCTGCACCGCACATCCCACCCCCGCTGCCGAGTGGAACCAGTGGGGCGGATCGCCTGTCCGCAACAACACGCCAGACGCCAAGAACCTGCCGATCGAATGGGCGCCGGGTGAGTTCGACCCCGACACGGGCGCCTGGAATCCTTCGACAAGCAAGAACATCGCCTGGGTGGCGGCCCTCGGCAGCCAGACCTACGGCAACCCGGTCGTGGCCGGCGGCAAGGTGTACGTCGGCACGAACAACGGCAAGGGCTGGCTGAAGCGGTATCCGCCGGCGATCGACCTGGGCTGCCTGCTGGCCTTCTCGGAGCGGGACGGTTCGTTCCTCTGGCAGGACTCGAGCGAGAAGCTTCCCACCGGCCGCGTCCACGACTGGCCGCTGCAGGGCATCTGCTGCGCGCCGCTCGTGGAGGGGGATCGCCTGTGGTATGTGACCAGCCGTGGCGAGGTGAAGTGCCTCGACACCGCGGGCTTCCGCGACGGCGAGAACGACGGCCCGTTCACCGCCGAAAAGGCCCCGGCCGACGACGAGGCCGACGTTGTCTGGGTGCTCGACATGATGAAGCAGCTCGGCGTGTCGCAGCACAACATGTGCTCCTGCAGCGTGACGAGCGCCGGCGATTTCCTGTTCGTGAACACGAGCAACGGCGTCGACGAGGGGCACATCAACCTGCCGAACTTCGAAGCCCCGAGCTTCCTGTGCATCGACAAGCGCGACGGGAAGGTGCTGTGGGCCGACAACTCGCCGGGGGCCAACGTGCTGCACGGCCAGTGGTCGAGCCCGGCCTACGCCGAACTCGGCGGCGTGCCGCAGGTGCTGTTCGGCGGGGGCGACGGCTGGCTCTATGCCTTCGACGCCCGCGGCGAGAACGGCAAGGCCAAGCTGCTCTGGAAGTTCGACTGCAACCCGAAGGAGTCGAAGTACACGCTCGGCGGCCGGGCCGACCGGAACCACATCATCGGCACGCCGGTGGTCTATGACGGCCTGGTCTACATCGCCGTGGGCGAGGATCCCGAGCACGGCGAGGGCGTGGGCCACCTGTGGTGCATCGATCCCACGAAGCGGGGCGACGTGTCGAGCGAGCTCGCCTTCAACCTCAAGGACCCGACGACGCCCCTGCCCCACCGCCGCAACCAGGCCGTGATCAAGGAAGAGGGGGATGTGGCCCGACCCAATCCCAACTCGGCGGCCGTCTGGCACTATCCCGGCTTCGACGCCGATAAGAACGGCAAGCTCGCCTTCGAGGAGACGATGCACCGCACCTGCGGCACCGTCGCCATCAAGGATGGCCTGCTGTTCGTGGCCGACTTCAGCGGCCTCTTTCACTGCCTGGACGTGAAGACGGGCAAGCCGCTCTGGACCCACGACATGCTGGCCGCCAGCTGGGGTTCACCGCTGATCGCCGACGGGAAGGTGTACATCGGCGACGAGGACGGCGACATCTGCATCTTCAAGCTCGGCCGGGAGATGGATCTGCTCGGCGAGATCAACATGGGCAACAGCGTCTACTCGACACCGATCGCGGTGGGTGACACGCTCTTCATCGCCAACAAGAGTCATCTGTTCGCAATCAAGGAGGGGGCGCAGCCGCCCGCGAAATGATCCGCACGTGCGTCGTCGCCGTTTTCGCCTGCGCCGTCGTTCAGTCCGTCGACGGCGCCGAGCCGGGGCCGCCGGCGGCCGTGCCGGCCCGGGTTCTGCTCGAGGCCACACGGATCGTGGCCCTCGGTGATTCGATCACCCACGACGGCCGCTGGCTGGCCAACCTCGTCGCCTGGATGGAGCGGCAGGGTACCGCTGCCGAAGTCATCGACATGGGGCTGTCGAGCGAGACGGTCTCGGGGCTCTCGGAGGCCAACCACGCCGGCGGGAAGTTCCCCCGGCCCGACGTGCACGAGCGGCTCGGCCGCGTGCTGCGGCTCACGCGGCCCGACGTCGTGCTCGCCTGTTACGGGATGAACTGCGGCATCTACCAGCCGCTCGACGAGGGACGGTTTGCCAAGTTCAAGACCGGCATGGAGCGGCTGCATGCGGCCGTGGAGCAGGCGGGCGCGAAGATCGTGCATCTCACGCCGCCGGTCTACGGCGGCCCGCCGGGCAAGCCCGCGCCGGCCGGCGACGTGGACTACGACGCCGTGCTCGCGGCCTATTCCGACTGGCTCCTCTCGAAGCGGGCCGACGGGTGGCTCGTGATCGACGTGCATGGCCCCATGAAGGCGATGCTCGCCGCCAAGCGGGCGGCTGATCCGGGATTCGCCTTCGCAGCCGACGGCATTCACCCGGATGACGCGGGCCACTGGGCGATCTGCCGGGCCGTCCTCTCGGGCCTGGGCGCCGGCGGGCCGATTGCCACCGCCGACACGCCCGACCTGCTCTCCCCATTCCTCCCCGAAGTGACCGCCCGGCTGAAAATCCTCCGCGATGCCTACCTCGCCGCTGCCGGGCACCAGCGACCAGGTATGCCGGCGGGCGTGTCGGTAGCCGAGGCCGAGGCCGAGGCCGCGCGGCTGACGGCGTCGATCCGCTCACGGCGGCTGCAGCTCGCCGGCCGCAAAATGCCCTCCAGGGAGTGGGTGTCACCGATCGAGTGGCCGCGGCCGCGGGTCGTCGATCCCGGGCCGGCGGCCGCGGGCCCGGCTCCGGTGCCGGCCGACGCGATCGTCCTGCTCGGCAAGGATCTGTCCGCCTGGAACGGCGCCGACACCTGGAAGGTGGAGGACGGCGTGGCGACGGTCGGCAAGGGACGGATCACAACGCGACAGGCCTTCGGCGACTGCCATCTGCACGTCGAGTTTCGAACGCCGGCGCCCGCGGTCGGCAAGGGGCAGGGCCGCGGCAACTCGGGCGTGTTCCTCATGGGCAAGTATGAGATCCAGGTACTCGACTCATTCGAGGATGGCACCGATGGCCCGCTCACCTACCCCGACGGGCAGTGCGGCGCCCTTTACAAGCAACAGCCCCCGGCGGTGAACGCCTGCCGCCGGCCTGGGGAGTGGCAGACCTACGACATCCTCTTCACGCGGCCACGGTTCGCCGCCGACGGATCGCTCGGGGCGCCAGGCCGCGTGAGCGTGCTCCACAACGGGGTCGCCATTCACGCCGACACCGTCATCAAGGGCACGACGTACTACCACGCGCCGCCGACCTACGAACGGCATGACGACGCGCTGCCGATCGAACTCCAGGATCACGGCAACCCGCTGCAGTTCCGCAACGTCTGGGTCCGCCCCTTCGAGCCGGTGCAGCCCCGGCCGCAGATCGACTGACCGCGGCCGGCAGAGGCCCGCCCTGACATCGTCCCCGCCCTGGCATCTGGCCCCAGGCCCGGAGGGCCGGGTCACCGGAGGCCCGCCAAGGCAAGGTCGGCAGGATGCCGAGCCTTGCCGTGTAGTTTGCGCGGCCGTTACACGCCGCGACGGCCCGCCCGCCGATACTTCCACCCGTGCGGCCCGCGCCGGTTGGTTCCGGCGGCCGCGTCCTCCCGGAGTTCCCGCCATGTCGCTCGCCACGCTGCCCTGCCGCCGCGATTCGCTCGTGTTCCTGGCCGCTGCCCTTGCCATCGCCACCGCCCGAGCCGACGAGGGCAATCCCCGCATCGACTACCGTGGCTTTGTCAAAGGCGTGGCCGATGTCGAGGCGTTGCGGGACGGCCGCCGCATCGACGAGGATGAGTTTATCGCTCTGGCCGCCCAGCCCGAGACGATCGTCCTCGATGCCCGCAGCCGCGAGAAGTACGACCTCCTGCACGTCCGCGGGGCCCGTCACCTGAGCTTCCCCGACATCACCGCGGACGAGCTGGCCAAGGTCATTCCCACGAAGGACACCCGCGTGCTCATCTACTGCAACAACAACTTCGAGAACGAGGAGCGGGCCTTTCCCGTCAAGACGGCCGGCGCGGCACTCAACGTCCACACGTTCGCCGTCCTCCACTCCTACGGCTACACGAACGTCTACGAACTCAAGCCGCTCCTCGACGTGCAGACCACGAAAATCCCCTTCGCGGGCTCCGCCGCCGACGCCCGTGGAAAGGTCGCCCGCCGATGACCATCGCCCCGCGGCGCCTGCTCGTGGTCGAGGACGACGCCGCGATCCGCCGCGGGGTCGTGGCGGCGCTCACGTTCGCCGGCTACGAGGTGCTGGAAGCGGGCGACGGGCCGCGCGGACTGGCCCTCGCGGAGACCGCCGAGGTCGACCTCGTTCTTCTCGACGTCGTCCTGCCCGGCACGGACGGACTGGAGATCCTCCGACGGGTGCGGGAGTCGCGGCCCACGCGGCCGGTGATCCTGCTCACGGCCCGGGCGGCGGAGGACGATCGCGTCGGCGGGCTCGCCGCCGGGGCCGACGACTACGTCGTCAAGCCGTTCAGCGTGCGGGAGCTGCTCGCCCGGGTCGAGGCCGTGCTGCGGCGGTCGCCGGAGCGGCCGCGGCCCGTGGACCTCATCGAGTGCGACGGCCTCGTCATCGACCTCGCCCGCCGCGAGGTCCGGCACGCCGACGGCGACCGCTTCGAACTCTCGGAAAAGGAGGCGGAGCTGGCCGCCTACCTCGCGGCCCACACCGGCCGCGTGATCAGCCGCGAGGAACTGCTCCGCCGGGTGTGGCGGCTCGATCCGCGGGGCGTGACCACCCGCACGATCGACATGCACGTCATGCGGCTGCGGGAGAAGCTCCGCGACGACACGGCCGCGCCGCGACGGGTGCTCACCGTCCGCGGCCAGGGCTATGCCTGGGCCGCCGCGGAGGCCGGCCGATGAGCCCGCGCCGCGTGTGGGCTGCGTATGCCGCGTGCCTCGTGATCGCCACTGCGGCCTTGGCCGCACTCACGCACCGCGCGCTCGAGGCCGACCGGGCCGAGGCAGCGGCCCGGCAGGAGGCGGCTGTCGAGGAGAACGTGCGGCTCGCGCTGTGGCGGATCGACGCCGCGCTCGCGGCGCTCGTGGCCCGGGAGACGGCGAACGTGCGGACCGCGCGGCCGGTGCCGCCGGTCGTGGAGACCTTCGTGATCGATGCCGCCGGCCACCGCCGCACGATCGCCGCCGCGACCGACCGCGAAGCGGTGCGGTTCGACGCCGCCACGCTCGTCGCCCGGCTGCCCGAGCCGCCGGACGGCGACTTCCTGTCCGCCCCGCCCGTCGCCGCTGCCCTCGCCGACCTGCCGATCCAGCAGGCGCGGAACGCCTCCGAACTTCAGGCCCGTCGCCAAGCCGTTCAACAGAACTACGCCGCGCAGCAGATCGTCGCGGAGCCGCCGGGTCTTGCCGCAACGCCGCTGGCCGCGCTGTCGGCGGTGTGGGCCGGCGACGCGCTGCTCCTCGCCCGCCGCGTGCAGCCGGCGACCGAGGCGACCGCCGTCGAAGGCGCGGTCCTCGACTGGCCCCGGCTGCGGGCCGACCTCGTGGCCACGATCACGGATCTCCTGCCCGGGGCGACACTCGAGCCGGCAAACGAAACCGCGCCAACAACCGATCAGCGGCTCCTGGCTGCGATTCCCGCCCGGCTCGTCCCCGGCCCGATGCCGCCGCTGATGGTGAACGGCTGGTCCCCCTTGCGCGGCACGCTCGCCGCGGCGTGGGGGGCGATGGCCGTCGCCGCAGCCGCGGTCGGGACGTTGCTCGCGAGCGTGCTCGCGCTCAGCGAACGGCGGGCGGCCTTCGTGTCGAGCGTCACCCACGAGCTCCGCACGCCGCTGACCACGTTCCGGCTCTACTCGGGGCTGCTGGAGGAGGGCATGGTTCCGTCCCAGGAGGTGCCCACCTACCACGCGACGCTTCGCCGCGAGGCCGACCGGCTCACGCACCTGGTGGAAAATGTCCTCGCCTACGCCCGGCTCGAGCGTGGCCGCCATGCCGCCCGCCTCGCGCCGCTACCAGTGGCCGACCTGCTCGAGCAGGCCACGGCCCGGCCGGCCGAACGGGCCACACAGGCCGGTTTCGCGTGGCGTCTGCACGCCGACGCTGCGACCCGCCGCCTCGCGGTGACCACCGACCCCGCGGCCGTGGAGCAGGTGCTCTTCAACCTCGTGGACAACGCCTGCAAGTACGCCCGTGGCGCCGGTCCGGCCGTAATCGAACTTGCGGCAGCGGCTCGCGGCCGCAGCCTGGCGATCGCCGTGCGGGATCACGGCCCCGGCGTCACGGCCCGCGAGGCCGCCCGGCTCTTCGAGCCGTTCCGCAAGAGCGCCCGCGACGCGACCGAGGGGGCGGCCGGCGTCGGCCTCGGCCTCGCCCTCTCGCGCCGCCTCGCGCGGCAGATGGGGGGCGAACTCGCGTACGAGCCGCCGGCCGACGGCGGCGGACGGTTCGTGCTCACGCTGCCCTTGGCCGCGGCCGTCAAGGCCCCCCAGTCGTGACACGGCCGGCCGCCGGCACACGCTACCGTCAACATATTCGCACCACTCACCTGCCGAGGAGGTTTCCCATGACTTCGCATCGCCTGCCGCTCGTGCTCGTCGCCATGCTCGTGCCCGCGCTGGTCCATGCCCAGGTCCCCCGGGGCCTTGACCTCGAGCCCGCGGAACCGACGATCGCCGTCTCCGGCGCGGCGGAGATCCGCGTGGTGCCGGACGAGGTGCTCCTGCGGTTCGCGGTCGAGGGTCGCGAGGCGAAGCTCGCCGACGCGGTCAAGGCCTGCGACACGAGCACCGCGGCCGTGCTCGCCTTCGTGAAGGAATCGGGGATCGCCGCGCCGGACGTGCAGAGCGACTTCATCGCGATCGCACCGGTCTACGAGCGGCCGAGCGGCGAGGAGTCGCCGGTGCCGCGGTTCTACCGGGCCAGTCGCGGCTTCGCCGTACGGCTGCGCGACGTGGCGAAGTTCGACGCCCTGTTGGAGGGCATGCTCACGGCCGGGGCGAATCGCGTGGAGGACGTGGAGTTCCGCACGACCGCGCTGCGCAAGCATCGCGACCTAACCCGCCAGCAGGCGATCCGCGCAGCCCGCGAGAAGGCCGTGGCTCTGGCTGGAGAACTCGGCGTCAAGGTCGGCAAGCCCTGCTCGATCCGTGAGACGTCGGGCGGGGGTGTGCGCAACGGTGCGAGCCACCATGGCGATCGTTGGGCCACGACGCAGAACATCGTGCGGGACGACGACCGCGGCATCACGACGGCCGAGGACGACGCCGAGCAGAAGCTCGCGGCCGGCATGATCAGCGTCACGTCGCGGGTGGACGTGGTGTTTACACTGGACTGAGACAGCCACCCGCCAACCACATCCGGAAAGGTTGGCCGCAATGCCCCGAGGCCACGATTGCCGTCTTGCTGCACGCAGGCTGCATATTGAAGCATGCGGACAACTCTCGACATCGATGACCAGCTGCTCGAAGCAGCGCGCCGCCGTGCCGCGAAAAAGGGAACGACGCTCACCGCGTTCGTGGAACACGCGCTGGCCGCGACGCTGGCCAGCCGCCCGGCGACCGTTACCTGCCCCTGTTGCGGAATCTGATCGCGGAATCGCACGTGCAGGGCAATCGCGTCTACGACGCACAGATCGCCGCAGTCTGCCTCGAACACGGCGCCACGGTGCTGCTCACCGAAGATCGGGACTTCTCGCGATTCCGGAGCCTGAAACCGCTGTCGCTCCAGATGTTTCTGAATCGTTGACCATGGCGTGGTTGCACGGTCCCGATCGCGTCAGCGGCGGGCACCGGGAATGCCGAGGTTCAATCCGCTCCAGCGTTCGAAGTCGGCGGCCGGCGACGAGTCGCTCGGCGCCCCGTTCACCTTTCGCGGATCCGCCTTGCCGGCCCCAGGCTCTTTGGCCTTGGCGCCGTCCTGCTTGGCCACGGCCGGCGGCTGTTTGAAGCGAGCCGGCACCGGCCCGTGCAGGCCCGTGCCAACGTCGATCGCGGCCCGCGGCCGCCGCGCAAGCGCGTAGGCCTCCTTCGCCTCGCCGGATTGGTTCAACAGCCAGACGAGGTTGTGCAGGTATTTTGCCGTCTCGGGGTGATCAGGCCCGTGCTGCTCTTCCACCTCGGCCAGCAGACGGCGATACGCCGCCACGCTCCAGACCGTGTCGCCCGCGACGCCGTGGAGGTAGGCAAGCGCCTCGCGGGCCCGGCGGTCGAGATCGCGGCCCCGCGGGCCGAGCCAGGCGGATAGGGTTTCCAGTTCCGGCGTCCAGAGCGACGCGGCCGGCACCCGGGCGAGTTCCCGCGCCGCTGCGGCATGATCGGCCATGCAGACCATGAGCACCGCCGCTCGTGCAGCCGCCACCGCGGCCGAGTCGCGGCCCGCTTTCCACTCCAGCCTCCGCAGCACGGGCGCGGCTCCCGCGGCCACTGCCCGGCCCAGTTCCCGTCCCAGCCACGGCTCGGGCGAGTACTGCGTCATCAGGGCCGGGCGGATCTGGTCGTCCGCGGCGGCCCGAGCGACCGGCACGCCGTTGATCGTGGCCGTCATGGCCGCGGTCCGAGTTTCAAAAAGCGACCGCACGTGCGCCAGCTCCTCCTCCCGCGACACGGGAATGGTGAGACTCTCGGGCGCGTCAGTCGTCACCGCGTCACGCATCGCGCGGAGCGATTTCCCGACAACGGCATCGAGCGCGGCGAAGCCGTCGTCATCAACGGCCGTCTGCACCGACTGAATCCACTGCGTGATCGCGTCGTCATCCATTTCATCGCCCATGGCCATGGCGGCCGCCAGCCGCACCGCATCGTGAACCGGGCCGCGATTGGCGAGGGCAAACCGAACGGCCGACGACACCGGCCGATTCGCATCGGCGAGGTTCTTGCCCGCCCGGCTTCGCAGGTCGCCGAGCGCCTGCGCCAGGAGGCCGTCGCCGGTCTCGATGCGGACCTCCCCACGGCCCGACTCACTGATGCAGACCAGCCGCCGCGGCCGGCCGGAAACCGCGTCGAGGCGAATTTCCCCGTGGCCGTGCGGGCCATCGATTTCGATGACGAGTTCGTCGCCGTCCCGGCGGCTGGTCCAGCCGTCGGCATTGCAGCAGACGGGCTCGATCCGGAACGAGAGCAGTGCCGAGCCGTTGCCGTACCCGAAATTCATACGTGTTTTCTGGTCTTTCTCGTCGATGGCGAGCTTGACTATCATCCGCGGGGCCAGCCCGACGGGCAGCGCGATTTCGAATCGCGACGTGTCGGTGAACAGCCCGGTCATGCCCTGTCCGCAGGCCGCGGCGCACGACCAGTCGCCACCTTCCACCTTCACCACGCTACCGGTCTCCGGCCCGGTGATGAGTTCGATGCATCGGCCCCATGGCCCGTCGGCCTTGTCCTCTCCCTGAAGCGTGACCTTGAAGTGAATCTCCCGGCCGGCGTGCCATTCGCCCAACAGCCAGGCCCGGGCCCGCAGCAGCGCCTCCTGCTCGGGCGACATGACGCGAGCGAGCGGCGCGGCCTTCCGATACTCGACGAGCTC
>Ga0315904_10004024_pt1 | contig 21229 bp, 18 predicted proteins | sample LakEriMetagenome_6_FD_203529 | JGI IMG/M metagenome (GOLD analysis project Ga0315904, IMG submission 203529) | Freshwater fungal communities from buoy surface, Lake Erie, Ohio, United States - Buoy 12 MA120 | ecosystem: Environmental > Aquatic > Freshwater > Lake | place: USA: Lake Erie, Ohio...
CAATGCACCCCTAAATCCATACCCTTGTGCTCCTGAGCCTTGGATTCCCTAATCCTCGCTTGCCCAGCCTTAACCTTGCACTTGCTACAAACGGACTTGGGACCTGCCTGGGGCTCTGTCGAAGGGGCGACCGAATGCTCAGGCACACGACCTATCAACGCATTGGTAAAACAACAGCAGGAGCCAGCCCCGGCGATCTGCTGAAGTAATGTCGCAAAAATCAGTGCATATCGGAACAACCAACCGTTCATATCCCTAAAGCTATTCAAAAACGACGAAGCAATCAAGTCAGCTTCCCGGGAGATTCCAGCCCGCTATCGTTCTTGTCTCCTCGGTAACTGATCGCAAAGTAAATCAAAACGAATAGCACCAACAGATCCAATCCGAGCCAATAAGGCCTCCAATTCACACTGGAATTCTCCGTACACCAGTGCAACCAAGCGCCCGTGATTAGAAAGCCTGTGAGATTCCCGACCCCCCCGACGAGCAAACTCAATAGGGCCTGAGCGCGCGTCCTCCACTCGGGGGCAATCCGACGAGCAAGGTAGATTTGGGTGGAAATGTAAGTGAAAGTGAAGGCCATCCCATGCAGGGCCACCCCTAGGAGCAACGGGACCTGGGAATCCATCGCATAAAAAAGATAACGGAGCAATCCTGAAAAAAGCCCAAAAAGAATGACGACCTTGAGCCTCCAGTCGACCATGAAACCACCGATGGTAAACATAATCCCCACCTCGATCACTTGGCCGATGGACATCCACGCGCTGGTCCGCTCCATCCCCAAATCCTTCATGTGGGTCGGTGTGTAGGGATAAAAAGCGGAAAACGGGATGGCCACAAGCGCTGCGGTCGCAAAGATCACTCGATGATCATGCACCTTGAGCAAGCTGAGCGCATCGAGACCAAACCGTTGACGCAACGTCAGCCGTTTAGTCCCACCCATGGGTATCACTCCAGCAGGTAGGAGCAGCGTGTAGGCGGCCACCACGAACCACAAAACACCGCTAAGCAAAAAGGTGCCAGGACTGGCATCCAAGCGCAGTCCGCTGACAATCCAACAGCCTGCCATCCAACCGGCCGTTCCCATGGCTCGAATCGCACCAAATTGACCATGCGAATTCGCGACGCGGGCCAATACAATCGAGCCCGAAAGGCTATTGGTCGGGACGCTCAACAACGCCTGCGATTGAATCATCATCCAAACATTCCATCCACTGGCGCCCTGCCCCAACGCGTAAGCCGTAAGAAGCGAAAGCACTCCGGAACCGAAACAAACCCAACGCAATACTCGAATAGGGGGCACAGAACGATCGGCGATCGCTCCAAAAAAAAGCGGGGACAGAAGTGCCGCAATGGCCGATGCCCCAAACGCATACGGTGTCCAGGCACCTAACCCCGAAGCCTGCAATACCGTTCCCATAGGCACAAACCAAGCGGCCAATGCCATGCCGTGGAGGAACAAGAGGGTCATCAACTCGAGTTGCTCGATCCATGTTAACTTTTGTTCCACCGTCGTATCGCCTTAACTTCCTTGTCTGACTCCCTTGTCGCTTGAAACCCTCGCCGAGTTCCTAGAATTCGTTTTCCTTCAAGTCGGCTCGATCCCTGGGGTGGTGGATTGAACCAACCACCGCGCATAATCCTCCGTGACCCAATCGATGCGTCGGGCAGTGATCTCAGGAACTTCATAAGGATGCCGAGAACGGAGCAACTCGAGGACCGCAGGCATGCGATCGAGCGTCGTTTTCATGCAAACTTTATATTCGAAAGTCCGCTCGCAGTGCCCCTTCCAAAGATAGGTGCTTTGCACCGGGCCTGAAACTTGGGCACAAGCCACCAGTCCCCCTAGCACCATAGCCTCGGCGATGTCGTCGGCGATAAGGTCGTCTGGGAAAGTAGTCGTTATCTCAACGAAATCCTCGACTTGGATCAATTTCGACGCTTCAGAGCCCAACGCGTAGTTACCTCAAGGAGCAAAAGGGGCAGACGTCCTAGCTTCGATAATCCGCCAGGACACACGATCTGTCCCAAGTTACTCGTACTGCATGGCTTTCGCAAGGTTCAATCGTGCGGCGCGCTCGGCGGGGAACATCGCCGATAGGATCACGATCACGATCTCGGCGATCAATGCCGCGACCATAAAGCCCGGGTACCACTGGAATCGGACCGCATGCCCAGTGACGATCAAGGTGCTCAAATTCATGGCCGCAGCCACCCCAACACCCAACACCATCCCAGGTAGGATGCCGATGATCGCCATGATCAAAGCTTGGGCCAAAATCATCTTTCGAACCTGCTGACGGGTCATGGCCACGACCCGTAGCATCCCTATCTCGCGGGTTTGTTCCAAGATGTTCATCGCAAGAGTATTGATCAATCCAAACGCAGCGATCACCGCCCCGAGGGCCAAAACAACCCAAAGCCCTCCGACGACACCACTGATCATCTTCTCGACCATATCGGCCATCTCTTGGAACGATTGAACCATCAGGCCCTCGGCATCTGCGAGCTTGAGCAACGCTTGCTTGACCTCGCTCCGCTTCGAGGGATCGGCTCGCACGATCACCGCATCGGTCCCATCGACACTGAGCAACCGCTTGGCCTGCTGGGCCTGCATGTAAAGCGTAAGGCCCCCGGCAAGGTACTCGTTCGTTACACCAGCAACAGGGATCCTGATTTTTCCCTCATTGGTTTCTAACTCCATCTGATCGCCGACTTTCAATTGCGACCGCTCTGCAAGAACCGATCCTAGAACGACATGCCCTTGCCGAATCCCTTCAAGCACCTGATCTTCCTGGCCTTGCACCAAATCAAAGTAGTCCTGGGTCGAGGAGTTGAACTCGCGGACAATCACAATCACGCTCAACTCACCGGACCTGGCACTGACGAATCGCATCGTATCGCTCAGCAGGACCCCGTCGAGAGCAGCTACTTTTTCAGGAAAACCCTCAGGCATATCCGCAGCATGGCCGCTACTCATGTCGGGCATCGCGGCTCGAACGAAGAAATCACCGACGATCGTCCGCTTGTACCAAAACTGCACGTCACGGATGTTGTCCATGATGGTAAAGGCCATTCCTAAACCCATCGCCATCGAGACGAGCAATATACCGATGGTCATCGCCGCGCGGCCAGGATGCCGTAGGACCTGCCGCCTGGCCAAGGAAGCTTCCACTGGCATCCAAAACATAAGAGGGGCCGCGGCGATCTTGGTCAACCATGGCAAAGATGCCGGCAACAGGAGAATCACTCCCAAGATCACCATCACAATGCCGACGGTTCCCAACCGTACCGAAATGAATCCATAGTTCGATGCCCAAAAGATCAACAATCCCAATGAGATCACGACGCAACCTGCAAGAAACCATGCTGTCCAGAGCGCTTTGGAGTCATTTGGTGAAACACTCTTCATGGCGTCTGAGGGCGAGGCGCGCGCGGCGGTCAACGCCGGTAGAAATGCACCGAGCAACGAAACGAAAAAACCACAACCGATCGCAATCGCAATCGGTGCGATTCCGATACCGCTGCTGGGTATCGAAATCCCTAAAAGCGTCGCCGTCGATTGGTTCAGCAAATCGGCTCCAAGGTAACCTAGAAAACATCCTAGAACGCTCCCTACGATCCCCAATACCGCTGCCTCTCGCAGCACCATCGTCAGTATCTGCTTGCGCGTCGTTCCGATGGCCCTGAGGATCCCAAGCTGCCGACGTCGCTCTCCAACATTCATCTGAAAGGTGTTGAAGATGATAAAACCAGCCATGACCAGCGAGAAAATCGTAGCGATCAAAAGCCCTCGCTGGATCGCTACGGTGCTCTCGTTAGCAAGCTCGCTACGCATCGGAGGTTGACGCACGTAAACCCCCTCAGGCAACTTCCCCGCAATCTGCTCTCGAATCGACTCGACTCGATCCGAATCCTCGATCATCAATTGCACAAGATCGAGTTTGTTCGTCGATCGCGTCCATTTCTGGATCGTTCGCGTCGGAGCTAAAAGAACCGCGGACTGAAAAGCCGATGCAGCCGTGTTGGATTTGACAAACCCAGCGATGCTCGCCGTTTGGTTTCCTGTCTTAGTCAACAATTTGATCTCTTGGCCAATCGCAAGCTTCGCGGATTTGGCAAGCCCTTCGTCACACCAAACCTCCGGCGCAAGGGGCGAGGTTCTCGATTCGTCTTGCGGTTCGACCTCAAGGGCCGCATAGGGATCCTTCCCAGCGATAAACTCCACATTGCGAACCTTGCGGTCCTCATCGAAATCCACCCCGAGAAGCTGCACCCTCAACTTGCGGTCCGGTTTTCCCTCAGCATCGAGCGTCGCGAGTGTCGAGTACCGACGCACCGATGGCGAGATAACCGAGATCCCAGGGATCTCCTTGAGAAACAACACGTCCCGAATATCGAACGATCCCCCCCCGGCAGCTTGGATCTCAAGCTGCGCATTGCCCGTTACGTTTTGAACCATCGCACGCTGCGCAAGCCTCGCGCTGTCCGAGGCGATATAAGTCGCAACGATCGCACCCGCACCGATGATGATACTCAAAAGTGTCAACAACGACCGTGCCGGGCGACTTTGAAGTTCTCGCAGTGAGAGTCTCGATAGAGCCATTGCCTGATTACCTCAAAAGACTGTAGCCACCATTGCCCCGACTCGGGCGATCAACCCGTTGCGTTTTGGACAGAGGAAGCATGGAAGACCGACGCGTTGGCTTCGAAGTCCTCCTGGGCAATATCCCGTTCGATGTTGCCGTCCTTGAACTTCAAAAGGCGAAACGCCGTTCGAGCGACCGTCGCATCGTGAGTGACCATGATGATCGTCTGACGCGAGTACATCGCCAAGTCCCTGAGCAACTCGGTCACGCGACTGCTCTGACGCGAGTCGAGATTGCCCGTCGGTTCGTCGGCTAAAAGAATCACCGGTTCAATAACTAAAGCCCGAGCGATCGCAACACGCTGCTGCTCACCCCCAGAGAGCTTCGAGGGAACATGCTCTAGCCGATGCCCCATCTCCACACGCTCAAGCGCGATCTGAGCACGCTCGAGCGCTTGCTTCCAAGGTACCCCGTCGAGTTGCAACGGAAGCGATACGTTCTCGATCGCATTGAGGGTCGGGATCAGATTGAATGCCTGAAAAATAAAGCCGACTCGGCGACGACGCAACAACGTTCGCTGCTCGTCGTCAAGCTTGCCTATGTCCACGCCATCCAATAACACCTGCCCCGAACTCGGCGGTTCAATCCCGCCGATGATGTTCATCAACGTGCTTTTTCCAGAACCGCTCGGACCCATCAACGCGACAAACTCGCCTGCGTCGATCTGCAAGTTCACCCCCTTGAGAACTTCGACTGCTATCTCCCCAGAGCCGAAGTGTTTCGTCAGGTTTCTAACTTCGATAATCGGCATGCGCAATAGGCTCGGTCGTAGGTCAAGGTGAAAGTCCGGGAGATCGGATTATATCAGGATTCCAAGTCCTGGGAGACCTCTGGTTTTCCGGTTTCTTTGGTAAGATCTTACGATCAGGGGACTTGGGGTAAAGCTTGAGTCCCAATATTCGATCCTAGACCCCTTTGCCATGAGTGTACCTCGATGAGAATTGCAGTCACCGGTGCGACCGGCTTGCTCGGTAACAACATCACTCGACAAGCGATCGATCGAGGTTTCCAAGTCGTCGGTATCTCAAGAAATGCCTCGAACGCAAAAGCACTCGAAGGGCTAGATGTCGAAACACTCGACGCCGATATCACCCAGTGGGATACACTCGATAAACTCACCGGTAGCCTCGATGCGGTCATCCACTCGGCGGCTCATATCCACATCGGATGGACCCAACGCGATGAAGGAATCCACACCAACCAATCCGGTACGCTCAACGCAATTCGATTGGCTCGAAAACACCAAGCCCGCTTGATCCACGTCTCGACGGTCAACACCCTAGCTATCGGCTCAAAAACCAGTCCAGCCGATGAACAAACCACCGGGGATGGACAAGTCCCCTGCACCTACGTCGTCTCCAAACGCGCCGCTGAGCAATGCGTCCATCAAGCCATCGCCAATGGACTCGATGCGATCATCGTCTACCCTGGTTTCATGCTCGGCCCCTGGGACTGGAAACCCAGCAGCGGACGAATGATCCAAGATCTACGCAATGGGGCCCCCCCCCTAGCACCATCGGGCGGTTGCAGTATCTGCGACCCCCGCGATGTCGCCACCGCAATCCTCACCGCAATCGATCAAACACCCGCTGGGTCCCGCTTTGTCTTGGCAGGCGAAAACTGGACCTACCTCCAACTCTGGAAGGAAATCACAAGGCAATTCGGTAAAAGAGCACCATGGACCTACCTCAGAGGACCAGGAAAGTTCCTAGCCGCAACGGCCGGAGATTGCCTCGGAAAAATCACCGGCAAGGAACCCTTGGTCAACTCCGCAGCCATCGCCATGTCATCGCAATTCCACTGGTACTCGAGCCAACGAGCCATCGATCAATTGAACTACCGCATCCGACCCGTCCATGAATCGATCGCCGATGCCATCGATTGGATGCGAAAACAAAATATCCTGACCTAACGCTCCGACGATCGACCAGCAACACGGAATCTATGGAATCGAACCAACGGAACGCAAAGGCCAACGAACTGGCCATCGAACTGGCCACCGAATTGGCTCTGAATTTTCATCGAGGACAACGCGACGCCGACGGGGATCCATACATCCTGCACCTGATGCGAGTCATGCTCAAGTGCCATTCGACGTCGGCCAAGCAAGCCGGACTTCTCCACGATATCCTCGAAGACACCTCGGCCACCGAAGACGATCTGATCCAATCAGGTATCTGCCCGAACGTTATTCAAAGCGTCAAACGTCTGACCCGCATTGCCCATGTCGACTATGCCGACTACATCCTGGCTCTGGCCGACGATCCGATCGCCAAGGAAGTCAAAATCGCAGATCTAGAAGACAACTATGCCATCGGTAGAGTGAAGTACCGTTCCGAATATCGGCTCGAAGATGCCCGCAGACTCGAACGCTACATCCTGTCCCACAGGTTCCTCTCAGGTCACCTCCCACGCACCGAGTACATCGAGGCGATGAGAGTTGTCGACTTCGCTTGATCGCCCGCTTGGCGTGATCGTCCACTTTATCGCTTAGTACGGCCCGACTTCTTGGCCTCCTGGGCCGCTGCCTGAATCGATTTGATGCGGTTGGGATGGTCGCCCTGGCCAGTCAACTCGTAAAGGAATCGACTCGGATACGTCGGACGCGGCTTGCCCCACTTGAATCGGCTCTGGGGAAGCGACAACGTAAGCTCGTCTTGGGCTCGCGTCACGCCGACATAACACAACCGCCGCTCCTCATCGACCGAATCGATCTCCCCAGAAATCGATCGGCGGTGCGGCAAAACCCCTTCCTCCATGCCAATCATGTACACGATCGGAAACTCAAGACCTTTGGCGCTGTGGTAAGTCATCAAAGACACCGCATTGAGCCCCTGCTGCTTGTCCTTGCCCGATCCATACTCGCGCCCCGATAAAACAATCGATGCGAGAAAATCGTCGAGTGTCGGTTCGGCCGCCGACTCTTCATACTGGGCAATCGCATTGAGCACCGATTCAAGTGAACCGATCCGCATCGCAGCCTCCTCGGGCTCGGCATACAATCGCTGGATCTCCTCGCGATACTTCAAATCATCGATCAACTTGATCAATACCTCAGCCATACTCGGCACTTGGCTCGGATCCTCATGAGCCAACAACTGGCCATCGAATCGCGCTTTGTAAAGACTCTGCAATTCCTTAAGACTCGCAATACCACCCTGCGCAGCGGTCGGTAACGTCGCACGAAAAACATCGTCATGCATGACCTTCCATACACTCGATGAGGTCGCTACGGCTTGCTTGAGCAATTTATCGACGCTCCCGGCTCCCATCCCACGAGGAGGAACATTGATCACTCGCAGAAACGCTAACTCGTCGTCGGGCGATTCGATCCATCGCAAATAAGCCAAAATGTCCCGCACCTCCTTGCGATCAAAAAAGGACTGCGAGCCAGTGATCATGTAAGGTACCTTGCGCTTGCGAAGCTCCATCTCAAAAGGGCGCGGTTGCTCGTTGGTTCGAAACAAGATCGCAAAGTCACCCGGCGAGACAGTCTTGTCAAGCCTGAGCCTCTCGGCAATCTCCTCGACTACCCCCTTGGCCTCCTCGTTCTCATCGGCAAACTGCAATACCCTCGGGGGCTTGCCATTGGGACGCGCCGGTCGCAAAACCTTATCATGCCGCTCGCGATTAAATGCAATCAATCGATTGGACATCGTCAGGATCGCATCGGTCGAACGGTAGTTGTCCTCCAACCGTACCACCTTGGCCTCCGGCCAATCCTGTCGAAAATTCAAAATGTGACGAACCTCAGCTCCACGCCACCCATAAATCGATTGATCGTCATCCCCAACAACACATAAATTGCGATGGCCCTGTGCCAAGGCCTTGATGATCCGATACTGACACCCATTGGTGTCCTGATACTCGTCGACCAATACATGGTCGTAACGCCCCGCCTCGGCCAATCGCACCTTGGAATTCTCCACCAACAACTGCTCGGCAAAGACCAACAAGTCATCGAAATCAAACGCCGCCTGCAACTTCAATGCCCGCTGGTAACGCCGAAATCCACTCGCTGCTATATGCTCCTGGTCGCTCGTGGCTGAACTGTCGGCATTCTCCGGACGAACCCCCGCATTCTTCCACCGACTGACTATGCTCAAAAAATCCGACGGCGATAAGGTGCTCTCGGCAACCCGAATCTCCCGAAGCACCGTACGCGCCACACTCTCAGCATCGCTGCGATCGTAAATCGTAAACCGATCCGGATAGCCCAACTCTCCGGTCCATCGCTTGAGAATCTGTACGCAGTGCGAATGGAACGTCCCAATCTGAGGGCGCGCCGGGGCCGGTTGCCCCCTGCGCACCCGCTTGGGCAACTTCAACTGCCCAGAAATCCGCTCCTGCATCTCCATCGCGGCCTTGTTGGTAAACGTGACCGCCAAAATCCGATCCGCTGCCGTCCCATGCTTTATTAGATTCGCTACTCGGAAGGTGATGACCCGGGTTTTCCCAGTCCCAGCCCCGGCTAGGACCAGCAATGGCCCCCCTAGAGTCCCTACCGCTTCGGATTGTGCTGGATTTAATTGACCCATGCCGGAAATGTAGCCAACTCAAGCCCTTTGGATAGTCCCAACCCAAGGATGGGCTTTCCAGCCCAGAAATCCCAAAAAGGTCTCGACGCTCCGGGACGACTCGATTACACTTCTGGACCTTGAAATTCCTGCCCCCGGCGGGCTCCCTTACTAGAATTTCTTTTTTTGGATCGGCTTGGATTGCCATGTACGCAATTATCTGTGACGGTGGAAGACAGTACAAAGTGACCGAAGGCTTGCTCGTAGATATCGACTACCGAGAAGCTGCCGAAACCGGCGACAGCATCGAGTTCGATCGAGTCTTGGCCATCGGAGCCGACACCGGTTTGAAACTCGGCCATCCCAACGTCTCGGGTGCCAAAGTCACCGCGGAAGTTGTCTCTCTGGAGCAGGGAAAGAAAGTCTTCATCCAAAAGTTCAGCCGTCGCAAAAACTACGACGCACGGACCGGCCACCGCCAAAAATATACCCGTATCCTGATCAAATCGATCAACGCCTAGTCAGCTACGTGTGGCGGATCCTCACGCGAACCTCTACCTGATCGGATATCGCGGCAGCGGAAAAACTTCCATTGCCCCCTTTCTGGCTTCCGCTCTCGGATTCGATTGGGTCGATACCGATCACCAGATCGAAGCATCCCTCAACGAGCCGATCTCCTCTTTTTTCACACGCGCAGGCGAAATGAATTTTCGCCGGATCGAAAGCGATACGATCCGAATAGTAGCCAAAACGAACCGGCAAGTCGTTTCGCTCGGAGGTGGAGCAATCCTCGACCCAGCAAACCAAGCCATCCTCCGCAAGACCGGCAAAATCGTCTGGCTCGATTGCCCCGTCGAAATCCTGGCCCAACGCCTTCGCGCCGACCAAACCCAAGGAACCGGGCGACCACCCCTGACCAGCTTGGGCCTCGTCGAGGAAATCGCGTCGGTTCTACAAGTTCGAGAACCGATCTACCGCAGCCTAGCCGACCTGATCGTTCCGACCGGATCCTCCAGTCCAGAAACGCTCGCAAGCCAAATCGCTCGTTGGTGGATTCGTTCCGTTGAATCCCCAAATCCTCGCGACGACTTAGGGTCGACTTCCAGGATTGACTCGGAGGAATAACCCCGGGCAACTTCGATCCGAAACCCTGCGACTCGGTATCCTATGTACTCTATAATGTTGTCGTCGCGGTAATGTACGCCTTGCAGTTGGGCTTGCGACCTATTCCATCACGAAAGCCAATTTAGAGATGTTCGAAGAGCCTGGGACCTCTCTGCTCCTTTTGGGAATCGGAGTTTTAGCAAGCGTTGTAATCAACCATTGCATCTACGCGCTGGCGTACACCTCCTTGCCAATTTCCTCATGGCAAAAAAGGCCAGAAGGGACCCCTCGCCTAAGTCTCTTAGAGCGTCTGCCGGCCGTCGGTTGGCTGCTGCGATCCCGCCGCGCTGAGGACCGCTCGGTCTTTGGGAAGTGGTTCTGGGTACGTCCTCTGCTCATCGAATTGCTGGTCCCTTGGCTGTTTCTGGCCCTCTACGTGTACATCGATCGGGGAAATACTTTGCCCGAACGGTTTATCGATGTCCCCATTCAACGGCATCAATTCATCGCCTATGCGAGCCTACTGACACTCCTTACCATCGCGACATTCATTGACTTCGATGAGTACACCATCCCCGATGGAATCACAATCCCCGGGACGATACTGGGTCTATTGGGCTCGACCTTTTTGGTCGGCTGGAATTGGCTCGAAAAGGTCCATATCGCCGTACCACCCTTTACGGTGCTTCGCTCGCTCCATGCGAATTCCCCGGAGTTATTCCCGGAGTCATGGCAACAAGGCAGTTGGCTCGGCCTTGGGATCGCTCTTGCTACCTGGACGGTTTGGTGCACGTCCTTGGTCGATTTCCGCTGGATCACGCGAAGGGGATGGCGCAAGGCCTTCTGGTATGCATGGGCAAGTTACTGGCGAAGTGGAAATCGCAAACTGATCACGGTATTGACGATCCTCGGTTGGATCTGCATCGTCGTTGCCTACTACCAGTTGGAACGCCAACCCTGGATGAGACTCTGCAGCGCCTTGATCGGGATGTGGCTCGGTGGGTTATTGGTTTGGGCCTTTCGTATGATCGCCGGTGAAATCCTTGGCCAGGAAGCATTAGGTTTCGGCGACGTGACGCTGATGTCGATGGTCGGCGCTTTTTTTGGCTGGCAAATCGTATGGTTCGCCTTCTTCCTTGCTCCTCTTTTTGGGATTCTGATCGTTCTTGCAAGCTTTCTTACTACAGGAAATAGCCGGACCCCATTCGGCCCTTACCTCAGCGCCGCGACGGCTTTCCTGATGCTCAACTGGCAAAAAACCTGGGACTACTGCCATGAATGGATGGTCTCAGGAGTCATCGCCCCTTTGGCCTTAACCATCTTGTTGATCATCCTTGGAGCATTGCTATGGACCATCCATCAGCTAAAACGGATACTGGGAATGGATCGACGATGAAGGGACTGAAGACTGTCATATGATCCAACAAAAGAACTTCCGACGGCTATCCTTTTGCTTTACCCTATTCTCAGCAATCGCTGCGATCCTCTTGGGGTTAGGTCAAGAGTCCTGGTACTTGCCGATACTCGTGTGCACCTGCGGTTTGGCGGCCTACTTTTGCACCGATCGCCTCGGGCTTATCTATTTGCCAAAATTCCTGGTCTACATCGGCATGATTGCAGGTGCCTTGCTCGCAGGCTACGAGTACCTCACGCAGATGCGAGCGAACCAACTCTTGTGGGTCGGGAACTTGCTGGTTTACGTTCAATTACCTCTCTATTTCCAACGCAAAGAAAAACGGGTCTTCGAGCAATGGGGTATCTTCTTGCTCCTCGAATTGGTCGTCGCAACCCTGGTCAACGACAATGTCCTTTACGGTGTCTTGATGCTACCGGTGCTTGCCGTCGGCAGCGCGGCTCTGATCGCCTTGGCCGAATTCGCTTCGTACCAACGTCATAACGAAACCCATTCTGAATCCACCTCGATCTTCACTCGACTCTTGCACTGGATAGGGGTCGAGAAGGTCCCGAGTCGCGGGGTCTCAGGATTGCAACTCTTCGCCAGCGATACGCAATCGAATTTCGGCGGAACCCAAGAGTTTCGACCCGGCCGTTGGACCTCGAGCATCATTCCATTTGCTCTCTCGATGCTCCTGTTTTCTGTGGGCTACTTTTACATGCTCCCTCGGCTCTACTCGGAGTCCTTCGACGGCGAAGGACTCGGTTGGGGAGGGAGTCGGATCGGATTCAGCGAACAGATCTCTTTGCAATTTGTAGGTGAGTTGCTCAGGAATGAATCCCCCGCATTCCGAATGAGCATGACCAATGAATCGTCCACCAAAACCTACCGACCCAACCAACCACCCTACATCCGTGGGACGGTCGTCCACCGCTACATCGACGGCCCAGGCAGAGGACTTTGGCAACCGAGCGACCGTGACAACTACAGCCCTAAACAAAACGATCTGCGGGATTTGATCACCCAGCAAGAATGCGATGCGGAAATGACCAAACTCCGCGACTGCGTCCGTGTCCATGTCGCGGAACGATCTCCCTTCGGCCCTGTCGTCTGCTCGCTCCCACCCTACGCCCAAATCGAAAAGTCCCCTTTCCTCTCGGGCCGACGCGACTGGAGATTGCTCGATCCGAGAAGCAGTTTCGCGGTCGCTAACCCACCGAAACGACGTTACTCATTTCTGACCTACGCATTCGTCAGCGGTCAAGAGTCCCCTGTGCTCGAAGACCAAGCCGATGTCTATGAGGAAGATCAAGCCGATTCGTTCAGCTCCTACGGAAACTCTATCCTGGATTTCCCAGCCTCTCTGGAACTGATCCGACCGGAAATCAACCGGATCTTGTCCCTTAGCGAAAAACCACTCGATGGCAAACTCACCAAAGCCATCTTCCTGGAAAACCACTTGGCCGACAGCCAACAGTTCGAGTACACCCTCTCCTTGACCGGACCTCGAGATTCCGGGATCGACCCCATCGCAGACTTTCTACTCAATAAAAAACGAGGTCACTGCCAGTACTTTGCCAGCGCCCTGGCGCTGATGCTGCGTTCCCAAGGAATCCCGACGCGGCTCGTCGTCGGATTTCGACCCAGCGAGTACAACGAAATCGGCGGGTACTTTCAGGTCTCACAAAGCCATGCGCACGTCTGGGTCGAAGCCTACTTCACGCTCGATGAAATCGATCAAGCTCCCCCCGATATGCGCATCGGTATTCCCGTCCCCAAATGGTCCAAAAAGGGGATCTGGCTTCGCCTAGACCCAACCCCACCCGTCGAGGGATCCAACGCCGGTGGCAGTTTCCGTAGCTCCAACTCCCAGACCTTTGATGCCATGCAAGACTTCTGGGACGAAATGGTCATCAATATGGACAAATCTCGCCAAGGTGGTTTGTTCTCCCTCTTCGGCGATTCCTCCGAAGGAACCTACGCACGATTCTGGATCCAACTTCAAACCCTCTTTTCTCGCATGCAATCGAGTCGCTTCGTCGGAGGGTTCCTCTCCCCGGATCGGTGGTTCTCCTGGAGAGTCGCACTCGGCTTCATCGCAATCGCCGCAACCCTGCTGCTGCTCTTCAAAGCCATCCAAAGGCTCTTTCCCAACCTCATCCCAAAACGCTTGCACCGAAAAACTCTGCTGCGACGCAAACGCTACTCTAGGGTTGAATTCTACGAGAAACTTATCAAACTTCTGCGGATACTGGGCATGCGCAGACAACCCCACCAAACGCCTCAGGAATTCCTACAACTGGCCTCATCGCGACTCAAGCTCGCTCATCTTGACCTGGATCTAGCCGATCTGTCCCTGGCGTTCTATGCCAAACGATTTGGCCAACACGATCAACTCGATGAAGCCCAAGCCGGTGCAATCCAAGCGACCCTCAAACGCTTGGAAGAGGCCATCGGCTCAGGCCTGAAAAAGAAAATCAATTCACTAACCCCCTCCTAGACGTTTATCCCCACTATGGATCAACCCGATATCGCATTAGCCATCGATCTTGGTGCCTCCGGCGGACGTGTCATCGCAGCCGAGCTTCGCGGCGACATGATCCAACTCAAAGACGTTCACCGCTTCGAAAATGCCCCCCTGAGCGTCGGTAACCGATTGCTTTGGAATCTGCTCTCGCTGTGGAAAGAAGTCGAAATCGGAATCGGCAAAGCGGTCGACGAACACCGCGACCGAATCGTTAGCCTCGGAGTCGATACCTGGGGCGTCGACTACGTGCTGCTCGACCGAAACGACGATCTGGTCGGTCCAGCCTTCTGCTACCGAGATCCTCGAACCCGAGGAATGATGGACCATGCATTCAAAAAAATCAGCCGTGACGAGATCTTCCAGGAAACCGGTATCCAATTCATGGAGATCAATACGCTCTACCAACTCTACAGCATGCGAGTCGAAAACTCACCAATCCTCGATATCGCCGATCGCTTCTTGATGATCCCCGATTTTTTCCACTGGATGCTCACGGGCGAAAAAGTCAACGAATTTACCAACGCGTCGACAACCCAAATGATGCAACCCGGTGGCCTAGGATGGTCCTCGAAAATCCTCGAAAAACTGGGGATCCCCGAAAAACTCTTCCGTACCCCAGTCCAACCCGGATGCTCTCTAGGTTCGGTCCGAACCCAACTGCGTAACCTCACTGGTCTCTCGCAACGAGCAAAAACCATCGTGCCTGCCACCCACGATACCGGTGCGGCCGTCCTGGCCGTCCCAGCCAAAGGATTCTCCGAATCGAAACCCAATTGGTGCTACATCAGCAGCGGTACTTGGTCCCTCATGGGGGTCGAACTGAACCAGCCTCGCTTGAACGCAAAGTGCTCGCAATTGAATTTCACCAACGAAGGTGGCGCCAACGGTACGGTTCGCCTCCTGAAAAATATCGCGGGATTGTGGCCTTTGCAACAATGCCGCGCAAGCTGGCAGCGAAGAGGGAAACCCTACGACTGGACCACCCTGGCTACCCTTGCCAGCGAAGCCAAACCCCTGGCCCACTGGATCGACGTCCAAAACCCAGCCTTCATCGCTCCTGAAGACATGCTCGATGCGGTCCTGGCCTACTTCCGACAAACCGGCCAAAGCACTCCAAATACCGACGGGGCTATCGTCCGTAGCATCCTCGAGTCGCTGGCCATGCGATACCGAATCTGCCTAGGAATGCTCGAAGACCTCCTAGGATATTCGATCGAAACGATCCACATCGTCGGCGGCGGGGTTCGAAATCAACTCCTCTGCCAAATGACCGCCGATGCCTGCAACCGTACCGTCATTGCCGGACCTGTCGAAGCGACCGCGCTGGGTAACGTGATCTCCCAAATGCTCGCTCTGGGCAGATTCAAAAACGTCGGAGAAGCCAGAGCCTGGATGCTCCAAACCAGCTCGATCGATGTCTACGAACCGAAATCACCCGAAGCATGGGACGATTCATTCAACAAAATCTCAGAGCACCTGAGCTGATCGAATCTCGAAAAAGTCCTCTAAAATCCATTCCGCTTTGCAAAAATCATGAACTGCTCCCAGTCGTAGAGCAAAAGATCGTGATCCCCTTGGCGAAGATGATACCCGATCGCTCCGTCACCAATCGGAGTGTTGACCGCTGGCAACTCTTGGGTCTCTAACCCTTGCTTGCCATGCAACCGATAGGCGCTCGATGCATGATGCCCCGAGAGGAGCTCCCCTAACGGGTCGGCCCACTTGTCATTACTCGCACTTGCGATGTACACAGGCCTCGGAGCAATCGATGCGATCAACTGATGCTGGTCGAAATGCATCTGGTCCTCGCGATCGTTGTACTTGCGAAAATTTCGATTGAACCAATGTGGAAACGACGTATTGATCCTTGCGACCGATTCGCCATAAACTCGCTGACTAAGGGCCGCTCCACCGCAACCGGAGTTGTTCGAGATGACCAATCCGAACCGTTCGTCATTTGCCCCAGCCCATAATGCTGTTTTACCCAACCGTGAATGACCCACGACCATCAACCCCTTGGGATCAATCCCCTCGAGCTTCTCCAAGACATCGGCCAGCCTAGATAAACCCCACGCCCAAGCAGCAATCGAACCCCAGCGATTCGGATGCTCTGCATCGCTCCTGTGCTCCGGGAACAAACCATGGACACCATTCTCAAAACCATCGTCATAGTCCGGGTCGATATCGCTGTAATGGGCCGTCGCGACGGCGTAACCGCGCTCGAGAATCTGCGCGATGGGCCATCGCTCGGATTGACTCGCTCGACTCGCCTCTGTCGCCCGATTCTCAACGACTCCAGGATTGCGACTGTCGCACCAACTGCTCGTAAGCCGCACCTTGGGGTCGTCGCTGGTGGATTGGTTCCCCCTAAAATTCAACCCTAGAAAACAAGGGGCTTTCGGACGGTCGCTAGGAGACCACACGAGCAAGTCGATGCGGACCTGTTTGCCGTTCCTTTCCAAAAAGACCGCAAGTTGCCTTCGCCGAATCCCCGCTTGAACCTCCCCTCCTAAAACCCCCTGGCCATCGTCAATCACCTCCGTTCGCACCTCGACCGAACCCTGCGGTGCATATCCATACTCCTGGTCTGCAAACAGATCCAACAAATACTTCCGATGCGCAGGCCACTGATCCTTCGACTCGATCAACTGCCCTTGGGGGCCCGCCAAAACCGAGCCTAACTTGTAATTCGAAGCGATCGTCTCGTCGTAGTTCGGCGGTCGAACCTCTTGACCGTACACAACCCCACCGACTGCCGCTTGCAAAAAACACATCGAAACGACCGAATGTTTCCTCTTGTCTCCCAATTGCACCAACGGCTTGATCCGAATCCCTAAATCCGACTCGCTGGCGCTCGAACCCGAACAACCGTAACAACTCGACTTGGTCCCCCCAGAAACTTCCTGATCGCTCAGGTCCGAAGAACCAAGTCTACTAAACTCAAACCAAAAACGTCGCAGTTTCACAACGACAAAGCCGAAGGCTGCAAGGACGATTGCGATTGTGATCAGCCATTGCATAAGGGCAACTCCTGGTAATCAAGGGAAAGGCTACTCTGGGAATCCCGGCATCGATCAACCATCGGCGACATGGACATAGACCTTCAGGGCGCTGGTGTCCTCGACCAACAACCGCATCATCTCTTGGTACTGGTCCAAGCCCGCTACGGGGTTGGTCAAAATTTTCTCCAACACTCCCGGAAACATGACTTCGCCAAGTGCCAAATCGCGGATCCCCGATTCGAAATGCTCCCGGTTGGCATTGACGCTCCCGAGCAAAAGCTTGTTGCCTAATACCCACTCGATATTGATCTTGTCCGAATGGACCTCAGTCGTGTTTTTCCCACCCGTGATGCTCGTCCATACCAAAGCACCATTATGAGCAAGGCTCTCCATGGCACCAAATGCGATCTTCGACGATCCTGTCGCATCGACAATGATATCCGCCTTGCCAACCTTCTTGGTCAAGTCCTCTAAGCTCGTCTCGGATGTCGCAATGTAGGTCGCTTCCATCCCTTCGACGATCGAACTCTTTAAATGCGGTCCCTTGGCTCGCGCCAAAGTAAATACTTCCAAACCCTTCAGTCGCAAAACGAGCGTCGAGAGCAAGCCGATTTGCCCCGCACCCATCACGAAGGCTCGCTTAGGACTCCATACCTTCATGCGGCGCTGTGCCTCATAGGCCTGCTGGATCGCTTTGGCTGCACAACTCATCGGCTCCATGAGCACATGCAGATTCCTAAGCCCCTTTGGAACTCGAACTATGTAGTCCTCGTGGTCGACAAAGTACTCGGTCAAATAACCATGCAACAGATTGATACCGCGTTCATAGTAAGTCTCCTCGCTGGTCATGTCGTAAGTCCCGATCTTATCGTAGATCGATCCTCCAGGACGACGTACGGTGGCCGTGACATAGTCCCCAACCCGAATGTTCCGAACATTGGCGCCGACCTCGATGACTACGCCAAAGGATTCGTGGCCAAGCACCAAGTAATCATCGCCCGGGGGAGCGTTGCCATACAACGCGTCATTGATCTCTCGATCCGTTGCGTCGACCCCAACCTTGAGCACCTTGACCAACACTCCTTTCCCGTCCTTGATCGAGTCCAATTTGGGCTCCGGAATGTCTCGTTGGTGAACGCTGTTGGGAGTTCCAGGACGTACGGCAATCGCTTTCATAAATGCAAAGTCTCAGCAGAGTTTCAGGAAAAATTTGGATCGACACGAAAAACACCATCACCAGACGACCAGAAAAGTCGCCCTCGCCCAAAAATCCGCCGACGCTTCCAACGGCAAATCAAGCGAATAGGCTACCAAAATCGAGCCGCCAGCCAAGCAAAAGTATAGCCTCTTGGGACCGTCAATCCCAAGGGCAAAACAGTTCACCGTCCCGAAATCCATCGGTAAGCCTTCGAGGAATTCGTGGCGCAAAACTTCTCAAGCGCCCCTTGCCCCCTTTGCTCGGCATACTCCATCGACAGTCTTTGCACCGTTTTGTAATCGGCAGCAAACTCGCACACCGGCCAATTGCTCCCGTAGATGACCCGGTCCTCCCCAAACGCATCCCATACCACATCCAAAGTCGGTCGATAAAACTCCAAGTCCCCCGGCGCTTTCTTCGAATCCCGAGCCGCTCCCTCAACCAACGCAGAAATCTTGCAGTACACATTCGGATGCTTCGCCGCCGCACGAATCCCTACCTTCCAACCCTCAGGCGGCGCTTCGGAAGTGATCGCAACATTGCCGATGTGATTCAAGACAATCGTCAAGTCCGGGACTCGCTTGGCAAGCGAATCGACCAACCAAACCGTTTCAGGACCACCATTGAGATCCGCAGATATGCCCCGACGGGCCATCCGCTCGAAAGGCTCAAGCTCGTTTCGATCCAAAAGCGATCTGGCTCGATCCTCCCAAATACGAATGCCCCGGTACAGCTCGTTGGCAGCAAAACGCTCAAGCTGCTCTGCAAAGACGCCCGATGTCGGATCCAATCGCCCTACAATCCCCACGATAAAAGGATCCGTTTTGGCAAGCTCGAGCAACCACTGGTTGTCCTCGATCCATTCGCTAGCCTCGACAATCACCGTGCCAGTGATCGGGCGATACATCTCTAAATTCCGAAGATCCTGCGGGAGCACCGTTCGGTACAAACGGGAGTCTTTCGGCGGCCAAGGGACCCCCTGAGGACGACTCGGATCATAAAAATGGGTGTGGCAGTCGATGATCTCTAAAGCCCGTTCGGTACCTGTCGCCCAAACCGAACAGGGCCCAGTTGGCGACCCAAAGAGCGAACCTCCAGCGACGGTCACTCCAAGCGCATTCGCTCCACGGCTCAAAAAGTTACGACGATTGCTCCGGAAACCTAACCCCGATTCGTTGGGTTCGATGTTCATTCTCTTGCGTTCCCCGCTTACCGACCGTGGTCACCCATGCCGCCGGAGACCACGATTCTAAAGGTTAACAACGCACCGGCGGACTGAGTACGAGTACGACGAAATCCGATGCGAGGCACGACCTATGGCTGATCGTTTGGGCTGATCGTCGCTTCTGCTCGGACAGGATATCCCGTACAGGATATCTTGGACGTACGCATCGCGTTGTCGCTCGAATGCAATGCGTCCGCAAGTAAGATATCATAACCGTTTTCGCGTTCCATCGATCCTTTCCAATGTCGGAGTAGAAATGACAATTCGTGTTTCAGGTTTCCTCGCTCTTGCGATGGCTGTCGGTACGATTGGGTTTGAAGGTAGTGACCGAGCAAAAGCACAGGACATCGCGCCAAAGAAAGCCTATGGACCAGGCAATGGCGACTTCGTGGTAGGGCCAGAGTACCGCTTGGACCCAGACCTTAGCGACCGAGGAAACCCCAAGGGCAAGCAGTTTGAGTTTCGAATGCCCCTCTCAGAGAGCAAAATCTTCGCTGGGACAGATTCGACTTTGGACCCGAAAAAAGAGGTCCGTAAAGAAAGAAAGATCTTCGTCTACATCCCAGCCGCATATCGCGACGGAACCAAAGCCCCAGTGCTTGTCATGCACGATGGACCGAGCAACCTGAATCTAGTCCGCAACGCACTGGACAATCTGACGGTATCCAAAGACCCGCAGCGCAAACTCCCTGCGTTCATCGCCATCAGCATCGAGAATGGTGGGAACGACGGAAAGGGAAGTCAACGGGGGTTAGAGTACGATACGATGTCCGATCGGTTGGCCAATTTCGTCCACCAAGAGGTTTTCGCCGCCGTGCTTGGGAACACCGAAATCCGTGCCGCATACCCAAACCTCGCACTGACCGACGATCCCTCTGCACGTGCCGCCATGGGCTGCAGTTCCGGCGGTGCGGCTGCCCTCTCGATGGGTTGGTTCCGGCCTGATCTGTTCCGACGCTTGATCACCTATTCAGGAACCTTCGTCGATCAACAAGACGATGATGCGGCCGAAGAAGCGAAGCTTCCGTTGGGGGCATGGGAGTACCACTCAAGCATGAAGCTTATCGAAAACTCAGAGAAAAAACCGTTGCGAATCTTCACGCATGTGGCCGACAAAGACCTGCGATTCAACGACCCTGAGGAGTCCTACCACAATTGGGTGATGGCCAACGAACGGACAGCCAAATCGCTTGCGGCCAAAGGCTATGAATACCGCTACGTTTATAGCCTCGATTCAAAGCACTGCGAGCGTAAAGTTTTCGAACACACTCTCGCCGATACCTTGGTCTGGATGTGGCAGGATTTCAGCGACAAATAATCGTTCCATGAAACGGCGTGACAGACTTCCCCTTTGGGTTCACTCCGTCGCTTGGGGTGGACTCTTGATCCTCATCCTTATATTGCTATTGGTCGGTGATCGTTATCGCGGGCAAGGCTTTTGGCAAGCTTGGGTCGAGAGTCATGAATTGAGCAAGCCAGGGTATTCTGAACGAATCCACCCCAACGATCTGTTTCGAACCCGCGCCAACACTTGGTCCAATCTTGCGTATGTGCTCGTCGGATTCTATTGTCTTGCAATGGCGTTTCACGATCGACAGCCTTCAGGCTCGG
>Ga0315904_10004025_pt1 | contig 21225 bp, 14 predicted proteins | sample LakEriMetagenome_6_FD_203529 | JGI IMG/M metagenome (GOLD analysis project Ga0315904, IMG submission 203529) | Freshwater fungal communities from buoy surface, Lake Erie, Ohio, United States - Buoy 12 MA120 | ecosystem: Environmental > Aquatic > Freshwater > Lake | place: USA: Lake Erie, Ohio...
CGACTGTGCTATCAATGAGATGAGTGCACCTTCCAGTTCACGAACATTTGAAGTGATTGAATAGCCAAGGTACTCAACAACTTCATCCGGAAGCTCAATACCATCGGCATACATTTTCTTCTTCAAAATCGCGATACGCGTTTCGAGAGAGGGCACCTGTAAATCGGCGCTCAAACCCCACTTGAAACGGCTGAGGAGACGTTGCTCCATGCCCTGCATTTCGACCGGTGGCTTATCGCTCGTGATGATGATTTGCTTTCCGGTCTGGTGAAGGTGATTGAAGATATGGAAGAAAACATCTTGTGTCTTTTCCTTACCACTGAAGAACTGCACGTCATCGATTATCAACACATCAATCATTTGATAGAAATGTGTGAAATCATTTACCGTGTTGTTTTTTACGGCATCAATAAACTGATGTGTAAACTTTTCGCTGCTCACATAGAGAACAGTTTTGTCTTCGTATTTATTCTTGATCTCAATACCAATGGCATGAGCAAGGTGTGTTTTACCTAAGCCAACACCTCCATAGATCAGCAACGGATTGAAAGCAGTACCACCAGGCTTGTTCGCAACAGCGAAACCTGCACTGCGAGCCAAACGATTCGAATCACCCTCCACGAAATTGTCGAATGAATAATTCGGATTCAAATTCGAATCAACTTGCATTTTACGCAAGCCGGGAATGATGAATGGATTCTTAATTGGTGACTCGCCCATATCCAGCGGCATACTCACAACAGCGTTTTTAACCGCCTTACGATTGCTGGTTGGAACTTTAATGGTGTATGGGTTGGAGTTCGTATTATTCTCCATGATGATGGAGTATTCCAAACGACCTTCCGTGCCAAGTTCTTTGCGAATGATTTTTTTCAGCAGCGTTACATAGTGTTCTTCCAACCACTCGTAGAAAAATTGTGATGGAACTTGAATAGTGAGTACGCTTTCTTCCAGGCGTACCGGCTTAATCGGCTCAAACCAGGTCTTAAATCCTTGAGGACTTACATTGTCCTTTATAATTTCCAAACAGTTCTTCCAAACCTGATTATGGTCTTTCTTCATGTAGCTGAGTAGTTCTTTGGGGGTTAATTAAAACTTGTCAGGGCATCCGAATTTTCTTCATCTTCCTTCTGCCGTCGAATGCGTGGCAAATGAATAATGAAAAAAGTGAAAAAAAAAAGTTATTTGCACTTGATTTCTAAAAAAGTTTGACTTCCGAACATTTTCTCCCGAAAGGCTTGCAAAATCAAGTGCTTTAGCAGTATCACAAGTTTTCATTCAATCAATAGCGGGTAAAAGGCTTAAAGTCACGAGTTTAGTCTAGGTCAGCAAAAACCGCTACAGACGCGCCTTTCACAAGTACTAGCAATTTACGACCTTTCGCACATGATTTATCACACTTCGCACATCCGTGTTCGTTACGCAGAAACAGACCGAATGGGTTACGTATACTACGGTAACTATGCAACTTTCTTTGAAGTCGCCCGCGTTGAAACTCTTCGCTCCAGCGGCATCACCTACAAATCGCTTGAGGACGCAGGCATCTTGCTACCTGTAGTCGATTTTCATGTACGATATTTTGCACCTGCACATTACGACGATGAAATCGTTATCACTACTGCTATATCACAACCACCAACAGCCAAGCTCCGATTTCACTATCAAACTCACCGCGGGGAAACACTTCTCAATGAAGCCGAAACAGACCTTGTATTTGTAGATGCTTCAACGGGCAAACCGATTCGATGTCCCAAGGATATTTTGGAAAAACTTCAACCCTATTTCGACTAGACCTAGAGCGCTTGCACTGCTCCAGCGCCTTCCACTAAACTATCGATTGCTTGAGGCTCTCCAACGTAAAAAATATTTCCTGAAAACCGAATGTATCCGTACAAATAATCATGTGCATGGACGAATACATCATTCAGTGAAGAATTATTGACGAAGGCACTATTTGCAACCAGATTGCGCGCATCGATGTACCCAACACCTTGACAGAATAAATACGCAGCATCACATTCCCCATCTATAATTGCGTCGCTCACTCCGGTGTGTGAAGAGACATTAACGGTATCCGCATTGATTGTTAACCGCTGCATGCCCGCAGCCCCTCTGTTATCCAACGAAAAGAGAACACCCGTAAGAACATTTACTGAAATGATATTGCCGGTGCCATAATTCTGAATGTCACGAAAATCAGGAGCACAAATCCGAACAGTAATTCTGTTTTTGAAAGAACGGACAAAGTTGCAGCGATTGGCATTGCGTACGCTGAGTTTTCCGTCTATCACCTCCGTTTCAATGTCGTTAATCAAATTGTTTGGCGCAGTAATTACAACACCATAGTAATTGGTGTCAAGCAATTCAAACTGGATATAATCATTCAATTCTACAGAGGAAAAATCTGCCAGGTCACGATACTCTGCAGAAGTTTGACCCGCACTTTGAAAACAATCGGGAGAGTCTTCACGATTGCATGAAGCCAACGTCGCGACAACTCCTAAAGTCAGCACGTTGAACCGAAACGATATGGTGCGAATACATTTCATTTTCGAATGACGTAGCCAATTCCTAACTCGCCATAATCGGCTTTCGCAAAATGTGTTTTTAATGTAAGCTGTGCATAGAAATTCTTTCCTATCGCATAACGCAATCCTGCCCGATGATAAAGCGCTCCATTCAATCGCTGTTGATCCCTCAAATAAAATCCCTGTTGGATCTTGAGTGAAAATCGATCAAAGAAAAGACTGTATGAGAATAGTGTGCCGAGTTGAATCGTCTGCCTTGGGTCAATTGCAACATCCTTCCTCTGCTCCACCAATGGTTTTATCGAACTATCGAAGAGAATATCCACGCCTAAACCAAATGCGCTTTTGTAAGAAATTCGTCTTTCGCCCAATAGCGAGAATACGGTAGCCACATACTTTCTGCCGGTTGGAGGTGGAATTTCCTTCAATCCTCCAACCAATCCAACACTTAGCAAATACCTTTCGATACTGGGTTTAGGCATAATCATCATGCACTTGGATCTCTCTGTTCCCAGCACATAACTTAAAACCAAACCCGCGTTATTCGTTCCCAAATTTGGTAGTTGAAAAGCGCCATTAGAGAAGTGACTCAATCGCACTCCTCCTCGAATCTCCCCGAAATTAAATGACAGCAATCGCGCTGAATATTGAAGGGATATAGCCACATTACCCTGAGAACCGAGCACAGCAGCTTGATGATTTGTTTCCAGATCCCATCGCTTGGTAGCATAGCCCATTCCCAAACCCAAACCAATCCAGTGTCGAAACCCATGCGATGATATTCGCAATCCTTCTTCTCCATAGCGCTTGCGATTAAGCGGAAGATTGAGCATATAGGAAACCGAGAATTGTTGACCGAGCTGCTCAACATTTCCCGTATTGATGTAGCTGACATCCCAACCATGCTCAGGTAAATTGTATACCTCATGCCAATATTTCGATCCGTCAACCAATCGCTTCGCATAGAGATGGCATCCATACGAGTGGCCTTGGATAAGATGAGCCATCGACTTGTGATGTGCAATAACAAATCCTGCGTGTGGCGAAATTGCAAGTGTCCAATGCGCACTTGTGTCCTGTTGAGCTAAGCCTGGCAGCGAATACAAGTTGACCAAGAGAAGAATCGTTGACCATTGAAAGTTGAAGGTTAAAAGAGAACCACGGATAAACCCATCGACAATTATGGCGCTTCGAATATGTTTAAATCCATTGAGTGTCATTCGATGCATCGTTCAACAATTTCTTTCATTCTGCTCACGCTTATTTCCTTCGAGTAATTTTCGAAGAATCGTTTTTGCGCCGCTTGTCCCATTTCGCGTGCCTCATCATTTTTCAAGATTATTCTCTCCATTGCATCCGGCCAATTCAACGCATCGTCTGCATTTACCAATATCCCGCAACTTCCCCCATCGAGAATTTCAGGTGTCCCGCTGCTTTCTGTGCCAATAATCGGGAGGCCACATGCCATCGCTTCGATAGTAACAGTTCCAAAAGTTTCTCCTTTACTGCAGAGCATAAACACATCAATGGCATGATAGAATAGAAACACTTCATTGCTGTACGGATGAAAATGCACCTGCGCCTCCAACCCTTCCTGCTTAACCCTATCGCGCAGCTGTCGGGCATAATCATCCCCTTCATTAAGTGTTGGCTCACCCACAATGAGCAGATGTGCCTTTCTGCCGAGCTTCTGCAACCCGGCCAAAGCTTCAATGGCAAGATGCTGCCCCTTCAAAACATCCAATCTTCCAAGGACTCCAAAAACAAAATCACCATCACTCAAGCCATAAGATTTGCGCGCAGCTGATCGCAAGTCTTCTCCTATGCGCAACCGCGAAGGATCCACACCGAGTGGAACAACATGGATTCGCTCTTTAGGAAAACGCGTAGCTCTCTCCACTTGATTTCGTAAAAACTCAAGAGTACTTACCCACGCATCAATAGGTCGAAAACGAAGCGTGTGAAATACATCACGCTTTGCAACGCCAAATTGCATGGCTTGCTGATAAAGAAGTTTGAATGAATGAGACGATAAGCGCTTAGCCCAGCCTAGTGTATCCATGTCGCGCGTATCACGAAACCAGATGAGCTCAATTTCATCCCGTTGAAATAGACTTGTAAGACGGCTTGCTGCAAGCAAATCAAAATATTTCTTGTTACGCTTCACAGGTCTGATATCGAGACCATACATTGAGCACTGGCTATAGAATGGAGTGTCGCGCACGCCATACACAACCACGCGAAATCCAACTTCTCTCATCCAACCGGCATAACGAACCGTGTTCATCTCCAGGCCACCCCACGAGGTAGAACTGCAATAGAAACCGATTGTTCTTTCCTTGCTCATTCTATTACTTCCACAAACTACTCATTGCAAAGAGTACCGTACTCCACCAAAAACAACAAGAGATCTTGTACGGTTATCACACCATCTACATCGAGATCAGCCGGGCAATCACAATTCACGCTGAACGTGCAAGAGCCATCGTCCACTTGCGCGGACGAGTTATAATTTATTGCATTTGGATACGTGCATCCACCTACTCCTCCGAGTACTATCCAATCAAGGGAATTCGTTTGACGAGTGCAAGTTCCATTTGAAACACGCGCATAATACGTTCCGGCCTGCGACGGAACGAACGATTGATTCTGCGCTCCTGCAATGATTTCGTCATTGCGATACCACCAGTAATTCACACCTACATCTGACTGCAACTCACCTGCAACAGCGGTGTTCAATTGCGGATAAAATGGACAACTATCATGTACCTTATAAATAACGTTCGATGTTTTAGCGATATATACTTCGCCGGAAGCGTCTTCACCAAAGGCTACGACACTATTGCCTGCAGCTGCAAGATTAGCCCCTGTAAAACCCCCGCTTCCATTTGGTACCAGAGAGAAAATATCTCCATCACAGAAGTCGGAATAGAAATACACGCCATCCAACGCAGGATAGGCTTCGCCCCTGTATACAACGCCACCGGTAATTGAGCAAAAACCTTCATTGTGGGCATGCACCTTCACCGGGAAATCATAATTGCTCATGTTGCCACAGCCATTCGTATTATAGGTCGCATTTCCTTCATAACATCGCCAACCCCAGTTATATCCTCCCGCACTGCTTCCGGGCTCAAAATTGATTTCCTCCCAAAGGTTCTGCCCTACGTCGCCCATCCACATGTCGCCTGTTGATCTGTCGAAACTGAATTTCCAAGGATTGCGGACACCGAGAGCCCATATTTCAGGGAGCGTATCCGTTTGTCCGAAATAAGGATTCGACTCAGGAATGGAGTAAGGCAAAGCATCGACATTGATGCGCAACATTTTACCCAGCAAGGTTTGCGGATTCTGCGAACGCGCTTCGGGATCACCTCCGCTGCCGCCATCGCCCATGCCGATGTAGAGAAAACCATCAGGACCAAATGCGATGTGTCCACCATTATGATTGGAATACGGTTGATTGATTGTCATCACAATTGACGCAGAAGAAGGATCGGCAACATTTACATCGGAGCCAACGGAATACCGTGCAATTACTGTATTGCCGGAAGTGTTGGTGTAGTTCACAAAAAAGAAACCATTAGAGTCATAGTCCGGATGAAACGCCAATCCTAATAGACCTCGCTCACCACCGGTAGATGCAACAGAAGACAAATCGATAAACTTCCCGATATACTGACCTGTAGTATCAATGATTTCAATATCCGCCTGATTCTGCTCCAGAATAAACAAACGATGATCACCGCACTGATAGATTCCAACCGGAACATTGGCCCCGGTGTAGAATGTTTCAAGAACAATATCTGACGGAGTTAATGACTGGGCAATGAGTCGCGAAATGGCGAAAAAAACAAGTATCGTACTGATTGACTTCATGGGGAAATTTGAATCCCAAACATACACCAAACCAATTGCACTGTCACCTCAGAAAGGTGCGGGTTCTCCACCATATCCGAAAGGCTCATCGTCATCCTCCATGGTGTTGAGTTTAGATGAAACCGTGATGGTCGTGTGGCCGCCTGCCTGTGATTGTCCGGATGAGAAAGATGTATTCGCCTTCATGGTTGATTCACCATACTGAGGGTTGTCGTAATCGTATCCTTCCAAATTGGCAAATTTCGCCAAACGTCCAATGAAGCGTAAGCGAACTTCAGCCAGCGCACCATTCCTGTGTTTAGCAACAATTATAGTTCCGGTACCTGCTGTTGGATTTCCCTCGGCATCCACATCAATCTGATAGTATTCCGGACGGTAGATGAATGCTACGATATCGGCATCTTGTTCGATAGCGCCCGATTCACGAAGGTCAGAAAGCAAGGGCTTCTTGTCTCCTCCACGTGTTTCAACCTGACGCGATAACTGCGACAGGGCAATTACCGGAACATCCAATTCCTTCGCAATTCCCTTAATGCTTCGTGAAATATTTGATATCTCCTGTTCACGATTACCCGTTTTAGAATCTCCACCGGCAGTCATTAGCTGCAAATAGTCGATGATAATCATCTGTATGCCATGCTGTGCTTTCAGACGACGGCACTTGGCACGCAATTCAAAAACGGAAAGACCGGGAGTATCATCAATAAAAATCGGTGCTTCGGCAATACGCGAGATACGTTGATGCAGCTGATGAAACTCGTGATCTTGCAAATTACCCTTACGCAACTTTTCGCTATCGATTTCAGTTTCGCTGGCAATTAAACGCTGAACGAGCTGAACGCTGCTCATTTCGAGCGAGAATATAGCGACCGGTATATTGAACTCTACCGCCATATTGCGCGCCATGGATAATACAAAGGCGGTTTTACCCATACCCGGACGTGCCGCAACAACAATCATATCCGAACGCTGCCAGCCGCTGGTAACTCTGTCAAGCTCAGTGAAACCCGAAGGCACACCGCTCACACCCGATGTGTTTTTGCGCGCATTCTCAATTTGATCAAGGGCTGTTTTGATAAGCGAGCTCATCTTATCGTAGTTCTTACGAATATTTCCCTCCGCTACCTGAAACAAGTTATTCTCGGCACGGTCCAGCAGATCAAACACGTCGCTGGTCTCATCATATGAGTCCTTAATAATGTCATTGGAAATGCGTATCAACTCCCGCTGAATAAATTTCTGTGCAATGATGCGCGCGTGAGTTTCAATGTTTGCGGTTGATGCAACACGATTGGTAAGTTGCGATATGTAAAGAGGGCCACCGATGACTTCCAGTTGGCCCATTTTGCGGAGCATCTGTGTTACCGTCAGAATATCGATTGGCTCACCCTTTTCAAACAAGGTCCTTATGGCATCAAAAATGCGCGAATTGGCATCTTTGTAAAAACTATGTGGCTTGAGAATGTCAATCACTGCGTTTACAGCACTTTGCTCAAGCATCATGGCACCCAAAACGGCCTCTTCCAAATCAAGAGCCTGAGGCGGAAGTTTACCCATCTCAACTCCCATGGCTTGGTTCATTGCATCACGAACGCCTTGAAGGCGCTCTCTTCTTTTTTGACGGTTATCTTGCTCGTTCATAGTTGCTGTGTGTGGTGATAAAAAAAGCGGACGTCAAAGATGCACTCACATGAAGGCGTTTACTGCATATTGTTCTGAACAACCAGCCTCTATCTACCAACCACTCCATGTTGACATTTGTTAGTCTTTGACCTTCAATAAATTTGACGAAAAATCAGGTTGTTTCAACGTAAGTTCAAACTACTTTTCAACCATGTATTCACTTGTTTGCCGTTTTTGCTTATTATTTCAACGCGCGAATTATGCTTGGCTAGTTCTTCTTTCCTTTTTACTTGCAGCCGGCTGCAAAAAACGCAATCAAGACGAGGTTTTTCCTTCGATACGTATCGACAGTCCCACTATCGGACAAATGTTCTTTTATCTCAACACAATCGATATTAACGCCTCCATTACCGACGACAGGAAACTGGAGTCAGTAATAGTGGAAGTTACGAATGCACAAAATGTGCGCTATCTGGAATCAAAAACATTTTATCCTGACGACAAAACGTTCGAGTTGAATTACACCATTACACATGATGACCTAATTCTTCCAAGTGGTACCTATTACATCCGAATCAGGTCAAGTGATGGCGAAAATGAAACAACTGTCTTTCGTGAAATACAACTTATAGAAGCTCCGCGAATACTTGAGCGTGTTTTCATCATACGCGACATCGGCGTTGCAACAGCCATCGACACACTTCAGGGCGGCAATCTTTCGCCGTGCATTACTTATCCTCAATCGTATCTTTTTGGAGGAATCGATTCGCACTCCCAACAACTTGTGGCATGCGGTAATAGCGCCACCTCATTAATGAGCTTCTTATACCCTGAATTCGAAACACTGAATACGGGTTTTCCGCCAACCAATGAAAACATCACAGCATTCTACCATGACAAAATTCATCATTGCTATTTCTGGGGCACACAAGAAGGCAATCTTTGGAGAACATCAATAAACGGGACACAGCTATTTGCAATTATTGGTAATGCGCCTGTGAGCAGAATAGGCATTCATTCAAACGTTATCATTGCCGCATCGGAAGGACCAACTGGAAACTATCTGTACGTGGTTCGAAACGATAATGGAGTAATAGAAACTGCACTTCCATTTAACTGGGAAATGGAAGGCATGATTGAAATGACCTCTGAACCCAATCGCGTATTACTCATCGGCAATGAAAACGGCACTGCACATTTCGTCTGGCTTAACTTGACTACATCGGCTTTCAATGAGGTATTTAATTTCTATGAGTCTTCATTGGTGCAATCAGTTTGTGATGGTAACGGCAATGACTTCTTCGTAGTTCATAGTAGTGGCCTTGCTCAGTATACCAACCTGATGAGTAACTATACGGTGAACGGCAATCTTATTCCGGCTAAGCTGATATTCGATGATCTGCAACAATCGCTTTGGGCCATCACACCGAATCAACTCCATCGCCTCGACGAATCGGGACAATCCGTTGTGCAGACTATTGCCGCACCCGACATTCAGGATTTATGGTTTAAGTACAACAAATAACTTATGGTTCAATGAGATCTACCTGCCACAGACCACGCCCAAAAGTACCTGCAATAAGTTTATTGGTCGCATAGTTAATAGCAAGTGACTTTACAAATGTTCCGGGAAGACCGGCCATTCTAATCCAATTTTCCTGATAAAGATTTGCGCTAAAAACTCCGCGATCAGAACCTACATAGAGTCTTGGTTTTGACCCACGCTGCAAAATGATGGACTCACATTGAGCATCACTCCAATCGCCCGTCACATCCGAGTAGCGCCTTCCATCAAAATACCATAGCTTACCACTTACATCTCTTCGCGTGTAAAGCACCCAAAACTTCGAACTATCTGCGGGATCTACTTCAATTCCCGCAATCCATCCCTCTTGCGGAACATAGGGAACCTTGTTCCAAATGATTGCCGAAGCATCCGATTCCATTACGTTGTGGGTAACCCACAGTTGAGGCTGAACCATAGACCCCTTATTGAGCACATAGGCGTACATCGTACCGGGGAAATCCGGAGTCAGAAAAAATTTATATGCATTGTGTAAAACCGAATCCATTTTCGCACAATCAAAAATGGTTTCCCAGTTCTGACCCAAGTCCCTTGAACGACGCAGCCTCTCACCCGCGCAATAAAGCGTTTGATGGTCTGTCGGATGAAGTCTTATCCATGTATGCCACTCGGACTTGCCATTGGGTCGCAATGTTTTATTGAAGACCTGTCCATCATATGTTGCAGTTATAGCGCCGCTTTGAGCAGAGGTGAAAACAATGTTTCGATTAGCATTACTTATCTGACATTCAAAACCATCACCCCACGATACATGCCGCCATGTTCCATCCTTGTAGTAATTTCCGCCTACGTCATACGCACCAAATGCCAAACGCATATCTTTCGATTGAGCCGCGGCGACGCCGAAAACGTTTGCAGCACCAATTCCCTTGCATCGAGGCTCCCAATGCTTACCGCCATCGGTACTCCAACTTATACCACCATCGTGCGACGCCCACAATCGATGCTTATTCGCAGAGTATAGAATATGATGAACATCGTCATGCATTTGATTCTTCTCGACGCGTGTAAATGTTCTTCCCCCATCGTTGCTCAGCATCACAGGTTGAACGTTTGCGCAAGCTATCCATTGCGAATTTTGAGGGTCGACTTCAAAGGCACGTGCGCGCGTCATTATGACATTTTGAACATCGCCATCCATAGCCCGAATAAACTCCCAATTCCGAGCATTCAAATCATACAAATACAACTGAGCAGGACCACTTTTACTCTGCGTGGGGCGTTCATTACACGTGATAAGCACATAAATAAAACCCGGCATAGCTTCACTATAACGAATGACCATTCGATGAATTGGAAAAGCCTCTATAGCCGATAAATCAGGCAATACCTGCTGCTCCCATTTATACCCGCCATCATTACTAACCCAAAGCTGATCGCCTGCTGCTATAACTGTGTTTCCATCACCCACACCCTTGAGCCATTCCACGTCATAGAATATACCCTGAGCTATTCGTTTCCATTGAGGAACCCTCTTCGTACGACCAAAAAGCCAACCCAATGGACCATAATCACTCGTTTTCCGTCGAATATCTTCACACATCCAAAGCCCCTTGGAACTTGCTACCACCATGAAGTTAAAATTCTGAGGATTGCAAACAACCTCGCCAATGAACGTGGGCGAATCAAGCAAATGGAACGGAAGTGCTGTCGATGGATCATCGCCATTTATACAATCATAAGAACGCCCTCGGTTTCTAGTGAGCCACAGCCCATTTGTTTCTACAAATTGATCGTCACCGTCACCCGTTGAAATCACCCATTGCTTGGGTCTTCGTTCATTGACAGCTACACTGGAAACACCTGAAACAGGCAATGCATCCGTACCTCCCTCTATCCATTTTTCACCTTCATTCAGGGTATACCACAAGCCTCCTGTAGGTGAACATGCCCATAGTTTACCAGGATCTGTTTTATGCGCATAGAGATAGTTAATCCGGCCTGTGCCGACTCCCCTTCCGCGCGCATAAGCCGGAACACCGGTGCCGGAGTCATCGTTTTCAAGAGGCATTGAGTTTGGTCCCAGACACTGCCAGTTAAACTGTCGCGCAGGCTCAGGCAATGAAAGGGGTGACGACGAATTGCGCATATAAATGCGCATGTAATCCGGAACATCGCCATGAATATCCGAATCTGTCGTTTGCGCAAACAACACAACCTTGAATACGACACAAACAATGAGGATTAAACAACGATTCATTATGAGCGAAAATAAAACAGTTCAGAGTGGAAGTTGTTACAACAAAAACGCCCGCTAGGCGGGCGTCTTATTTACTATTTCAATTTGAACTTCTTCTTGACAGCATCAATGGCATTCAATTCTTCCCAAGGGAACAACTTCACTTTGACTTTAATTTCATTCTTCTTGCCCTTGTTAAACACCTTCGTGACTACCTGCGACTCACGTCCCATATGTCCATAAGATGCGGTTTCCAAATAAATGGGTGTGCGCAGTTTAAATCGCTTTTCAATAGAATATGGGCGCATGTTAAACTCATCCATTCCACGAACAATTCGAGCAATTTCGCCATCATTCATTTTCACTTTGGCTGTACCATACGTGTTGATATACAAACCTACAGGCTCGGCAACACCAATAGCATAAGCCACTTGCACCAATGCTTCGTCGCACACTCCGGCAGCAACTAAATGTTTAGCAATATGACGCGTTGCATACGCCGCAGAGCGATCCACTTTCGAAGGATCCTTGCCACTAAATGCACCACCGCCATGCGCACCTTTACCACCGTATGTATCAACGATTATTTTACGTCCGGTCAAGCCTGTATCGCCATGTGGACCTCCAATAACAAATTTCCCGGTTGGGTTGATGTGGTAATTTATCTTATCGTTGAACAGGGCTTGCACGCGCTTCGGCAATTTCTTCTTCACACGAGGTATAAGAATATTGATTACATCTTCACGTATCTTCTTCAACATCGCCGAATCCTTATCGAAGTCATCATGCTGAGTAGAAATTACAATCGAGTCGATGCGCACAGGTTTGTTTTTATCATCATACTCAATAGTCACCTGACTCTTCGCATCGGGCCGCAGATAAGGCATAACCTTTCCCTTGCCTGACTGGAACTCACGACGTATCGCAGACAACTCACGCAATAGCGTATGGGCCAGTTCCAGTGGCAGTGGCATATAATTGTCTGTCTCGCGCGAGGCATAACCGAACATCATTCCCTGGTCGCCCGCACCCTGCTCTTCCGGCTTCTTGCGCTCAACCCCCTGATTGATATCGGGCGACTGTTCGTGGATAGCTGAGAGTATTCCGCACGAGTTCGCTTCAAACATGTACTCACTTTTGGTGTATCCAATTTGACGAATGACTTCGCGAGCAATATCCTGTACATCGAGGTATGCATTCGACTTCACTTCGCCGGCAAGAACAACCTGACCTGTAGTTACAAGTGTTTCACAAGCAACTTTAGAAGAGGGATCTTGAGCCAGGAAATTATCAATTAAGGCATCTGAAATCTGGTCGGCAACTTTATCAGGATGACCTTCTGAAACCGACTCGGATGTGAATAAATAAGGCATGGTGTTTTAGATTGTGCGCCAAAAATAGAGCACATGGTCTCATTTCAAAATTCATGTGAAAAAAAGAATCCATGTATTTGGGTCATGAATCGTGTTTAGCGCGACCTGAGCTGACCAATAGAAATAAAGCCAACAATCCGACAACTGAGGCTATGCCCAGTTGAGGGAATAATGACACTCGTTGCTTACATTCCAGCACACCAGTTGAAAAAGGCGGAATTAAAACTCCCATGACACCCTCATTGACGCGATGAATTGGCAGTTTAGACGCTTCGAATCGAATTACACTGCCTTCATGGTAAGGAGCGTTCACTACCAACCATCGATCATACTCTGTTGGATTCGTAAGCTTAGCTTGATAGCTTCCTTGTTCAGACCAAATGCTGTCTAAGATGCACTCCATTCCGATATTATCCAAATGAACAGCAACACCATAGATGCAACCTTGTCTCACAACATCTCCATCCAAACAAACGCGATAAGGGAAATACATTACCTCACCAGCTTTTACCCTCTCATCAACAACGCAATTTGAAGGATCCGAATCTGAAACGTGCGAACTCCTCGATGCCATTAGGATAAAGGCATACACAAGGGAGGCAGCGAATAAAAGCCACAGCACTCCTCTATAATAAGGCGACTTGAAATCAGTAATACGTAACAACTAGTCGAGGTTTAGAAAAAGTATAAATACAACAATTTTCAAGACGACCGAACAAAAGGGCTGTTAATTACAATTTCTGCCGTGTTCAAAAGAGATAGCACGTATATTCGCGCCGCTTTATCAAGAAGGACGGAGGGAAAAGGCCCTGGGATGTCCTGGCAACCCAATACGAGTTGGGTGCCAACTCCTCCCCTCACATGAGGGAAAGATGAGGCAGCACAGCGTTCGTGCACCTCTCCCTTATCCTTCTTAGTAAAGCATTAGTACCATAGCTATGACTTTACACGAACTGTCTCAACAGAAAATCATTATTCTCGATGGCGCCATGGGCACCATGATTCAACGATACAAACTCGAAGAAAGCGACTTCCGAGGAAATCGATTCGCACATCACCACTGTGATTTGAAAGGGAACAACGATCTTCTGTGCATCACACGGCCCGACATCATAGAAGAGATCCATTATCAATATCTTCAAGCAGGTGCCGATATTATTGAGACAAATACCTTCAACGCGCAGCGTATTTCACTGGCCGATTATCATATGGAGGATCTGGCCTATGAACTAAATGTTGCTTCCGCAACTTGCGCTCGAAAAGCGGTAGACCGGTTTCAAAAAGAAAATCCGAACGCAACGCGCAAGTTCATAGCAGGTGCAGTGGGGCCAACGAATCGCACGGCATCCCTTTCGCCTGACGTGAATGACCCCGGATTCCGCGCCATTACTTACGATCAACTTGTGGAAGCCTATAGCGAACAAATCAATGGTCTGCTTGATGGTGGTGTCGACGCTCTTCTTATTGAAACCATTTTCGATACACTAAATGCAAAAGCAGCACTTTATGCTGCCATGGAAATATGCGATGAGCGCGGTATCGAGGTTCCGCTTATGATAAGCGGCACCATCACCGATGCCAGTGGACGCACCTTAAGCGGGCAAACAGCAGAGGCGTTTTTCGTTTCCATGTCGCATGCACCACTCTACAGTATTGGCTTCAACTGCGCACTTGGTGCCGAACAACTCGAACAATACGTACAAGTGCTCAGCAAACACGCCGATTGTTGTGTGAGTGCATACCCCAACGCGGGGCTACCTAATGCCATGGGGCACTATGATCAAACGCCCGAACAAATGGCGGAACTGGTGAAATCATATTGTGAAAAAGGAATCGTAAACATCCTCGGCGGTTGTTGCGGAACTACACCTGATCACATACGCAGCATTGCCAACATCGCAAGCCATTTTCAACCGCGACAAACCTCTATTCACGCATGAAGCAAAACAATTCATGACCACCGAAAGAACACCTTATAAGATTCGCCTTTCAGGATTGGAACCGCTGCTGGCAACAGCAGAATCCAATTTCATCAATGTTGGTGAACGTTGCAACGTAACCGGTTCTAAAAAATTTCTGGATCTCATTAAGCACGATCAATTCGATTCCGCTCTTGCCGTAGCAAAAGAGCAAGTGGAAGGTGGAGCCCAGATCCTGGACATCAATATGGACGAAGGCCTCATTGATGGGGTTCATGCCATGACGCGTTTTCTGAACTTGATTGCCAGTGAACCGGACATTGCTCGCATTCCGATTATGATTGATTCGAGTAAATGGGAAATCATTGAAGCCGGATTGAAATGCATTCAAGGGAAAGGTGTTGTCAATTCAATTTCATTGAAGGAAGGCGAAGAAGATTTCATTTCAAAAGCCAAGAAAATTAAACGCTACGGCGCTGCCGTCGTGGTAATGGCATTTGATGAGCAAGGTCAAGCCGACACGCTAGAGCGCAGAATTGAAATTTGCAACCGCGCCTACCGTGTACTGGTTGATAGAGTTCAATTTGAACCAACCGATATCATTTTTGACCCCAATATTTTCCCTGTCGGAACCGGCATGGAAGAACACCGCAACAATGCAGTTCACTTCTTTCAAGCGACACAGTGGATCAAACAAAATCTACCCGGTGCTCTGGTAAGCGGAGGAGTTTCAAATGTCTCATTCTCTTTCCGCGGAAACAACCGTGTGCGCGAAGCCATTCATTCCGTTTTCCTCTATCACGGCATTCAACATGGTCTTGACATGGGAATCGTGAATCCGAGCCAACTGGAAGTTTATGACGAAATTCCCGCAGAGTTGCTTGCTCTCATAGAAGACGTGGTCCTCAATCGACGCGACGATGCCACGGAACGATTACTTGACTACGCTGACAAAAACAAAGAATCAGTAAAGAAAGAATCCAAGCAAGACTTAGAATGGAGAAATGCGTCGCTAGAAGATCGCCTGTCACATGCGCTCATTAAAGGAATCATTGACTTCATTGACGAAGACACCGAAGAAGCGCGTCAAAAATATGGCCGCCCGCTTCATGTTATCGAAGGCCCGCTCATGGCAGGAATGAGCATCGTGGGCGATTTGTTCGGTTCGGGAAAAATGTTTCTGCCGCAAGTAGTGAAAAGTGCTCGTGTTATGAAAAAGGCGGTGGCCTATTTGGAGCCCTACCTTCAAGCGGAAAAAGACGAATTGCGCGCAGCCGGCGGAACCGCATCGAGCAATGCCGGTAAAATTCTAATGGCAACCGTTAAAGGCGATGTACATGATATCGGGAAAAACATTGTGAGCGTAGTACTTGCTTGCAACAACTACGAAATCATTGATCTCGGAGTAATGGTTCCAGCAGATAAAATACTTGAAGCGGCGATCAAGGAAAATGTGGACGTTATTGGTCTTTCCGGTCTCATCACTCCTTCTCTCGACGAAATGATTCATGTGGCGAAAGAGATGCAACGCAGAAAGATGAACATACCATTGCTTATCGGCGGCGCTACTACTTCGCGCGTGCACACAGCCGTTAAAATCGAACCTCACTACAATCATCCGGTTGTCCACGTGCTCGATGCAAGCAGAGCAGTCACTGTCGTAAGCAGCCTCCTCAGTCAAGATCAGCAAAAAGAATACATTGCCAACCTGCGAAGTGAATACTCCAAAGTGCGAGAGAATTACGCTGCACAAAATGAAAACCGGGCATTGCTTTCCTTAACAGAAGCCCGAGAGAATCACGCACAACTAGTTTTCGACGACACCACGATTCATGCGCCACTCATGCCCGGTGTGCATGTATTTTCAAACATTGAACTCCATGAACTCGTTCCGTATATCGACTGGATGCCATTCTTCCAATCGTGGGAACTCGCAGGCAGATTCCCACAAATTCTGGATGACGACGTAGTTGGTGAACAAGCTCGTCAGTTATACGAAGACGCACAAAAGATGCTTGAAGAAATCATTCGCGAAAGCTCAATTGAAGCACGCGCTGTGGTGGGAGTATTTGAGGCGAATAGCGAGGGTGATGATATTTCATTGTCTAATGGAACCACCTTCCGAACCCTACGCCAACAAACCAAAAAAACCGCAGGGCAGCCGAACTATGCATTGGCCGATTTCATCGCTCCCAAAGAATCAGGAAAGAAAGATTACGTGGGTTGCTTCGCCGTTTGCGCAGGCTATGGCGTTGACGAGTTGGTGAAGACATATGAACAGAATCATGACGACTATAACGCCATACTTGTAAAAGCGCTTGCAGATAGATTCGCTGAAGCTCTTGCTGAATACATGCATGAAAAAGTGCGCAAGAACATATGGGGATACGCTTCACAAGAAGCGCTTACCAATGAAGAACTTATAGCCGAAGATTATCGCGGAATTCGCCCTGCACCAGGCTACCCGGCCTGTCCTGATCATCTAGAGAAACAAACCATCTGGAGTTTATTGGATGTTGAAAAGGCCATTGGCCTTTCCCTCACCGAATCAATGGCAATGTATCCAACTGCAGCTGTTAGCGGTTATTACTTCGCACACCCCGATGCCAAATATTTCGGCATACAAAAAATAACCAACGAACAAGTAAAAGACTACGCTTCGCGCAAAGGAATAACAGAAGCTCAAGCTGAAAAATGGCTTAGCCCCGTTCTTATCTAAAACCAAAATCATGAAAGTAATTGATCACATATCAAAAGCAAAATCCACCCTTTTCTCCATTGAGATTCTGCCTCCGTTAAAAGGACAAAACATCAACTCGTTATTCGAAACGATGGATGAGTTAATGGAGTTCTCACCTGCATTCGTTGATGTGACTTACCATCGCGAAGAATACGTTTTCAAAGACGCAGGTAATGGCCTACTCGAAAAGCGCGTGGTACGCAAGCGCCCGGGTACAGTAGGCATTTGTGCCGCAATCAGCAACCGATACAAAGTCGATACTGTACCCCACATCATTTGCGGGGGATTCAGCAAGCAAGACACAGAAGATGCACTCATTGATCTGAATTTTGTGGGGCTCGACAACGTGCTCGTACTTCGTGGCGACCCTATCAAAAGTGAAGGCCGATTCAAGCCGGATCCCGATGGCCACGCCTATGCAGTCGATTTGGTTGAACAAGTGGTTAGCATGAATAGCGGCAAATACATCGATGCCGATTTAAAAGACGTGCAACAAACCAACTTCTGTATTGGCGTTGCAGGATATCCCGAAAAACATTTCGAAGCTCCCAACATGAACTCAGATTTGCGCTACCTCAAAGCAAAAGTCGATGCCGGAGCTGAGTATATCGTAACTCAAATGTTTTATGACAACCAGGCATTCTTCAAATTCGTGGACGACTGCAAGGCAATCGGCATTAACGTACCAATCATTCCGGGGCTTAAACCTCTGGCAAGTCGCGCACAGTTGAGTGTCATACCTCATCACTTCCACATCAACATGCCCGATGAATTGGTGCAAATGGTTGAAAAAGCAAAGTCAGAAGAAGAGGTTCGAAACATTGGAATTGAATGGTGCATTGAGCAATCCAAAGAACTCATGAAAGCAGGAGTACCTGTATTGCACTACTACACCATGGGTAAGGCAAAAAGTACGAAGGCGATAGCGAAGGCCGTGTTTTGATAATTACCAATGACAAGTGACGAATGACTAGTGACGAATTTAGAAGCGCTCATTATTTGTCACTTGTCATTAAGTTTAATCACCCACAATGCGCCACGCAACTCTTTCCACCACTCGGCGCGAATGATTTGCTCGGGGCTAAGTTTCGTGATATTTTCAAGCTCGGCAAGGATAAATGACAGGGGTTTTCCTTGATTAGTCAGCGACAAATTGGATGCGTTGATTTTTAAAAAATCATAGACAGCCACCGGCAATTTTATTTTGATATGTCCTCGCTTAAGAATTACGAGCGACTCACAAAATCCACCGACAGTTTGCATTTCCTTAATGGATTCACCTTGCCAAATAACTACATAGCCCGGCGTGTCGATTGGATCGGGCAAATTGGATTTGATCGCATTTGCTATAGTAAGCGGATGCACCTTCGGTTTTGGAATAGGAAAGGAAAAAAACTTTTGAAGCGGCAGATTCATTCCATTTCCGTGCATGTAGTTGTACAAAGCCTTCTTCAACCCTTCTCCATACTTCTCATGATCTGCGCCTTGTGGATCTTCATGGTACAGATCGTTGTTGGCGAAACCCATAAACTCAGGCCCTACTCTAATCACACCATACTTCTCCGGATTCAAACCAACAGGACTATGGGCTGTCATGGCAAACTGATGCCAGTGTGCACTGTGCAATAATCCATGCTCAAAGAGCATGCGCACGATTTCAAGTGAATCGATAGTTTCCTGTTCGCTCTGTGTTGGAAATCCGTACATGAGATACGCATGGACCAAAATGCCTGCATCACGAAAACCCTTGCAAACACGGGCCACTTGATCAATCGTCACGCCCTTCTCCATCAACTCGAGCAATCGCGGACTTGCTACTTCCAAGCCGCCTGTTACCGCAATGCAACCTGATGCCGCAAGCAAACTGCACAAATCAGGTGTAAAGGTTTTTTCGAAACGAATATTCCCCCACCAACTCACCTGCAACTTGCGACGCAAAATCTCAATGGCCATATCCCGCAAAGCCAATGGAGGAGCCGCCTCATCTACCAAATGAAATCCTGTCTCACCGGTCTCCGCGATCAACTCTTCCATCTTGTCAACTAAAGCCACAGCGGGTGTTTGCTCATAGCGTGAAATGTAGTCGAGTGAAATATCACAAAAACTACATTTCTTCCAGTAACAACCATGCGCAACCGTAAGCTTGTTCCAACGCCCATCATTCCAAAGGCGGTGCATCGGGTTGGGCATATCAATAACCGACAAGTATTCCTTCAACCGAAGTCCTTCATAGGTTGGAGCAGGCAATTGCTTATGGGCATAGTCACCTCCAAGGCGATTATTCTTAAAGACAACTATATCATTCTCACGCACCATCGTGCGAATAAACAAAGGTTGCTGTTCCTGCTTTTCAAGATTCTTTAAAATGGACATCAATGGTCCTTCGCCATCATCAAGGGTGATGTAATCGAGATAATTAAAGACACGTGGATCATATAGGTCACGTAACTCCGTGTTCGGATATCCTCCACCCATGGCAACAGGCATATGCGGATAGTTCTGCTTAATCCACTTCGCGCATTTGAGCGCGCCATAAAGATTACCTCCAAAGGGAACCGTGAATCCAACAATGTCAGGAATTGAGTTTTCGAAGTACTTCGCAAGCTCATCCAGCAGCAGTGAATCGAAGTAATTGGTTTCTGCTTCAAGAGCATCTTCAATCGGATCGAAACTAACAGCAGTTCGTGCAATACGTTCCGCATATTTAGAGAATCCGAAATGAGGACCAACGGTAGCCTGAATGAGATCTGCCACATCTTCCAAGTACATCGTGCATTTGTAACGGGCTTTATCTTGAACGCCTATATTGCCGAAAAACCATTCAATATCCGTTATAGTTTTGAAACGACTACCTTCAGGTAAATAATTGCTATTGGCTATGCGATAGGCAAACGAGTATCGATCGTTTTGCAAAAACTCAATGACCGAATCAATCGTATCCTCATAATGTTTGCGACGTGTGAGGATGTTCTCAAGTGACGACGTTAGTTTATAATTGCCGGCCTCAATCGCATCAAACAGCTGAACGAAACCGGCCTTATTAAAGACGCGCAACACCAAATCCAATCCCAAATCACCCTGTTGGAAGGCATACCCCTCCTTCTTGAGCAAGCCACACAAATAGGCTGTTGCCGGATAGGGAGTATTAAGCTGGGTGAGCGGCGGAATGAGCAATAAAGCCTTCATGATGCGGGCACAAGATACAACGGAAGGGATATGGCATAAGGGTTAAGGGACTAACCGCCCATTTCACCATTTCACCATTTCACTAATTCACCAACCTTACTCCACCACCTCAAACGGATCACTGAACTTCTCATCCGTGATCATCGTATTATCGGTTAGCGTTCTTAAAAACGCCACAATACCTGCTTGCTCCTCGCCGGTCATGAACATGCG
>Ga0315904_10004026_pt1 | contig 21223 bp, 14 predicted proteins | sample LakEriMetagenome_6_FD_203529 | JGI IMG/M metagenome (GOLD analysis project Ga0315904, IMG submission 203529) | Freshwater fungal communities from buoy surface, Lake Erie, Ohio, United States - Buoy 12 MA120 | ecosystem: Environmental > Aquatic > Freshwater > Lake | place: USA: Lake Erie, Ohio...
AGCCAACACCGTTGTCTGGCTCCGGCGACGTCGCCCTCCCTTCGCCCGCTCGGCCGCCTCTTCCTGTTCTTCCAGTGCCGTATTGAGAAGGGCATCCCCCCCGGTCGCCTCGGAGTGAATCGACATCGTCGGCTTGGGTGCTGCCGGTTTCTCGCCGGTAGCAGCCTCAGCGGCTGCCAGCGGCACCGACTCGGGGGCCGGCTTCGCCTGGGGCTTGGCTTCCACCTTCGGGGCCGCCTGCTGCTCGAGGGGAACCCCCGCAACCGGGATGAAATCGAGATCCGATTCCTCCTCTTCCGGCTCGTCGATCACATGCCGGGAGGCTGCTTTTTCTTCGATTGGCTTCAGGATCGGGACCCCAGCGTCCCCCTCTCCCGTCTCCTTCAGGGCGAACTCTCCGAGATCTTCCCGCACCGGCTCGTCAGCATCCTTCAGGGCGAAGTTCTCTTCGGAAAGGTCCGGCAGCGCACCCAGTTCATCACCGACCGGGCTCAGATCGACAAACGGCTGGTCTTCTTCACTGGGGCCGTCGGTGAAGCTGATATCGGGATTCAGGTCAAAGTCGTCATCGTCGGCGACCGTCGAAAACGAGGAATCGGCCGGGGTGTTGTTGATCGCCACCGGTGCAAAACCAGAGTTCGCTCGCCCTCCATACATTCGCGAGGCCATGCGAGCCATCGCTGCCTGCTCGATTTCAGGGGTCAGGTAGGCCCCGCAGTCACGACACCGCAAGACCCCCTGGGGCAACATCATCCCGCACTTCGGACAGGGAGTTTCGCGACTTCCGGAAGTGCGGCCACCGAGATTTGACGGCGAGGCAACCGCTGTCACCGGGGGGGCGACGGGGACCGGAACCGGCAGCGGGGGCAATTCCGCTCCGCAGTCGGGACAGTTCTTGTCGTCTCCCATGACGACCGCATTGCAAGCCGGACAATCCCGCAGGGCGACATCCATCGAAACCGACCTCCCACATCAAGATGTTGGACCATGAATGAACATTCATGCACCAACTGATCCACCGACGTTGCATAGCCCTCGAGAGCCGGGCTCTTTCCCAAAGAAGCATCCTAACAGAGGGTCGACTCAATTCCAGCGGGAATACTGCGCGGGCTGGGCAAACTGCACAATCCCCAGAAAAAACTCCCACACCCGTCGCTGAAATCCGCAAACTCGCAACAAACCGGCGTAGAATTGTGGAGTTCCCCAGAAAAACTCCGTCCTCGCCCGCAAAGCTTGGATATTCTCTGGAAACAGCCCAGTTGACCGAAACTGCCCAAAAGTGGACGTTTGCACCAACCTCGGCTAAAGTTCTCCCGCGTTTGCCACTTCAGTTCTTCACCCCCCTGGAGCGTCCTTTCATGCCGTTGTCTCGTCTGTGTCGTTGGTCGGCCGCAGGGCTGACTGCCTGGGCCCTGTTGACCGGCCCGGTCCACGCCCAGGGCCCGGCCGCACCTCCGGCCAGCCCCCCGCAGCGCAGCCCATTCGAGGCGGCCACCTCCGGGGCCAAGAAGTCGGAAGGCCTCCTCCCGGTTTACTACAAGGACCAGCAGGTCCTGGTGGAAATCCCCCCGGGGCTTCTCAACCAGAACCTCATCGTCATCACCTCGATCGCCAAGGGGATCAGTGCTGGCCAGGTTCTCGGCGGCATGAGCTGGGGCTTCGGCGACGATGCCGTCTGGTCGTTCAACAAGTCGGGCGAGAAGATCCAGATCGTCCGTCGGAATCCCCGGTTCAAGGCCGCGCCCGGCAGCCCGGAAGCCGCCGCCGTCAAGATGGCCTACAGCGACAGCATCCTGTACGCCCTGCCGATCATCACCAGCACTCCCTCGGGTGGCTCGCTGGTCGACATGACCCGCATCTTCCTCAGCGATGACCAGCAGATCGGTCGCTCGATTGGCATGGGCTTCGCCCCCGACCGCTCCACCGTCGGCGAAGTGAAGGGGTACCCCACCAACACCGAAATCGAGATCAACGCGGTCTACTCGGGCGCTGGTGAACTCGACACCGTCCCCGATGCCCGCGGTGCCCAGGTGGGAGTCCACTACAGCATCAGCCGACTCCCCCAGAACGACTACCGCCCCCGCGTCGCCGATGACCGGGTCGGCTACTTCCTCACCGTCGTCAAGGATTTCAGCGACAAAAAGGCCGACGAGAATTTCCAGCGGTTCATCAACCGCTGGCACCTCAAGAAAAAAGACCCCGCCGCCAAGCTCTCGCCCGTCGAAGAGCCAATCGTCTTCTACATCGAGAAGACCACCCCGATCAACCTGCGTCCCTACATCCGGGCCGGGATTGAAGAGTGGAACAAGGCGTTCGCCAAGCTGGGCTACGACTCGGCCGTCCAGGTCCGCGACCAGCGGGACAATGACGACATCGATCCCGAAGACGTCCGTTACAACTTCTTCCGGTGGATCACCGCCAACGCCGGCTTCGCCATGGGTCCCTCGCGGGTCAATCCCTTCACCGGGCAGATCCTCGATGCCGACATCATCTTCGATGCCGACTTCCTCTCGACCTGGAAGCAGCAGTACGAAACCTTCACCTCGGCCGACATGGCCGCACTCATGGGTCAACCGGTCGATCCGGGCCTCAAGGCCTTCGGCGACGTGCTGAAGGGACCCCACAACCACCGTCATGGCGAACGCTGTGACTACTGCCAGCAGGCGGGGGGCCAGATCGGCTTCGCCTCGTCGGTGATGCTCCTCCGGGGCGACATCGACGCCCCGGTCGGCGGTGTCCCCGACGAACTCATCGCCCAGGGGCTCAAGGAAGTCGTGATGCACGAGGTCGGCCACACCCTCGGCCTGCGCCACAACTTCAAGGCCAGCTCGTGGAAAACCCTTGCTGAAATCGACAACCCCGCTCTCGCCGTCGGCGAAGCGACCGTCGCCAGCGTCATGGACTACACCCCCACCAACATCGCCCCCAAGGGTCAGAAGCAGGGCCTGTACTACACCGGCACCCTCGGCCCCTACGACTACTGGGCGATTGAGTACGGCTACAAGCCGATCATGGGAAGCGAACCCGAAGAGCTGAAGAAAATCGCCGCCCGCTGCGGTGAGCCCGGCCTCGACTACCTGACCGACGAAGACACCCGCGGCTCGGTCGATTCCGACCCGCTGTCGAACCGGTTCGATCTCGGGAAGGATCCCCTCGAGTTCGCCCGTCGCGAAACCAAGACTGCCTCCGAACTCTGGGGCTCGGTGGTCGACCGTGCCGTCACCGACGGCGATGGCTACCAGCGTGCCCGGCAGGCCTTCGGCATGCTGTTCGGCAAGTACTGGCAGACGATGTCGTACGTCGCCCGGTTCCCGGGTGGTGTGTACGTCCACCGTGACCACAAGGGTGACCCCAACGGCCGCAAGCCGTTCGTTCCGGTTGATGCGGCCAAGCAGCGCGAAGCGATGAAGTTGCTGACCGACTCGGCCTTCAACGTCCCCGCCCTGCCCCCCGCCGACGTGCTCAACTCGCTCGCCTCGAGCCGGTGGAGCCACTGGGGTACCCGCGACGTCTCCCGTCTCGACTACCCGGTGCAGCAGCAGATTGCCAACGCCCAGGGGAACATCCTCAACCAGTTGCTCTCCAACAACACCCTCACCCGCCTCAGCGATTTCGAGCTGAAGTCCGCCGCCGAAGCCGACGTTTACACGCTGGCCGAACACCTGCGGATGCTGGTCGATGGCATCTTCACCGAGGTTCGCGAAGCCCCCAAGCCGGGTGAATACACGAACCGCAAGCCCTACATCAGCCCGCTCCGCCGCAACCTGCAGCGGACGGCGCTGAAGCGGATGGCGGGCAATCTCACCGGTGGCGGCGGCCTGGCCGCCCTGCTGGGAAGCGGTGCCCCCGAAGATGTGCGGACCCTGGTGCGGATGCACCTGGTCGACCTCGACAAGCAGATCTCGGCCCTGCTGGCCGCCCAGGACGTCAAGCTCGATGACTACACCCGGGCCCACCTCCAGGACAGCCAGGAACGGATCCGCAAGGTCCTCGCCGCCCAGGTGACGGTCCCCTCGATCGACTGACCCCTTCCCCCGGCCCACTTGCGTCGGGCCGGGCAAATCGCGAAGTTCACACGGCCCGGTGATGGTCTCCCTCACCGGGCCGTGTTGCATCTGGTCCTGTCCCTTCGCCTCCTCAGCCTCCCACCTTGATGCCTCCCCCGGGCTCACCCGACTCCGCCCCCCGAGCCGTCCCCGGGGCCGGCTTCTGGATCCTGCTGCCGCTGGCCTGCGGTGCAGCCCTCGCCATCGCCTGGTGCACTGCGCTACCTCTCGGCATCCCGGGCGAATGGACCTGGCCCCGCATCGAGTCGGGCGAACCACTCGCCTGGCGCCTGGTCATCCCCCTCTTCGTGGCCGCACTCTACCTCGGCTTTGCGTGGTTCGCCGGCCAGAGAATTGAACATGCCACCCCCGGTCGCCTGCGAGCGACTCTCGCCGGCCTGGCCCTGCTGGGGTTCGCCTGGCTTGGCACCCTTCAACAGGCTTGCCCCGAAGGATACGACCTCGGCAAATCGGCCTGGGTTCTCTACTACCCGAAATCATCGGGGTACTTCACCGAAGCCCGGGCCCATCACCACGAACTCGGGCAGTATCTCGCCCACTACGAAGACCTGGTCGCGCAGGGTGACGTACTGCACCAGGGGACCCATCCCCCGGGGCTCATCCTGGCGTTCAGCACATTGCTGACGGTCGTCGAGCGCGTCCCGGGGCTCGTCCCCCTGCTGCGTGAAACCGAGCCTGCGTCGGTCTCCCGCTCATTCGACGAACTGCAGGCTCTCACCCGCCAGTCCGGTCCCGGTGGGGGTGCCGGGGCCCCGCTCTCTCCCGAAGATCGGGCCGTCCTCTGGCTGGCCCTGTTGCTGGTCCAGGGAGCCGCCGCCCTCACGGTGATCCCCCTCTACGCGCTGGCCAGAACCACGCAGGGACGAAGTGCGGCATTCTTCGCCGCCGCCCTCTGGCCCCTCGTCCCCGCCCTGGCGACATTCATCCCCAAGTCTGATGCACTGTTTCCGTTGTGGACCTGCACCCTCACGTGGACGGCCCTCCGGGCCGCCTCGGCCCAACCCCGCCGCGCCTGGGGCTGGGGACTCCTCGCGGGCCTCCTCTTCTCACTCGGCATGCTGCTCAGCCTCGCCACCCTCGCCATCGGCTTCTGTGCTGTTGTTGCCGCCTGTGCCCACCGCAGACAACAGCAGCGCCCCCTCTGGGCTCCTCCCACGCTCGAGGCACTCGGTGCGGCGGCATTGGCATTCTGTGTTGTCACCCTGCTGTTCAGCGTGGCTCTCTCTTGCCCGCTGCTCACGATCTGGAAGTGGAACTACCACAATCATGCGGGATTTTACGCCCAGTTCTCCCGCACCTGGTGGAAGTGGCTGGCCGAAAACCCGATCGAACTCGCCATCGCCGTCGGACTTCCCGCAGCGGCCTGTGCCCTGCTCAACGCCCGGGAGTGCGTCAGCCAACGACGCTGGTCTCTTCCGCTGGTCACATTCGGTGTCACCTGGGGCCTGCTGTGGCTCACGGGCAAGAATCGGGGGGAGGCGGCCCGACTGTGGCTCTTCCTCATGCCTCTGGTCTGCTGGCTCGCCGCCGATCTGCTGGATCGACTCCCCCGGCAGCAGCGCCTGCGCACCGGAATCGCCCTGCTGACCCTGCAGTTGGTCACCGCCGCCGGACTCGTCCTGCGGATCGGCGGCTTTGAGTACTGACCAATCTCCACGGCGGCACGATCAGACCTCGCTGACCGCTGGAATCTGTGGCAGCTCCACCGGGGGTGATACGCCCGTGTCGCCCGATGGCCTTCGCCCGGACTCCCGCAATCCACCTGTCGCCTGCAGCAACAATGGCAGCACGACGAGGTTCCCCAGCAACCCCCCCAGCATCGCCACGCTGGAGAGAATGCCGAAGTACACCAACGGAATGAAATTCGACGCCGTCAGCACGAGGAACCCCGCCACCAGGGCGAGGTTCGCATACAACAGGGCGCTGCCGACATCCTGCTGGGTGCGTTCGAGCGCTGCGGCGAACCCGTCTCCACGCTGCAGTTCCCGACGCAAACCGGCCAGGTAGTGAATGCTGGAATCGATCGTCAGCCCCATCGCCACGCTCGCGATCATCGCCGTGCCAATATTGATTGGCAGGTTCAGCCACCCCATCACGGCGATGACCGCCCCAATGGCCAGCAGGTTCGGCACCAGCGACAGCAACCCCACCCGTACGCTGCGCTGGGCCACCGACATCATCACTGCCATGCAGATCGCCGCCAGAAAGAAACTGACCCACTGGTCTCCCAGCAGGCTGTCGGTGAGATAGGCGAGCAACACATGCAATCCCGTGGCCACAGGCCGGGAGGCCGACTGCTGCTCTTCCGGAAACACTTCGCGGGCCACCGTCTCGACCTGATCGATCAGGGCCAGTTTCCGTTCCGACCGCTGTCGTTCGGATGACCGCAGCAGCAGGCGCATCCGCTCTCCCTCCGGGTTGTAGAGACTGGTGACAAACTCGGGCTGAAACTGCTTTAGCAGCCGGCTTTGGGCCGCCAGGTTGGGAATGACAAACGGCACGCGGGGCACCAGGTCAATGCCATCACTGAAGGCGAGCACCTTGGTGAGGGCCGGGGTGTTGGTCGCCGGATCGCGCAGTTCTCGCAGCTTGCGGGCCAGCGTGCGCACACGTTCCACGTAGGCGTCATCCAACGTGGCAGGAGCCGGGAAGTTCAGCTCCCAGGCCCCCGCCCCCCCGAGGTTCGATTCCACGAAATCCATCGATTTCAGGATCGGGCTGTCGGGGCGAAAATTCCGGCTGAAGTCGGTCTCCACCGTCAATCGCGAACATCCCAGCAACGTGGCGACCACCAGCGAACCCAGCACCAGCCAGACCTGCCCTGGCCGTTGCTCAACCCAGCGGGCCAGCCACGCCAGGCATCGGGCCACCAAGCCTCCCCCGGGGACGGGCCGCGGATCGACGGGCCAGGGGCCCAGCAGCCCCCCGCCGGGAACAATCAACGCCATGGCCGGCAGCACGAGCAGAGTCCCGAGAGTCATCATCAGGCCGAAGCTGGCGACCGGCTGGATGTGGCTCGACAACTGCGCTCCAAATCCACCGGCGGTCGTGGCACACGTCCAGAAGATCGCCGGGGCCAGTTGTGCCACCGACAATTTCAGGGCCTCGACAGCCGTTCGCCCCGGCCTCAGTTCCTGGAAGCGAACGACGATATGGATGACCGTCGCCACTCCCACGATTGTCACGAGCGAGGTGAGCATCGAGCTGACCATGCTCAATCGCAGGCCGAGCACAACCAGCAACGCGCGAGTCCAATACACCGTGGCCCATACCACGGCCAGAGGGACCAGGGTCCACCGCAGGTTGCGAAACAGGATCAAGATCACCCCCAGCAGCAGCGCCGTGGACCAGAGTCCCAACCGCCCCCCATCCTGCTCGACATATTCGAACATGTCGTGGACCTGGACCGGTTCGCCCACCACTGCGGGAACCAGGCCTGTCTGCTTCTGAAAGTCTCCACAAATCGCCCGCACCTGGCGGATGGTCTCCCCCCGCGAGACGGTGGCTTCGGAAAGGGGAGCCATCCGCAGCACGATGGCGGTGGTGAAGTTGTCGTTTCCGAGGACCAGGCCGCGGGCAAGGTCGCGGGTCCGTTGTTCGAGCATGCCCAACCCGGGCAGCCGGGCCATTCCCTGGGCCCGCCCAACGATGTTGGCCAGGTCCTGTGTCGATTCGGGCAGAATCCCGGGGACTTCGGCCAGGCGGGCCGCGAGGTCTCCCACGACCTTCAGTCGTTCGGGGCGAAAGAGATTGGCATCTGTGTCGAACAGTTCCGGATCGCGCCAGGCGATCAGGATCAGTTCATCACCACCAAACAGCACCCGGCTCTCGCGAAACTCGGTGAGGCGGGGATTGTCATGCGAATACAGTGCCTCGATCGACTGATCGAACTGCAACCGGCGCGAGACCGGGACCGCCACCAGTGTCAGCAGACAGGCGAGTGCGAAACCGACAGCCCGATGCTCGACCAACCACCCCAGGCAACGTTCGAGAAATGACGGCACAGGAGGCGACATGAGTGGTCTGGCAGGGGGACAATGATCGCGGACGGTGGAATTGTAGACACCTTGCCGCATCAGACGTCAGTTCACCCCAATTCTGGTCCGTTTCGCAGTGTGGGTCGCCGCGTTCCAAACACTCCTGATCGGCCCCGCAATCGAACCAGGATCCACCGCGCAGGGTCATTTTTCATGCTGTCACCGCAGCTGCCACTGCTGAAATTCGCCAGCCCAACCCCTTCCCAGGCACCACACTCGAGACTCCCGACAAGGGGACTGCGTCGACCGCCCCCAGCGCGTGCGGGTGCCGGGAACTTTCTGCGTTTCGCGTTCTGAGAGGATCACGACAGAAGACACCATGTCTCGGAATTCATTTCGAGCCCCAAACACAGGCTTTCTCATGAGGGCAGTCGCCAGCAGTGCGCAGATCAAGACACCAAGAGCCCCTCGACTCTCTCATGAAGTCCACTGGGATCTGCTCTCCGAGGGGGGATGCCGTCATTTGAAGACTGGCCCATTTGGAGAGAATTCCCCAACGCGGACTACGACACCGCCCCTGTTTGTCGTTGCTCTTCGACGCGAAGATGGCCACCAAAGCTCAGGCCGAACACTATCCGCGGTCCCAACGCAATTCTCGACGATCGAAGCGTTGGATTGCGCTCACCCGTCTGAAACCCATCCCTGAACTCGGGGCCGTTTTCAGCTGATTTCTTCGGTGTGAGTGAGCGGTTGAAGACCCAACCGCCCCGCGTCGGACCGCATGACAGTACGGCTGACGACGCGGCACTCCCGATTGGGAATCGCGGGGGGGCGAGATCGCTCGGTTCGACGAAGGGAAGTGCCGCCGACTCAACGTCGTGTGCGCTGCCACTGGGCGGGCTTGACGGCGATTTCGTCTTCTTCAGTGAAGTTCGACGAGCGGTCATCGAGATCCCCGGAGAGGTCGCGCCCGGCAGCGCGGGATGGGGATGGCGGGACCGCCAGTGGGGGGGACGGGCCATCGTGCTTCGCCTGCGGACCGGCTTCGGGGGACTGGGCCACGGAAGATTGGGCTGCGGGGGAGTGGGCTGAGGTTGGTGTGAAGCCGCCGTCGAGCAGTACGGCATAGCCGAGTGTCAGGGCAAAACCAAACACGAGAAAGTTGACCGGCCACGAGGGACCAAACACCTTGACCGCACTGCCAGCCGACGCCTTGAGCTGCAGCCGTCCCCCATTCCACGTCACGCTGTAAATCTCATCGAGCACAAGATGAGAGCCAAACCCCAGGGCCACGCCGAGGGCCATCAACGACCGCACGGCTTGAGAATCGTTGAGATAGGCCAGGAAGGCAATCTCGGCTGCAATCACAAGGGCGGGCAGGCTGTGGAACATCCCGCGGTGCACACAGGTGAGCTGCAGGATTCCGGACGCGACGTACCGGATCGCCACGTACAGGATCACTGCCAGCAACAACGCCGACTCGCGGGAGCCCCCCCAGCGTTCCAGCCGCTCCATCAGCACCAGCGGTCCCACCGCCGCCAGCAGGCCAAAGACCTCGCGGATCGGCCGCCCCGAGTCGGAGTCGAGATCGGGCAACATTCCCGAGACTCCCGTCAACACTCCCGCCAGGGCTCCCTGGATTCCGGTGAAGCCCAGCATCACGGTCGAGGCGAATCCATACACCGCCCCGAGGGCGCTGCTGGTGATGACGTGCGTGCGGTAGTCGGCCATGACAACAGTGCGTCCGTGCAATGCAGAGCGGCGGTTCCCCGGCAAAAACGTTTCCCGGGAATCACGGCGGGAACCATACTCCGTTTTGCCGATTCCGGGAACACGAACCGGCTCGGAACCGGGGCGTGAACGAACCGTACCATGGCCCCGCGCGCCCGCCCTGCCGTCCCTCAAACGGATTGAGAGAGGCACCGGGTTGAGTCCGCTTTTCCGCCGTTCGAGCGGTCAGGTTTCCTGCGGCCGCAACAGGTTCAGCCCCGTCCCAGGTACAGTTGCTGGGTGGGCAGCACGATCGCTTCCAGCAGGTTCACCTCGGGAGGGAGGGTCACCATGGTATGTGCGACTTCGGCGAGGGTTTCGACAGTCATCATCGGCTCGGCATCGGAAGTGAGGCCGCTCGCCTGCCGGCGTTCGACCAGCACGTTGCCCGGGTGAAGGCAACTGCAGGTGATGCCGTACGGCCGGCCGTCGAGGGCTGTCGCCTGCGTGAGGCCCCAGACCCCAAACTTCGCCGCCGAATAGGGGGCACTGTTTTCGCGGGGGCGCTGGGCCGAGATGGAGCCAATGTTGAGAATCCGCCCCCCTCCCTGCTCCCGCATGATCTCAAACGCCCGACGGCTGCAGAGAAACGTCCCGGTCAGGCAGGCCCCAATCACGGTGTTCCACGCGTCGAGCGAGAGGGTGTCGATCCGACCGCCATCAAACGCCCCGGCATTGTTCACCAGCACGTCGACCCGGCCCCACTCGGCCTGCACATGCTTGAAGAAGATATCGACCTGCTCTTCATCGGCGACATCGACCGGCTTGGCCAGGACTTCGTGCCCTTCACTGCGCAGCTCGGCGGCAAACGTCTCGAGTTTGAGGACATTGCGGGCGCACAGGGCCAGACGGGCTCCCGACTGGGCGAACCGGCGAGCCATCCCCTTGCCGAGGCCCTGGTTGGCCCCCGTAATCACACAGACCTTGTTTTCGAGCGGCTTCATGACGTGACACCGGGTTGCAGGCAGGGTCGAGAGGAACCCCGGCAGACCAGCCGGAGATCATTCTGTCAGATTTCAGCACCCAGCCGGGGCGCTGACAAGGGGACCCGGCCAGTTCACCCCGCCCGAATCTTTCCGCTCACGATCGGGTCTTGATTTTCTCGCCGTCTCACAGATTGAACCTGGCTCTTCCAGCCACGCGGAGACCGTCGACCGTGTCGGAATTCACAGTACCCGGCACACCTGGCCCCCCGGCAGTCGACGCACCAGATGCCTCATTTCGAGCACGGTCAGCGTCGACAGGACCCGCGAGACTTCAATCCCGGCGGTCCGCAACACGTCATCGACCGGGATGGGATCGATGGTGACCAGGTTGAGCACCCGGCGTTCCTGGTCGTCGAGCACCAGCTCGCGAGGGGTGAGAATCGTCTGATCGGTGGAGGTGACCACGGGGGCCATGAGAGGGCCGAGCGAATGCAGCACATCGTCGACGTCGCGGACGAGCATGGCCCCATCCCGCAGGATGTCGTGGCAACCGGCACTCGCCAGGCTGTCGATTCGCCCGGGGACGGCAAACACGTCCCGCCCCTGCTCGGTCGCATGCCGGACAGTGTGCAGCGCCCCCGAGTTGCGGGCCGCCTCGACGACCACCACCCCCAGCACCAGGCCGCTGATGATCCGGTTCCGCTGCGGAAACAATCCGGGCAGGGGTGGCTGCAGCAGCTTGTTTTCGGTCAGCAGGGCCCCCTGCCTGGCGATCTCGTCGGCGAGTCCCGCATGTTCGGGGGGATAAATCTCCCCCAGGCCCGTGCCCATGACGGCGAGCGTGCGGCCCCCGGCGTCGAGGGCTCCCCGATGAGCGGCTCCATCGATCCCCCGCGCCAGGCCACTCACTACGGTCAAACCGGCCCGGGCCAGCCCACCAGCGAGTTTCTCAGCCACCTGCCGTCCATACATCGTGCAACGCCTCGATCCGACAATTGCCACCGCCAGCTGGTCCTGCGGGCGGTACTCTCCCCGGCAGTAGAGGATCGAGGGGGGATCATGAATTTCGGCGAGCGAGACCGGGTACTCGGCGGTTCCCCGCACCAGCAGCTTCAGGCCCCGTTCGCGGCACCGCTGCAATTCCTGCTGCGGTTCGCGTGAATGCCGGGCGGCGATGATGGCCGCCGCCAGTCGCGGGCCAATCCCCTCGGTGGCCAGCAGTTCTTCGCGGCTCGCCTGAAACACCCCCTCGACGGTGCCAAACTGGTCGAGCAGGGTCTGTTGCGTGCGGGGACCGACGCCATCGACCAGGTGCAGCCGGAGTGCCGCCAGCAATCGGGCCTCGGAATCGGCAGTTTCCGTGCCGAGGCGATCTGCTTCGGGAAAGAGGCTCTTGGTCATCACAGACTCCGTTCCAGCGTGTCGCGGTGAAGGGGTGAGGATCAGGATCGACGGATGAAGTCGGCGGCATAGCTGCGCACCTGGGCGCCGTTGAGAACGTGCACCAGACGCAGGCGGGAGATGGTTTCCTGGCTGAACTGCGACAGGGGAACATGCAGCAGCTTCTTGCCGAACCGCCGGGCGATCTCGCGCCACGCCGGTCCGGGAGGGGCTTCCGACAACACCGCCACATGCCGGTGCTGACTGTGCAGACACCCAGCCGCGAGCAGGCGCTCTTCCAGCGTGTCGGCAAACTGCAGCCGGCGGTCGGTCCAGACGTCGGTGATGGGTCGGGGGGGAAACAGGAACAATGCCCCACCATAAGTCGCCAGTCCAATCCCCGGTCCGACCAGTTCCTTTGAGAAATCGGTCGCGAAGAGCGCCAGGGTCGATTCGTCCTGATGTTCGGCAAACCAGGTCACCCGCCAGGGGTAGTCGCGCGGATCGGCGGGAGAGTCAAACAGCATCACCACGCAGTCGAGCGAACCCCGGCTGGGGGGGAGCACCTTGACGTACAGGTCGCCCGTATGCCAGTTGCGCAGGGTTTCGCGCAGGTCGAGTCCATCGCGCAGGCTGGTCGAGAATTTTTCGGTACGGGCCAGGTCGAGCCCCAGCAGGGCGCGGGCCTTGTCCTTGATGACCGAGCGAAACTTCTCAATCGCCACATCGTCGGGGGGCCAACTGCAATGCGAATGGGGGTTCCACCGGCTGGCCCAGTCTTTCTGGCGTTCGCGCGAGGGCCGGCGTTTGAGTTCCAGCGTCCGCCAGACCAGCGGAGGGCCGGGAAGCCGCGACTTGAGCTTGAGCACCGTTCCATCGTGAAGCCGCCCGACCCCGACCGACAGGTCGATGCCGGGCCAGCCCAGCACGGGGCCATGGGGGTACTCGCGGGCTTCTTCGGCGAGCGAGACGGCAAACTGGTCCCCCCCCACCTGCTGGGCCGACAGCACGAGGGTGTACAGGTCGGGAGCCATCCGCCGTTCGATCAGCGAGAGGTTGCGGGCGTAGCGCAGCATCAGCCCGAGTTTCTGCGGGGTCTGTCGGCGGGCCCGCTTGCCGTGCACCGACCGGTCGCGGTCGCGGGCCAGCAACAGCAACTCTTTCACCCCGTCGATCGAAAGATTTTCGTCGTCATCGAGTTCGGACCGGGCCCGTTCGTACAAACCGGTGATGCAGGGCAATTCGCCCAGCAGGAACAGCAGCGAATTCTCGGTCGGGGCCAGCCGCTCGGTCGTCTCGACAGCGTCATCCTCGAGGGTCTCGCCCCCCTGCAGGTACTCGTGTCGCAACACGGGCCACTCGTCGAACGAGCAGAGGCACAAGACCGACTCGTACTGCTGTTCCAGTTCGTGCAACCGGCGGGCCATATTCCGGGCACGCGCGACCAACTGCGTCGACCGGGGGCGATGCGAGAAGGGAAGCACCGCGGCCGCGAACAACTCCCAGCCAGTTTTCTTCAGCGAGTACGGATCGGGCAGAACACGAGCCGAGGGCTCGAAGACCGCAGTCTCCAGGTCGATGAACTTGCGGGGAATCCGTTCTTCGCGGGCCAGGCGCAGGGCGGCGATGACGGGCTGGCAGGGATCGATCGGCACATAGCTGGCCGCACGGGGTCCGCCGGACTGCTCTTGGCGTTCGCTCTCGGGATTTTCGCTCTCGGGGGTCCAGCGGTCCCCCTCTTCGTCGCGGTTCGACCACGCGGGAGGTTCCCGCTGCAGCACCACGCCAATCGATGGCAGCGTCTCGATCGCCTCCTCGACATCGGCCTGGAAGGAGGGGGGCAACGGGACGGCGAGGCAGTCGAACATTTCCGACAGCATGCGCCGCCGGACTTCGATGGCGAAATCCCCCGAGCCGTGAATCACCGGCAAGACGGTGAGGCGCGGGCTGAACCTCAGCAGCGAGCGAGTCTCACGCGTCATGCCTGCTCCTCGTCGTCCTCGTCGAATTCGTCATCCTCAAACTCGTCGTCTTCAAACTGATCGGGATGCAGCGGGTCGTCGGGGTTGAAGAAGAAGTCGCCGAGCCCCATGGGGACCGCCGAGCCCCCGAGGGTTCGCAGTTTTCGCTGGGCCAGTTCCTTGAGATTGAGGGCCTCTTCGCCGAGGCAGCGCACCACCGACTCGCGCCACGCCTCGTCGGGAGCGAGGGGATTCTTGGGATCCTGGGCCATTCTCTTCAGCGCATACCGCAGGATCGACAGCCCGTCGCGTGTCGAAAAATCGAGCTTGAGCCCGTGGGCGGCCTGCAGGAATTCGACCGTGAGGTTGAGCATCCCGTCGGCCGCGAAGGGGAGGTGGTACCGCAGGATGGCGAGCTCGTCCTGGCGGTTGGGATAGCCGACGGTCAGCGTTGGCTGCAGCCGGCTCTGGATGTAGTCGGGGACTTCAAACGTCGATTCGTCTTCGTTCATTGTGACGGCACAGCGGAAGTCGGGATGGGCGGGAACGGTGATTCCCGCCACGATCGACTCGACGTACCGCCGGTGGTCGAGGAGCGGGGCAAGGCTGGCCCACGACTTCTCGTTCATGCGGTTCCCCTCGTCGAGGATGCAGACTCCCCCCTTGATCATCGCCGTCACGAGGGGCGACGCGTGATAGACAATCTTGCCACTCTCGGCGAGCACCGGAGTGATCAGCAGATCTTCCGGGCGTGTGTCGGCGGTGCATTGGTGAATGTACAGGGGCTGCTTCCGGACCTGGGCGGCGGCCATGCCGAGCGTGGTTTTGCCAATTCCCGGCATGCCGACGATGCGGGGGGACAGGGGCAGGTCACGCCGGTCCACCACAAGCCAGCAGGCGAGCAGTTGCTTGAGGATTTCGCGTTGTCCAATCCACTCGCCATCCGAAGCATCGGGCTTCCCCAGGAACACCCGCACACCATCGATGTCGACAAATTCCGCCATTTCGTCTCGACTCAAAAGGTCCCAACGTGTTGAATCTCCCTGCCGGGAGCACCCCTGCGGCAGGACTGCCCATCAGTATATCTCCCGCCCCCCCGCTCGCCCAGTCCCCAGTTCACAAATTTTCATGTCCCACCCATCGGCCGATTCGGCTTCGAATTCGTCTTCTCCCCATCCGGCCGCCGCCCCTCGACTTCCCCGCCGGTGGCGTCGCGACTGGGGAGAACGAGACCGTCGGCTGCTGGAAGGGCCCCGTTCGCGGTGGGAAGAGCTGAAGACCCTGCTGCACATAGGCTGGGAATTTTTGTCGGGGTTCCGGGAACTGCACTTCATTGGACCGTCGGTCACCGTGTTTGGTTCGGCCCGGTTTCCCCGTGGGCATCGGTATTACGAACTGGGACGGCAGGTGGGGAGTGAGATCGCCCGCCTCGGATTCAATGTGATGACGGGGGGTGGCCCGGGAATCATGGAGGCGGCCAATCGGGGAGCCCAGGAAGCGGGGGGACACTCGATTGGCTGCAACATCATCCTTCCGAAGGAACAGTCGGCCAATGACTTCATCGATCGCCTGATCTCGTTCGACTATTTTTTTGTCCGCAAGGTGATGCTGGTGAAATACTCGCAGGCCTTTGTGATCCTGCCGGGGGGATATGGAACGCTGGATGAGGCGTTCGAAGCCGCCACGCTGGTGCAGACGGGCAAGATGCACGAGTTCCCCATCATCTTCATGGGGGTCGACTACTGGCAGCCGTTGTTCGACTTCATTCGCAACGGAATGGCCCCAGCCAGGACGATCGATCCCGACGACATCGAGAGATTCCTGCTGACCGACTCGATTGAAGAGATGCGCGCGGGCCTCATGCAGACCCCATTCAAGCTGTTCGCCGGCAAACCACAGCCCAGGCGACGCTGGTGGCTGGGGGAATAACCGCCTTCGCGCCGGCTATTTCGCTTCGGCGGCGGTTGGGGTCATGACTCCCCACACCTGCAGCAGGTTCTCGCCGGCCACCGTCCCCCGGCTGATCGACAGCAGCCGTTTGCCGTCGGGGCTGACCCCAAACGCGAGCGTGTTGCGGGGCCCCTCCTGCTCGTGGATCAACTTGAGGTCGTCTCCCTTCCAGAAGGCGAGTGTGCCAGGGCCGACTCCCGCCAGCACCTTGCCCCCGGGGAACCAGCGCAGCCCGACCGGTGCCTGGTCTTCCATGTCTTTCTCGGGGAGAGCCTCGCCGGTCGCGGCATTCCAGATCTGCAGCTTGCCACTCCCCGAGGGCATCGCCAGCAGCCGGTTCCCTTCGGGATCGAGCAGGCCGGTGATCAGCGTGTTCTGCGGGGCCACCTTGATCTCGCAGCGCGGCTCTCCCGTTTCGGTATTCCAGATCTTGATGGTCTCTCGGAAGGGGACGGCCGTAACCCACTTGCCATCGGCACTGAAGACCGGGTTCACCACGAACCGGTCTTTCCCCACCTCGATGGTCCGCTGCAATTCGCCCGTCTCGGCATCGTACATCCGCAGTGTTCCCGACTGTCCTCCCAACACGAGCACCCTGCCATCGGGGCGAAATGCGACGTTGGGGCCCCGGCCAAGATCTTCGATGTAGTACCCGTCTCCCGTTTCCAGCTGCAGCACCTCCACCTTTCCCTCGGCAGTCACCCATGCGACCAGGGGCAGCTTGGGGTTGAAGGCAAACGAGGTGATCCGCCGTCCCCTGGCGGTGGTGTGCAGCACTTCGAACGTCTCGGCATCGCGAACTTCAACCCCCTCTTCCTGAGCCGTCTTGTACGCGATGATACCGACGATCTCTCGGGCATCGGGGCGCCACGCCAGGCTGGTGAGACGGACGCTCTCGGAATGGATCTCTTCGAGGCGGGCGACATTTTCGGGAGTCAGCACCTCGAGATTCAGCCGGCGCCGGACCACGGCTGGTTCGGCCGGGGTGGGCTCTGCCTCCTGGGCCCCGGCCACCGACATCAGCCCGGCCAGCGAGAATCCTGCCAGGCAAAATCCCACCAGGCAGACCTTCGCAACGATGGTCATTTTTCGTTCCGGCCGACTTCGATACTGCTGCCAAGCCCGATGCTGGCGCCAGGCTCGGTGCCGGTGCACAGCTCGGTGTCGGCACACAGAGGGCCAACCTTCGCGAATGGCGGGCAGGAGGGGATTGGCACTCATGGCACTGAGGGGGGCTGGGGAAACGCAGGAAACCACGCCTCCGGATTATTCCGATCCCCGTTCCCGGGTGCCAGTCCCCGGCGGGGAACAATCGTCGTGGCGTGGCCGGTTCCGCCGGGCGCAATTGGAGGACGGCCCGACTATGATCCCCCGGCGTTGCACCAATTTGTTCCCCGGTTCCTGGCAGGCGTGCACCATGTCACCATCCCCTCTTCCACCAGCCAGTCCCGATCGCCGTGCGTTCCTCAAGGCCCTCGGGTTGGGGGGAGGGGTGGCCGGTCTCCCCGCGGCCGTGGTCGCCGACGAGCGTCCCAGCTCCCTCACGATCACCGGCATCGAGACGTTTGCCCTCGAGCACAGGCTGGCTCGGGCCATGGGCCCCTCGACCGCGATGTCGAATCTCAAGGACGCCCTGCTGGTGAAGATCACCACCGACAGCGGCCTGGTGGGGTGGGGAGAGACCGCCGATGTCGGGGGGACCCGCGGCATCATCGAAGATCATCTCAAGCCACAACTGCTCGGAAAGAACCCACTGGAACACCGCCGTCTCTGGCGAATGCTCTGGGGGGCGAATTTTGGCGATGGTCGGGCGGTTGCGGCTCTCGACATCGCCCTGCACGATCTGCGCGGAAAGGCCCTTGGGCTCTCAATTGCCGATCAGTACGGGGGCCGGCTGCGCGATTCGGTTCCGGTCTATGCGGCCGTGATGAACTACCACGAAGGACTGGAGCCCGAAAAGCAGTTTCCCGAAGAGGCCCGGCAGATGGTTGCCAGGGGCTTCCGCAATCTCAAGGCCCGCACGGGACGGCTGGGGCATCGCCGGGATCTCGGGATCCTGACGCGTGTCCGCGAAGCGGTGGGGCCCGAGATCCGTCTGCTGACCGATGGCAACGGGGCCTTCACCCTGCCTGCGGCTGTGAAGTTTGGCAAGGAACTCGAAAAGCTCGATTTCTACTTTTTTGAAGAGCCACTCCCCCAGGGTCTCAACTATGCGGGCTACGACGAGTTGACCCGCTCGCTCGACATTGCGGTCGCGGGCGGGGAAGTGCTCGATTCTCGGGCGTCGGCCCGGGACCACGTCGTGAAGCGGTCGTTCGACATCATCCAGCCCGACCCGACGCTGTGCGGGGGAATTGCCGAGGTGCTCTTCATTGCCGAGATGGCCCGGCTCTTCAGCATCCAGTGCCTGCCGCACTGCTATGCCGGAGCGATTGCCGACGCCGCCACGCTGCAGGTGCTGTCTCTGCTGCCCCCCTTCACGTTTGGCTTCACCAGCGACGAACCGATGCTCGAGTATGATGCGGGAGAGAATCCGTTCCGGGATGAGGTGGTCCCCGCGGGGTTCCGCCTGGCGGAGGGGCGGTTCGAGATCCCGACTGGTCCCGGACTGGGGATCGAAGTCGATGAAGCCGCCGTCCGCAAGTACGCCCGTCCGCGTTGAAGTCCCTGCGTTTTTCCCAGGTCATGCCCGAACCGCTCATTCCTCCCAGCTTCCTGTTTCGCTTCACGCTGCGGGTTCCCCACGTGGCGGAACTGCCCGGCAATGGTCGGACATCATGGAACCTCGACGACCGCTGCCGGTTGCCCGCCGTCTCGCTGGCCGACCGCCAACCGTTTGCCGAAGTGCGCATGGCCTGGAACCTTCAGGGTCTCGCCGTGTCCTGGCAGATTGAGAACAAGAGCCGGGCGATCGCCCGGGCAGCCACCGGGACCTTGGGAGATCGCCTGCGGCTCTGGATCGACACCCGCAACACGCAAAACATCCACCGGGCGAGCCGGTTCTGCCATTACTTCGTCATTCATGCGGCGATTGGCACCGGAACGAATCCCGGACCCCGGGCCGACCAGTCTCTCATCGACCGGGCCCGCGAGAACGCCGACATCAGCCACAGCGATCTGCTGCAGACCCGACTGTATCCCCTCAAGGGGGGTTATCGCTGCGAAACCTGGATCCCGGCGGAATGCCTCACGGGGTATTCCCCGGCCGACCAGTCCCGCCTCGGCTTCTACTACGATTTGCGAGACTCGGAATTCGGAACCCAGGTTCTCTCGGTCGGTCCCGAGTTTCCCTACGATCACGATCCCTCCATGTGGCAGACGCTGGAATTGCTGAAGGACTGAAGCGTCGGTGCGCCACCCGGCGAGGTCTGTCGGCACTCCAGCGGTCCCCCACCTCTTGGGTTCCCCGGGGATCACCCCGTAGAATGCACAAGTGCGTCTCCGTTTTGTTTCTCGTTGTGCCCGTCAACACCGATGCCCACGCTGGAAGAACGACTTGCCCGGGGAGCCCGCTGGCTGACCGCCCGGGATCCGTTCTCGTGGGGTGTCGCCCTGCTGGCGGGACTGATGTCGCTGGCACTGTTCCTCCCCTGGCTTCAGCATTCGCGCAATGCCGCCCGGCAGATCCAGACGAAAGACAACCTGCGCCGCCTCGGGACCGCCATTTTTTCGTACAGTGACCTGCACGGTTCGCTTCCGCCAGCGGCGGTCCCGCTGCCGCAACAGCAGGCGGCCGAACCAACCATCGAGCCCTCCTCGTCTTCGTCCCCTTCTTCCCCCTCCCGCTGAATGCGTCTTCTGATCACTGCCGGGCCGACCCGGGAATATCTTGATGATGTGCGGTTCCTTTCGAACGCCAGCAGTGGACGCATGGGGTTTGCACTGGCCGAGGCGGCCCGCGACGCCGGTCATCAGGTGACGATCGTCTGCGGCCCCGTTGCCTTGCCCCCCCCCACGGGCTGTGCTGTCGTTTCGATCGAGACGACCGATGAGATGCTGCAGGCGTGCCTGGCCGCATGGCCGCACTGCGACGGGGTCATTGGAGCAGCGGCAGTCTGCGATTACCGCCCCCGCGAACGGGCCACGGGAAAGATCAAGAAAACGGGGGGGCCGCGTTTGCTCGAACTGGTCGAGACGGCCGATGTGCTGGGGGCGCTGGGGCGTCAGAAGGGGGACCGGTTCATCGTGGGGTTCGCGCTGGAATCGCAGGATGCCCGCCCCAATGCTCTGCGGAAGATGGAATCCAAGAACTGCGATGCGATCGTGCTGAATCATCCCTCGGCCATCAATGCCGACGTGAATGAGATCGAACTGCTGACCCGTGATGGTGCGTCACACGGGGTCTGGAGGGGGACCAAGCGCACGATCGGACGGCAGTTGATCGAGTGGATCACCGGGCGGTTCGCCCCCCGTTGAATCGTCACTTCCGGTGCCGGACGTTTTTCCGGCAAAGTCGCTGGAACGAAACCTCCCCCCGGCACTGGAATTTGGCCGAACCTCGCCCGGCGAGTGTTAGTCTCCCCGCAAGGGAGACCGTCCAAATGATCAACCGCCGCCGCCTGCCCATCGATCTGCTGGCCCTGCTGCTTCTGGGGCTTGTGGTTTTTGTTGGCCTCGCCCTCTGGAGCTACAACCCCGCAGATCCTCCGGGTGATACGGTCTACCCCCCCTCCGAGTCGGTCACCAACCTGATGGGCTCCAGCGGGGCTGTCGTCGCCAACAACCTGCGCAACCTGCTGGGCTTGGGGGCGTGGTTGATCCCCCTGTCGCTCGGGGCCTGCGGATTGAGCTGGCTGATGCGGCAGGATCACGATCGACCACTGCAGCCACTGGTCGGCTGGTTGCTGCTGATCCTGGTCGGCTGCACCGCCCTGCGGGGTCTCGCCCCCGAACTGCCCGGCGCGCCCCTCACTGGCAGCGGCGGATTGCTGGGAGCCTGGTCCTGGGCCACTCTGCACCCCCGGTTTTATGAAACTGGCATTGCACTGCTGATGGCGACCCTGGCCGCGGCCGGGGGAATCCTCGCCTTTGACCGCTGGACCGCCAGCACGCTGCTCGCCGTGATTGTCGGACCGTACCTGCTGTTCCAGAAACTGGGGTTTGGTCTCGCCGACGATGACACGGACACCGACGATGCCGAAGAGACCGCACCGGCCCCCGCCGCCGAAGTTCCAGCGTCAACCGCATTCGCC
>Ga0315904_10004029_pt1 | contig 21214 bp, 9 predicted proteins | sample LakEriMetagenome_6_FD_203529 | JGI IMG/M metagenome (GOLD analysis project Ga0315904, IMG submission 203529) | Freshwater fungal communities from buoy surface, Lake Erie, Ohio, United States - Buoy 12 MA120 | ecosystem: Environmental > Aquatic > Freshwater > Lake | place: USA: Lake Erie, Ohio...
GCCAGAGTCCCGAACCGTCAAGGCGATTTCAGGTTCTTTAGGCATCCCTTTCTTGAGTTCATCGTATTGCTTCTTAAGAAATTTCCAACGCTCGAGCGAATCCCCTTTTAGCTTCTTGGAATAGTCGGTCCCTTTGACTTCGTTTTCGATTTGCAGATAAGCCAGCACGGCGATCGAGCGTTCTTCAGGTTGTCGGTCATTGTGACTCTTGCGAAGGGCAGGTCGAACATCAGGCGGGAATTTCTCGATCGCCGCTTCGATGACCTTCGTGCGAGTTTCCTCTTGCAAGGCTTCCAACTCGATTCGAATCGGTTCGGCGCATTGCGACCAAGCTTCGATGGCAACCTGTCGACTATCAATCGACTTGGATTCCGAAACGATATCGTAACGCGGTTCTATCGGTGCAAAGAAGGCCTGCAAGCGGTAGTAATCCTTTTGAAGGAGAGGGTCGAATTTGTGGTCGTGACAACGAGCACAAGAAAACCCCAATCCTAAAAAGACTTCTCCGGTCACATCCGTGATGTCGTTGAGAATATTATCCCATTGAGAACGAACATCCCGCTGATTGTATTCGTAGATCCAGTGCCGCAGATAGCCCGTCGCCGCGTTCATCCTATCGGAGGTAGGATCGATTTCATCGCCTGCGATTTGCTCGGCGATAAACTGCGAATAAGGAATATCCTCATTCAAGGCTTGGATCACATAGTCGCGGTATCGGTAGGCGCTAGGTCGGAAATCGTCTTGTTTGAAACCATCCGATTCTGCGAACCGGACCAAATCCAGCCAGTAGCGTCCCCATCGCTCCCCGTATCGAGCATCCGAAAGCAACTTGTCAACCAATTGCTCATAGCGAGAACGCCCCTGATTATCCAATGATGGGAGCTGCAAATAAGCTTGCAACTGATCAAACGTAGGTGGAACACCGATAAGATCCAGATAGAGCCTTCGTACAAGAATCGAGTCGTCGGCGTTGTTGCCCAGACTCAGCCCTTGCGATTGGAGCTTTAAGGAAATGAATACGTCGATCGGATTTGAATAGGTCGAGTTCGCGACAGCAGGATCGCTCAGGGGTTGAAAGAACCAGTAATCGTGATCGGCTTGCGTGATCTTGGATTGATCCGTTGTCACTGAGAGTTCTTTGACGTACTCGGGCCAAGTCGCTCCTGAGCGAACCCAAGTCTCGATGGAGGCGATTTGCTCGTCGGAGAGTTTTTTATTGGGCGGCATCTCCAAACCTTCGTGGCGAACGGCTTGAAGCAACAAGCTAGCTTCTGGTTTCTGACGATCGATCAGCGAACCGGATTCGCCACCTTGAGCAAATCGTTCAGGTTGATCGAGCCTCAAGGCCGCTTCGGATTTGTCGGGCCCATGGCAGGCGATGCAATGCTGAACCAACACGGGCCGGACGTTCTCTTCAAAGAACTTGGTCGACTCGACTTGTCCAATCCCAATCTGACTAAAAGCAGCATAGGAAAAGGCACACAGGAATATTCGATGGGTTATCAGGCTCAATCTCAGGAACATGGGATATCCATTGCCGAAGTTAAACGGCGAAGTCAAACGGGTCCGCACTCCTCTAGCATACAGGAAAGGATGCCTTAAAACTCCAGGGAATCCAACACTTTCCCAACGAATATGGCTATTTTTATCTTCGAACGCTCCGTAAGAAAGCACCTATAGGCCGTGGATACGGCATCTGCGTGGTCGTCGTTTGTCTACTATCCCCGAAACGACCGCCAAGTATATTTGTTAGACCTGCTTCTCCAGATCTCGTACAGACACACCAAACATGCTTTATCGTAGTTGGCCCTTGCAGAAGTTATTGATCGTTTTGCCTTTGCTCGGAACCCTCACCTGTAGGTTGCTTGGCGATGGTCCGGCGGACAACCAAGTCGAAAACATTCGACCGATTCCTCCTGTGGGGATCGAAGTCCCTGCGGAGGTTCGAGAGTCGCTTAGCAAGGCTCTGGAACCGCTCAAAAAGTCGATCGATGAACTCTCGCAGTCGAAGGATCCTCGGATTCAAAGCCAACTTCCTGACGCAGAGATCTTCTACCGAGCCGTGTCGCTTGCACTAAGTGAAAACGGCTTCTTCGACCCAGCCGACTTCGATCGGGCCAAGTCGCTCATCGAAGAGGGGAAACGTCGCTGCGAAGGGATTCGAGCCAACCTATGCGATTGGACATGGATCAACAAATCGCCCTATATCACCGTTCGAGGGTTTCGATCCAAACTCGATGGAACCGTACAACCTTACGGTGTGGTCTTCCAATCGAACGTACCTGCCAGCGGACGAGCCGACGTTTGGTGCCGAGGGCGAAGTGAAAAAGGACTCGAGTTGCAGTTTCTCTCGACGCGGATGAAAAGCCTCGATCCAATTCCCGATGAAGGGGTGCTGATGATCCATCCCTTTGGTCGCTATTGCAACGCCAACAAACTCGCAGGTGAGGTCGATACGCTCGAAGCCCTCGAGCATGCGATGAGCCAGTATCCGATCGACCCCAAGCGGGTAGCCATTCGCGGCTTTTCGATGGGTGGGGCTGCCGCATGGCACTTGGCAGTCCACTACCCAGATCGATGGTTTGCTGCGACTCCAGGTGCAGGCTTTTCCGAGACTCCAGATTTTTTGAAGATCTTCCAGTCCGAGACGCTCAAGCCTTATTGGTTTGAGGAAAAGCTTTGGACGATGCACGATTGCCCCCTGTGGGTTCGCAATCTTAAGACGGTACCAACGATCGCTTATAGCGGAGAAATCGACAAACAAAAACAAGCGGCCGATATCATGGCCAAAGCTGCCTGGGAACTGCCCGAGGACGAGCGTTTCGAACTGACTCACCTTGTCGCGCCCAAGACGGCTCACTCAATCTCTCCGGAAGCGAAAAAAGAAATCGATCGCAGGCTCCGCATCCTCGATCCGGCATCTGGAAAACTTGCGCATCGCACCCATAAGAGAGAGGACGATATTGTTTTTACAACAACCACTTTGCGATACAACCGGGCTTTTTGGGTGACGGTAGACGCCCTGGAAAATCATCATGAACCATCGACGATTCGCGCCGCGTTTACCTATGGAGACCCAACCATTGGCGAGACAGCCGATCAAGTCATGGTCATGATCGATGGGGGAATCACTCGATTCACGCTCGAACGCGATGCGAGCCTAGTGGGAGATAACGCTATCGAAGTCCGAATCAGCGATTCGGAACATGCCGTGTCCAAAGACTCGTTCGATTTATCCGTAAGATCCGATGGTTCATTCAAAGCGACCTTTGAAGTCAAAGAAGGGTTTTGGCAGTTGGTATCACCCATCGAACCACCAACTTCCCAGTTGCTAAAGAAGCATATGCTCCAAGGCCCCATCGACGATGCGCTGATGGCCCCGTTTCTATTCGTCAAACCGACGGCCAGTGGGTTTAACCCCAAGATCGATCAGTGGGTGAAAAGCGAGTTCGAGCATGCCGTCGTCCAGTGGCATCGGCAGATGCGAGGCGATGTTCGAGTCAAATCCTCCGAGGAACTTACTGCGGCGGATATCCAAAACAATCATTTGATTCTATGGGGAGACCCCAAGAGCAATCCGACAATCGCCAAGGTGCTCGAAACGCCGGGCATCGCGAAACTACCGCTGCAATGGAACGATGCTTCGATCGAACTCGGAGAGCTCAAACTCGATGCGCAAAGTCATATCCCTTTGATGATCTATCCAAACCCTCTTGCTCCTGATCATTATGTGGTCTTCAATAGCAGCTTCACTTACCGCCAGTACGATTACCTGAACAATGCTCGCCAGGTACCCAAGCTACCCGATTGGGCGATGATCGATGTGACAACAATGCCCAATGGACGCTGGCCGGGCAAGATCGTCCAAGCGGACTTCTTTGATGAAGCTTGGAAGGTCAAACCGATTCGTCGTTGGATCGAGCCATAATCGATCATGGGGATACTCGGTGCTTGGTTTGACTGGAGTGCTTGGTTATGGATCGTTTGGCTGGTGCTGCTTTGCATCATCAACTTGCTGAGTTGGTCCGCTAATCTGCTATCGTTACCGGGTAATTGGCTGATCGTATTGGCGACGGCAATCTACGCTTATTTTTTTCCCGAGTCGCCGACTTCTGGAGTCGGATGGATGGGGGTTGGGATCCTCTTAGTGCTGGCCGTCTTAGGAGAGATCATCGAGTTTGTTGCCGGGGCTGCGATGGCCGGCAAACGTGGTGCTAGTCGCCGCGCGATGGCGATGGCCGTCGCTGGGACGATGGTAGGTAGCATCCTAGGTGCCATCTTCACGATCCCTATTCCGATCATCGGTCCGATCGTTGGAGCATTGGCCGGAGGGGCCGGTGGTGCATTCTGTGGAGCTTGGTTGGGTGAGGTTTGGAAAGGCAAGACGGTCGAAGAAGGGATGCACGTGGGAACCGGGGCGCTTCTGGGACGTTTGCTAGGAACGTCCGGCAAACTGATCGTCGGAGCGATCATGGTCGTCGTGGCGGCCATCGATGCTTGTTACTAAAGCTGCAATTACAGCAACTGCATGGCGATGGCGCTGGGGATGACTTCGAGTTCCAAGCGAAACTCGGAAATCTGCTTGGGCATGGGATAGTTCCTCCAGGGGTCTTCGCCATCGAGGTGAAAAGGGATTGGCTTGGCGCTTCGCAACACGATTTTCGCTTTTCGATCGGTAAGGATTCTCGGGTCGGTGGTTGGAATGTCGCCTCGGATAATTCGTGGGAAATAGCGAAGAATATCGCGTCGGTGGAGGGCTCCGACCAAGAGCAAGTCGAAGAGGCCATCGTCGAGTTTAGCATTCGGAGTCAGAGGATAGCTTCCTTCCCGCATGCCAATCGCGGCGCTGATCATCAGGTAGGATGTGGGCACTTGATCATCGAGCGAGATCGGATCGGTACGGTAGGAGGCACCCATGCAGCGAAAGATCGCTAGAGTGTAACGCAACCTAGCTGGTAGTCGCTTCATGCCTCGCGCAAGCTCTGCGACTCGGCCCGGGAAACCGACACCGGCGACGTTGGCAAAGTACCTGCGATGCCCCAAACACTCCATAGCACCGATGTCGACACGTTGAGAGAAGGGTTCAGCGGAGGGTTCCGTAGCAGTTGCTTGCCTGGCGAGTGAATAGGCGTAATCGTTCGCTGTTCCAACCGGGAGCACCCCCATGCGAACATTATGTTGGCGACTTGCCATGATCCCGTTTAGGACTTCATGGATGGTGCCATCGCCACCGGCAGCAACGATCGTGTCGAAACCTTGTTGGCAAGCATCAAGAGCGAGCTTTTCGGCATGCCCAGGGTACTCTGTGGGGCGATGCTCGACGAGTTGGGATTGGGAAGTGAGCCAGTTGGGGAGCTCGAGCCCGTGTCGAAGGCGTTTGCCGGCGGCTGGATTAGAGATCATCAACAATTTCATATTGCGGTAACTCGGAGACTCTAGAGAAATCCTCAGGCCAAGAGCTTTAGTGGATGCTCGCGTGTCGTGCACGGAAGGCTCACGGGTTGCCCGAGCCGTTGCGACTCGAATGCTCCGAGGATCATCTCAGTAATCCCAACTGCATCGACCAGCGAACACTTCGGTGCCCTATCCTCCTCAATAGCCGCCATCAAATCCTTGATCGCTGCAATATGGCCGTCCTCGTAACTCTTGGCTTGGATCGGCTCGAGTTTTCCGATCCCAGCCGATGTGACTCGCTCCCAGTTCTTACCCGATCGTCCAGGTGACCAGCTCCCGTCTTGCAATAGATGCGCGGCTGCTAAATAGCCGCTTTCGATCTCCAATACACCCTTGGAACCGAAAACCTGCAGAGCAAATCGACTCGGATTTGCGGCCATCCCTTTGCACGATCCGAAGTAACCCATGACTCCATCGGCAAACGAGTACATGGCTTGGACACAATCGCCTGCCAACAAACCCAACCCCTCGTTGCCTTCGACCACATGCTCCTTGCGAATCCCTCGTCCCTGATGGGTCACCTGGGCCACGCATGCCTGAGGATCGCTTTTGGCGAAAGACCGCATCAAACCGAAGATATGCGAACCGAGGACCCACATGTCTTCAGCCCCACCCCGATGATCCTCTTTGCCACGGCCACGCAGTTCGAGCACTTGTCCGATCGCACCATCACCTACCAACTTCAGTGCCACATCCAGGACCGGTGAGTATTGAGCCGTATGGGCGATAGCAAGTTTAAGCTTTCGGTTCTCAAACTCCTTGCGGACTTGATCGCACTCGAGCATCGTTCGGCAAAAGGGCTTCTCCATATAAACATGGCAATTGGCCTTCGCTGCAGCCATGAGCATCTCAGAATGCTGGTCGATCCAGCGGGGACAAATCGCCACCAAATCGAGCGACTCTTTGCTTAGCATCTCCTGATAATCAGCATAACTCTTTTGCGGCTTGATCCGCTCGATCGCTTTGGCCAATCCCTTTGGATCCGCATCGGCAAGTGCCACGACCTCGACGTTGGGCAATTTCGTAAACGGGACATCGACCGCGTGCCCATAATCCCCTCGGCCCGTTGCTCCGATGATTCCGACTCGGTACTTTCGAGTCTCGATGACACCGCTAGCGTTTTTCAAACCCGCAAGAACACCACCAGCAACGAGCGTGCTTTGAAAAGTGCGTCGACTCAGCGATCGTGTCATGGCTCGTCCTTTTGTTTTTTGATCTTGGGTAGATTGGTTCCGTCATTGAGGGTTGGCATGGGAGCATGGATCTCTTTGCGCCATGCGACAAGTCGTTGGTAAAGCTCCTTTGCTTTTGCTGGATTGGACTGCGCTAGATTCTTGGATTCGCCGATGTCTGCGTCCAGATCGTAGAGCTCGAGTCGACCATCTTCGAGGAATTCCATAAGCTTCCAATTCCCCATGCAAATGGTGCTAACGGGTGTGGTTCGCCATGCATCAACACCCGCCCCGAGATACCCTGGAAAGTGTTGATAGATCGCCTCCCGCGTGAACCCTTGTTGATCGAGCATCAGTGGCAAGATGCTCTGGCCATCGAGGACCTGATTGGGCTTTGGCGCTGAGCCTAGCTCCAAAAGTGTTGCGTACAGATCGACATGGATGGTAGGAACATTGCAACTTGTTCCCGGTCGGATATGGTCGGGCCAGCGGACGATCAATGGAACACGAGTGCCTCCTTCGTAAAGACTCCCTTTGCCGCTGCGTAGGGGAGCATTGTCGGTAATGCCGCCGGACTTCTTGATCCCTTCGCGGACATACCCACCGACACCTCCGTTGTCCGAGGCAAAGATCACGATGGTTTGATCGACGAGTTTGAGCCGATCGAGCGTGTCTAGGATTCGACCAACGCTCTCATCGACCGACGCGATCATGGCTGCGTAGGTTGGACTGTTGTGTCCTTGGCCATCGGAATCAGCGACACCCTCTTTCTTTTTGAAGCGAGCGATCAGTTCCGGTTTGGCTTGGTGAGGACCGTGAACACCAAAGTGTGGTAGGTACAAAAAGAAGGGTTCCTTTTGGTGCTGATCGATAAACTCGACGGCTCGATCCGTGAGGAAATCGGCCAAATATTGGCCTTCAGGGTAGTGAACCTTCGGATTGGTTTCAAAATCAAAATGTTTTCCTGCACTGACGATCGCTTGGTCAAATCCCCGCTGGCTTGGATGGTATTTCCCAGAGTCTCCGATGTGCCACTTGCCGAACATCGCTGTTGCGTATCCGGCTTTTTTGAGTTGCTGTGCAATCGTGTCACGATCCAGTGGCAGTTGGGTGAGGTTATCGACGGGCCTGAGTGGACGTTTAGTCCAATCGAATCGATCGATGCCTCCGACGGTGTAGATACCTGTTCGAGCAGGATGCTGGCCCCCGAGGATCGCCGCGCGGGTCGGGGTGCAGTTTTGGCAATGGTGATGGTTGAGAAACCGGATTCCTTGTTGGGCCAATCGATCGATGTTCGGTGTCTCGTAATAGCGACTACCGTAGCAAGCAAGATCGGTGTACCCAAGATCATCTGCGAGGATAAAGACGATGTTTGGAGGTGCTGCACTCAGGTGGATCGAACCAAGTAGCAAGCTCGAACAAAGTGCTACAGCAAGCATGAAGTATCTAGATAACATAACAGCAGCGGCCCGGGAAAGGAGAGAATGCGATGGGTCATCAAACCCACACCAGTCTACTCGATTCCCCAGGCCGCTGCATGCTTGGGAGTCGCCTCTGGGGCGGACTAAATCAACAACTAACTTGTTTGGCGCGTTTGCGACGAGTCCGGTAAACAAGCCCAAGGGCTCCACCGGTGGCCCATAAAGCCAGGGTGGTCGGCTCGGGAACCAACTCCGGATTGGTGTAGGTGAAGTCCTTATCGAGCATCCAAGTATCCGCTCCATCGTTAAAGTTCGTATATCCGAAGTACAGATAGATGTAACTCGTGTCCGTGGAACCCTTGGTTGTGAACAAGGCATTCGGCACGTAGAAGTACATATCCGCTCCACCAGTACCCGTGTTCCCATCGATACGTATGTACTCAATGTTGTCATAGGCAAGCGAATCATAAACCAAGGTTTGACCTGTCAATTGCGATATATCTATCAAGGGAGGTGTAGTCGTCGAGGTAAATAGCTGGATCCATTGGATGTCGACGTGATCGTCATTCTCCGACTGATTCTGGTTGGCATCAAACAGAAACACCCGATACTTGCCGTCGGTGGTCAGTGGTATATCCACCAGTCGGATCGTATGCGTTTTGTTTGGGGTTCCGCCGGTAAAAATTGCTTCTGGGTTTCCAGGGCTTGCAGCGTCCCCATTGAACGCCGCGATGACGCCATTGCCCAAAGTGCTACCACCGCCACCGCCATTGCCACCGCCATTGCCACCGCCATTGCCACCGCCATTGCCACCGCCATTGCCACCGCCAGTGCCACCGCCATTGCCACCGCCAGTGGCTCCGTTGCCACCACCGGTGGCTCCGCCACTGCCTGTTCCTGCATGATCATCCTGGGTGGTCAGGAATTCGTCCCTCTTGGCATGCTTTGTATCGGTGTGTTGATACAATGCCGACAACGGGCCGCCAGCGCTTAGCACCTGGCCTAACGCCGTTACCTCAAGGTTAAGGATAATCCCCGCGTGCGAATGGGCCATTGGGCTCATCACACTCGCCGTCATCGCTAGACAGCTTATTTGCAGTCGTCCTATCCAAGTTTTCAAAACCATCGTTTTCCTCCCTACGCAAGTAGCACCTAACAAAAACCGATGCCCCAGCCCGAAGTGGCTTGAGACTTCGAGAATTGTGCAAGTGACTCGCTTGAGAAAGGATCGAAGCAAAAACCTATGTCAGATAGCGGATTCCGTGAGAGATACTTGTCCTGGTAGAATCGCTGAAACTGTGGTAAAAATTTAGATTACCGCAGGGCAATTTACGCCTCTGTGAAGGTCTTCGAGTTTCCAATACGATCTGAAAGAACCCCCTTATGAGCGACGTCGAAAACTGCATCATCATCGGTAGTGGACCTGCTGGTTGGTCGGCCGCTATCTACGCCGCACGAGCTAACCTGAGACCTCTGCTTTTCGAGGGTGCCATGACCGAAGAGAACCGGGTCATGGGTCGCTTTCCGATGGGGCAGTTGGCCCAAACCACCGAGGTCGAAAACTACGCCGGCTTTCCATCCGGCAAACTCAAAGAGTTCATCGACTCGGCGATCGATCCGAGTCGTCAGTACATGTTCCCACCGGTCGAGGAACATCCCCACGCAGTGACCGGACCAGAACTCATGGAACTGATGCGACAGCAAGCCACCAACTTCGGCACACGCGTGATCACCGATGACATCGTCAGCGTCGATTTTTCGAAACGACCGCTGGTTTTGAATTCCAGCGAGAACGGAACTTTCAAAACCCACACGGTTATCATCGCCACAGGAGCAAGCGCCAATTACTTGGGACTACCCAGCGAAGAGACTTACCGCAATCGAGGCGTCAGCGCTTGTGCAGTGTGCGATGGAGCGCTACCTCGTTTCCGTGACAAACCTCTCGTCGTCGTCGGCGGCGGTGATTCAGCGGTCGAGGAAGCGAGCTATCTGACCAAGTACGCATCGAAGGTCTACATGCTCCTTCGCCGAGGTGAAATGCGTGCCAGCAAGATCATGCAAGAGCGAGCCTTGGCCAATCCAAAGATCGAGCTGGTAAAATTCTCGGTCGTCGACGAAGTCCTTGGAGCAGAAGACCCTCGAGTGGGTGTTACCGGTGTTCGCATTCGGAACCTTCAAAGCAACCAAACGAGCATTCTGGAGGCCACCGGCATGTTCCTTGCCATCGGCCACACCCCCAACACCAAGTTCCTAGGTGGACAAGTCGAAACGCGAGAAAATGGCTATATCGCTTGGACGCAACCTTACCGCACCATCACCAGTGTCGAAGGTGTTTTTGCTGCAGGGGATGTCGCAGACGACTACTATCGTCAAGCCATCACATCGGCGGGAACCGGTTGCATGGCGGCCCTTGATGCCGAGCGATACTTGGCAGGTGCAGGAATCCACTAATTTCTCTTGAGTGGAAGTTTCGCTAAAGGCAAACAGCTCCGTTTGCCGGCAAGGAGCATAGCGTCTGTGATCAAGAAGGGACCCAAAACCAATCGCAACGATTCGCGTTCGGCAAGCCTTCCGATCGTCGTTCGCGGGGCCAGAGAGCACAACCTCAGGAACATTAATGTTCAGTTGCCCCGAAACCAATTGATCTGTTTTACGGGTGTCAGCGGAAGCGGAAAGAGCTCCCTTGCGTTTGACACTCTGTTTGCCGAAGGCCAGCGGCGCTACCTCGAAAGCCTTTCGACCTACGCCAGGCAGTTCGTAGGCCAGATGCCCAAGCCCGATGTCGATCTGCTCTCGGGACTTGCACCGGCGATCTCGATCAGCCAAAAGTCGACTGGGTACAACCCGCGATCGACAGTCGGAACGATCACGGAACTGAGCGATTTTTTGCGGGTTCTCTTTGCCAGATGCGGTACGGGTTATTGCCCTTCGTGCGACGTGCCGATCACCCAACAAACCCGCGATCAGATGATCGATAAGATCCGGAGGCTGCTGCCTAAAAAATCCAAATCGGCTGCAGAGTCGCATTGGTTTGCGATCCTTGCTCCTTTGATCCGCAACCAAAAAGGATCGCACAAAGACTTATTTGCACACCTTCGGCGAATGGGATTCAATCGCGTTCGAGCCGATGACAATCTCTACTTGCTGAGCTCACCCCCGGAACTCGACAGGTTGTACAAACACAATATCGATGTGGTGGTCGATCGCATTGAGATCCGTCCTGATTTGTTCGAGTCTCCCAAGCTCGATGTGATGATCGAGTCGATCGATAAAGCGATTAAACTCGGAGAAGGATCCATGATCCTGACCCGAACGATCCCGTTGGGTAAATCCTCCCGAGGGACAGATGCCGAATGGGGATGCGATTCGGCCAACGATGTGATCTACTCGGAGCTCTATGCCTGTTCGAAGTGTGGTAGTTCTTATCCAAATCCAACACCGCAGCTCCTGAGTTTCAACTCCCCGCAAGGAGCTTGCCCCGATTGCGAGGGACTCGGTGTAGCGACTTTTTTTAACGAAGAGTCGTTGATCAAAAACCCGGATCTTTCCATCGCCACTGGCTTGATCGAACTCCTGGGAACTTGGGATGCCATGCCGCTTTGGCTCAAGCGGGCTTTGTCGAGTTTTTGCCAAGGAATCCGAGTAAGCTACAAGGTCAAAAAAGACATCCTCAAAACCCCTTGGAGTGATATCCAACCGGCGATTCGCAAGTTGATCCTTTTTGGAGACGGCAGAAACCACACGTATGTCAGTCAGCCCTCGATAGGCGACAGGGTCTATCAAGGCATTGCTAACGATTTGATGTACATCTATCGCAATACCGCAAGCGAATCAATCCGATCTCGTTACCAACGATTTTTGCAAGTGACGACTTGTCCGTCTTGCAATGGCCAGCGGCTAAACGGCCAAGCTCGATCGATCAAAATCAAAACTCTCTCAACGGAGTTTGACGATAAAGATGCATGGCGTTCGATCGGCCAGTGTTCCTCGATGTCAATCGAGCAAGCGGTGGCTTTTTTTTCAAGCATCGAGCTGACAGCTACCCAGCAAATCATTGCTACCGAGGCACTCAAAGAGGTTCGCAATCGACTTGGATTCCTCCAAGATGTGGGGCTTGGATATCTCTCGCTCGACAGGTCTGCTCCGACTCTTTCTGGGGGTGAATCGCAACGCATTCGTTTAGCAAGTCAAATCGGAGCGGGCCTGACCGGGGTTCTGTATGTATTGGATGAACCTTCGATCGGGCTGCATGCGAGGGACAACGAAAAGCTTTTGCGTTCGCTTAGGAAACTCCGTGACATCGGCAATAGTTTGATCGTCGTCGAGCACGATGAAGACACCATGCGGGCGTCGGATATTCTGGTCGATTTTGGACCAGGTCCGGGAGTCAAAGGTGGTGAATTGATCGCGACTGGAACGGTCGAAGAAATCTCGGACAATCCTCAGAGCCTAACGGGTCAGTTCCTAAGTCGTCGGCGCGTGATCCGCCGGCCAGAGGCCCGGCGGAGCGGTTCAGGCAAGACACTTCGAGTCCTTGGGGCCAAGCACAACAACCTGCGCGGCATCGATGTCGATTTCCCACTCGGTCGCTTGATCGCCGTGACCGGAGTAAGCGGTTCCGGCAAAAGCTCATTGGTCACCGACATACTTTCACCGGCATTACGGAACGTTCTTAATGGAGCCGAAGATACCCCTGGTCAGCACAGCAAGATCGTCGGTATCGAACACTTAGACAAACTCATTGAGATCGATCAATCTCCGATCGGCCGAACTCCTCGGAGCAACCCGGCGACTTACATCAAGCTCTTTGACGAAATCCGGGATCTTTTTACGGAATTGCCCGAGAGCAAGCGCCGTGGGTTTGCACCGGGAACCTTCAGTTTCAATACCGAATTGGGAAGATGTTCACGGTGCGAAGGGCACGGTGCTTTGCGGTTGGATATGGAGTTTCTTGCCGACATCTGGGTACCCTGTCCGGTTTGCGAAGGTAAAAGGTACGCAAGATCGACACTGCAGGTTCTCTTCAAGGGCAAGTCGATTGCCGACTGCCTCGATTTGGATGTTCAACAAGCCATCGAGCATTTCGATGCGTTCCCAAAAATAATCAGCAAGCTCAAGACCCTTGCCGATGTAGGGCTCGATTACATCAAACTAGGTCAACCCTCACCAAGCCTTTCGGGGGGCGAAGCTCAGCGAATCAAGCTTTCTCGGGAACTGAGCAAACGCGGGACTGGCAGTACGATGTATGTGCTTGATGAACCGACCACCGGCCTGCACTTTCATGACATTGATTTGCTGCTCCAAGTCCTCCACAACTTGGTTGATAAAGGAAATACGGTGGTGGTTGTCGAGCACAACCTAGATCTGATCCAATCGGCCGACTGGGTGATCGATTTGGGGCCCGAAGGTGGTGCTGGGGGTGGAACGGTTCTATGCTGTGGAACACCTGAGCAAGTCGCGGAGGTTCCGACTTCGTATACCGGGGTCGCATTGAAGCAGCATCTGAGCACGCACAGTTCCAAGCCATCGAGCAAAAAGGGGCGGGCTGCGGCGAGCAAGAAATCGAAACAAGAGAAAGTTTCGACTGAGAGTTCCCAACTCACGAGTCCCGAGTTGCAGGATATCTGCGTTGTCGGGGCCAGCCAACACAATCTCAAGAATATTGATGCAACGATTCCCAAGCAGGCCATGACGGTTTTTTGTGGACATAGCGGCAGTGGCAAAACATCGCTTGCGATGGAAACGATCTATGCGGAAGGTCAACGGCGATTCGTCGAGAGCCTCAGTCCCTATGTTCGTCAGTTCGTTGGCCAAATGCCCAAACCACCTGTTGAGCGTATTGATGGGTTAGCCCCCGCGATCGCCATCGAGCAAAAAGGTCTTTCACACACACCTCGCTCGACGGTCGGCACGGTCACGGAGATCTACGACTATTTCCGAGTTCTCTATGCCAGGATGGGTAAACAGCACTGCACCCAATGCGATGCACCCGTTGAAGCTCAGACGATCGACCAAATCCTCGATCGATGGATGCAAAAGAAGTCCGAAGCGGTTCAAAACGCCAGCTTGCCCCAACGTTGCATGATCCTTGCTCCCGTGGCACCCCATGCGAACCAAACCCTAGAGACATTTTTGCAAGATCTCTTGCGGATGGGCTACACGCGGATACGGATCAATGGAAAAACTCAGCAGATCGATGACCAGTTGAAGATTTCGGCAAAGCAGGTGCAGCAGCTCCAAGTGGTCGTGGATCGAATCCAATTCGACCAAGTCGATCGCAAGCGACTGGCCGACAGCGCTTCGACGGCGTTGGGACTCGGACTGGGTATCGCACAGCTTGCCTTCGTCGATGATTCTCGGCCCGAGGCCCGATGGAAGATCGAGACTTACTCGCTTCACTCTGCGTGCCATGCTTGCGGCATTTCCTTTGAGGCTCTGACACCGCACTCCTTCTCGTTCAATTCATCGGTTGGGTGGTGCGAGGCTTGCACAGGCCTGGGGACTCAAAAGGGGACCGATCCGATGCAGTTTATCGATAGAGGTTTGAGTCTCCTCGATGGTGGCTTGCTCCTATGGCAACCTGGGGAAAACCCCATGGCGAAGGCAATTTTCAATGCCATGGGAAGACAACTGGATTTGCCGGTCGAAGAGCCCTTTGGTCAATGGAGCGATAGGCAGTTGCACACTTTTTTCCATGGTGCGGCCGATGTGCTGATTCCTGTTTATCGCGCGGACTTCTCGGATGTTTCGGATTCGAAAGACTCTTGGTTTGAATTTCGATTCGAAGGGATTATCCCGACGCTTGAGTATTTCTCAAGAATCCGCAGTGACATTCGAAACCGGATCCAAGAGCATCTTGCCGATGTGCCTTGCCGAATGTGCGGGGGGTCCAAGATCAATCCTCAGGCAGCTCACATGCGATGGTTTGGACGCAGGCTCGGAGAGCTCATGCTCATGTCGCTCGATGAACTGCTACCTTGGATTCGCACGATCGATTTATCGAAGCATGAGGTTCAAGTCGGGGGCGAACTGCTGCGTGAAATCATTCAACGCTTGCAGTTCTTGGTCGATGTCGGATTGGATTATCTGACGCTTGGTCGAACAGCAAACACGCTATCGGGGGGCGAGTCTCAGCGCATCCGCTTGGCAAGTCAACTCGGTACAGGCCTATGCGGGGTGCTGTACGTTTTGGATGAACCGACGATTGGCTTGCACCCGAGGGACAACGACAAGCTGATTCGCGCCATGCACAACCTGCGAGACTTGGGCAACACGTTGCTGGTCGTCGAGCATGATCGGGATGTGATTCGAAGTTCCGACGCGATTCGGGATTTTGGACCTGGGGCCGGCCCTCAGGGTGGTCGGATCGTTGCCCAAGGAACCTTAGAGGAGATTATTCAGAACCCTGATTCGATCACCGGTCCGTATCTTAAGGGCACTAAGTCGATTCAAATTGATAATACGCGTAAGCCGATTATCGATCCGGAGACATCCAAGGAAAAGCGGAATTGCAAGTGGCTCACGATCCGTCGAGCATCGCACAACACGCTCAAGAGCATCGACGTGGCTTTCCCTCTTGAGCATATGATTGCCGTCACGGGCCCGAGCGGTAGTGGCAAAAGCTCGTTGGTTCAGGGGATCTTGTATCCGGCGTTGTCGAGGCAATTCCATCGTTCGAATTTGACACCTGGATCCCACGGGATGATCGAAGGGCAGAACCATCTCAACAAGATCATGCAGGTCGATCAGTCGCCGCTTGGGAATAGCCCTTCGAGTACACCGGCGACTTACACAGGAGTTTTCGATCTGATCCGTCAGTTCTATGCGCAGTTACCGCACTCTGACGTATTCCATTCGAGTTTTTTCAGTTTCAATGCAGGGCCCGGACGCTGCACGGCATGCGATGGAGTTGGAAAAAGACGCATCGAAATGCATTTTCTGCCCGATGTTTGGATCGAGTGCGAAGCTTGCCAAGGCAAGCGATATCAGGAACGGGTATTGGCCATCAAGTTCAATGGTCGAAACATCAATGACATCTTGGAATCGACCACCGCCGAAGCCTTGGAACTATTCCAAGATCATACGAAGATCTCACGAATGCTTAGGATGATGTGCGATGTGGGGCTCAGTTACGTCAAACTCGGACAAAGCGCTCCAACCCTTTCCGGGGGCGAAGCGCAGCGCGTTAAGCTCGCGGCGGAATTGGTAAGGCCCACAACTGGGAAAACTCTTTTCTTGCTCGATGAACCTACGACAGGTTTGCATTTTGACGACATCAACAAACTGATGAATGTGTTGAATCGATTGGTCGATCAGGGAAACACGGTGATCATCATCGAGCATAACTTGGAAGTCATCCGAAACGTCGATTGGGTGATCGATTTGGGGCCCGAGGCGGGACGTCATGGAGGCGAGTTGGTTTTTGCGGGAAGCCCGCTGGATCTAATCAACTATGCCCTTGCATCAAACCAACAAGGCAAGCAACCTGGGAGATTCCCGAGTTATACTGGTGAGGCTCTTGCACAATGGGAAAAGATTTGCGCCCGGGAGCAAACGCCTCTCGAAGCTGGTTCGAAACGAACCACCAAAAGTGGCAAAACCCCGAAACAATCCAAATAACTGCTTCAACTTTGATCGCTAGCCTTAGAGGCGTCCCATGAAAACATCAAGATCGTATTGGTTCGTACTTAGCTTGCTCACTGCCCTAGGCCTATGGATAAGCCAGCCTTGTGCATCGGCACAAACAAACTCTGAGGGCTGGGTAAGGGTCGATATCGCTAGAGACACATGGCTATCGAATTACCAAAGTGAGCAAAGTGGATCCAACGGAGCTGCACCTAGATTAAAGCTCAAGTCGATCATCGAGCTTTCGATCATCGATTTTCAGCCGGGAGCATTGAAAGGAAAGAACATCCAGCAAGCAAAACTGATGCTCAAGGTGGAAGGGGATCGGCCGATCGAGCGGGTGACGTTAAGCACCCTTAGCGCCGACTGGATTGAAGGGAACGGATCGGGCTATCAAGTTGTTAAGGGTGCATCGACCTTCACCCATCGAGTTTACCCAACCGAGCGTTGGTACGACTCGGATGTAACGGCAGTAAGTATCGGGCAAGGCAATACGCTCTATGCATCCATCGATGCCAAGCCGGCCGATGCTAAGGGCTGGGTCGAGTTGGACATTCCTCCTGAGATTTTATTGGCGCGAGTTCATGGACTCAGTTATGGCATTCTTTTGATGGATGACACCGGGAGTACTTGGACTCGCAAAGGTGAAGAGTTCAAACAGGAGATCTTCCCCAACCGATTTGTAGCCAGTAAAGACTCGAACAAGTCCAGTGCTCCGTACATCCTGGTCAAGTACGGGGCAGAATCGAATTCCGCTCAAGCCGACAAGCCAGTTGCGGTTGAATCACTCGGTTATGTTCCACCCGACAAGCTCGATCCTCGGGCTCGGTTGACTTGGAAGGTCTCCCCGGAGGAAGCGAAGCGACTGATCGGTTTCCGAGCCAAATTGGATGGTCAGTGGATCGATCCATTTTGGGTTCCTTCGATTCGAAGTCATCTGGACCATCGATTCACGATGCCGCTGGATCGGCTATTGGACAAGAAAGCAGGCTTGGTATCCGAGGGATCCAAAGAAGCGAAAATTAGTGTACAAGCGATAAGACTCGATGGGCAGATAGGCGAGGAATCAAACGTTCAAATCCCGGTCCAAATCAGGGACGACAAGCCCCTTGCGCTCGAACCGATCGCATCAAGCACGACCTCGGTCTCGAAGGAGGCTCTTTGGGACGGAACGCTTGATGTTGCGGGTACCAACTGGAGCGTGATCGATCCATTGGATATCTATATCTCCAAAACGAACTCTCTGATTCCATCGCAGCGAAAGACTTATCTCAGAGCAAACCATCTCTTCGATGCAAAAAACCGAAGAGTTACGATCGATATGGCTCGGGGGGCCTGGGCAGGTTTTCAACTGGTTTCCAAGCAAGCGATGTCGCCTAAGCTGAGTTGGGTCTGGGCACCGGCCCAGGATGTTGCCCAGTCGCTCAAGTCCTCCCGTGTGGAATTCTACACCTATAGAGAGGTTCCAAGCGGCGATCAATCGATCCCCGATCCATTAATTCCGATGTCCACCGACGGTCAATTCCCTCGTGTTACTGCTCAAACCAGCGATGGGAATAATGCTTCGAATTGGCTTATCGAAACCTATATTCCGCCGGAATTTCCGGCGGGGAATCACGAGGCTAAGCTCATTGTCGAGCAAGGAGGTCAATCGATTGAACTTGCGGTGTCTATCCGAGTCCACGATGTTGTCATTCCAAAGACCCTGAGTTTTTTGCCGGAGATGAACTGTTACGCTTTGCCCGCGAATGATATCGATTACTATCGATTAGCCCATCGCCATCGGACGGTGGTTAATCGAGTCCCTTATGGACAAAGCGGGAAGGTGGCAGAGGGTTGTGCTCCAGAATGGAAAAATGGCGTGTTCGATTGGAGCGCGTTCGATCAACGTTTTGGAAAACTCTTTACAGGTGAAGCGTTTGCAGATCTGCCCAGAGGAAGCGTACCGATCGAATGTTTCTATCTTGCGATGCATGAGAATTGGCCTCTTGCGATCGAACCCAACTACAACGGAAGTTACTGGGCTGATCAAGCCTTCACCAAAGAGTATCGCCAAGCTTGGGTTTCATCCGTCACTCAGAGCTTTGACCACTTGGCCCAGAGAGGTTGGATGCAAACTCGCTTTCATGTCTATCTGAATAATAAAAATGGTTTCAAATCCAGAGGTTGGTCGAGAGGCTCTTCGCCGTGGCTGTTGGACGAACCGGCGAACTTCCAAGACTACATCGCGCTACGTTATTTTGGTCTAGCTTATTTCGATGGACTCAAAGAATCACAAGCAGCACGAAAGCTCGAGGGAACTATAGGTATTGATCGACTCAATGGGATCGATTTGCCCAAGATGGTTTTTCGGGCAGACATTTCCAGACCCCAGTGGCAACGCGACACGCTCGACGAAATGCTCAAATTCAACGTGGTCGCCAATGGAGCCTACAAGGAGTACGAATCGCTGGTGCTCGATCGCAAATTCCGATTCGGCCAAGAAGTGGTCATCTACGGAAGCAACAATCCGATCGGTAAAAGCAACGCAACAGCGGTGGCTTGGAGTTGGGATGCATGGAGCTGTGGCGCTGATGGAGTCTTGCCATGGCAAACCATCGGCACGGCTGAGTCATGGAAAAAGGCGGATGAACTATCGCTGTTTTACCCCACCGACGGTATGCAGATACCCGGGCCAGTTGCATCGATTAGGCTCAAGGCTTATTGCTATGGCCAACAAGACGTTGAGCTTTTCGAGCATCTGGCAAGCAAAGCTCAAATGGATCGGTATCGATTTGGTGCAAAGCTAAGGAACTCGCTCAAGCTCAAGTCGCAGGATCGCGCTGAGGGGGGCTATGCTGAGCCAGCCACTTGGAGCGACTACGGTTCCTTGACCCCCGAGATGCTCCACCAGTGGAGAGTCCAACTGCTCCAGCTCAGCAAATAGCTTCCAACCCTCACGATGTCTAATTGCCAAAGTGGGGGCTTAGGGGCTATCAGACATCAACCCTTGCAAACCAAGCACCTTTTCCAAGTGCTCAAACAAAGGTAGCTTTCTATAATCGTGTGCATTTCTGAGGCTCGTCGGAATTCGGCTAGAGACCACGGCAAGCACTTCCGGGATATCGCAAAATCGTAAAACACCAGTTAACACGAACCCCTTGGTATAAGCCTCTGGGTCGAGCGAATGCAATTCCAAGGCTTCTATCGCGTTGGGTTCGAGCAGTGCGACATGCAAAGCGTGTACGGATCTTTGTGGGCCTGCCTTGAGCCGAACTGCGTCCACACCATGCTCTGAGCAGACCCCTCGGATCGATTGCAATACCCCGGCGACCTGCCTACCCTCGAGCGACCAACCCACGAGCAAGTAGGATCGCCTCCAATGAGTTCCTGTCTTGTCGGTCGTATCCCATCGCCAGGGCCCAGTCCCTTCTGGAAACACTAAGTAAGTTGTCTTCTTCGGATCCGCTTGAGCAATAAGAGTTCGCCATGCTTGGCCGAGGATCTGCCCTTTGACCAATGCATCTCCATTGACTTTCTCACGATCCAATGCGTCGGGGTTGGTGGTGGTGGTCCAAGCATCCCAAAGCGACTCATCGGCCAAGATCACCGTCGACTCGTCGGAAGGTTCGACCAAGGACTCGATCTTAAGTAGGGTCGCACATGGGAGCGAGTCTGATTCGCATTCGACTTGGGTGATCGCCCAATCCCCTTGCGAAATCCTGCGATCGGTGTGTATCAGTTGCACCTTTTGCTCTGGCTTGCGAGCGGGCTTGCCTGAATCCTCTTTTTGCATCGGAGCGAACTGAGGTAGCCGTCCGAAGACCGAGCCGGCGATTTCCTCTTGGATCGATTTGGATCGGGCAGACCATTCTTCCCGGTCACTTGGGAGTGAATTGTTTTGAGCCGAGGGACTGGCGGCCTTTGGCACAAACCAGTCTTGGACATCGGTTACCCGCTGATCGTCAGGTAGCCGATCAAAAACTTTTAAATCCTTCTTGGCAAAGAGCTCAGTGGCAGCCCGCTCTATTTTGCGTTTCGAACCGAGCAGATGGCGATCCAGCCAGACAAAGCAACCGAGTTGGAGTTCTTGGGTGTCTTCGTGTCCGCCGGTGGTCCATTGGATTCCTAAGTTGGACTTGGCCTCTAAGCCGTAGACTGCATGGACTTGCTGTTGGACACGAAACACGCCATCGAGAGGAAAAATCGGATCCTCGTCGGTGTTTCCGATCAGAAGTGCTCGTGGATGAACCAACGCGGCGAGGGTCGAGTAGTCCCAGCCGTATCGGTTATTCAAGAACATGCAATCACAGTGCCCTCGGATCACTTGATCAATCACATGGTCTCTCAGGTCGGTGATGCCCGCGACAGGCACGGCGACTTGGATACGCTGGTCAATGGCGGCTGCATACCAGCTATAAGCTCCCCCGCCGCTACGACCGGTGATCCCTATCTTGGTCGCATCTACATCCGATCGGCTCACCAAATAGTCCACCGCGCGGATCGCATTCCAAGCTTCGACGCCTGCGGGAGTGTAACCTCGCGAAGGCCAATCCCAACGGT
>Ga0315904_10004030_pt1 | contig 21211 bp, 16 predicted proteins | sample LakEriMetagenome_6_FD_203529 | JGI IMG/M metagenome (GOLD analysis project Ga0315904, IMG submission 203529) | Freshwater fungal communities from buoy surface, Lake Erie, Ohio, United States - Buoy 12 MA120 | ecosystem: Environmental > Aquatic > Freshwater > Lake | place: USA: Lake Erie, Ohio...
AGCGTCCGGCGGCTGGTGCGGCGAACCGGTAGGTCATGGTCGCTGCCGAGTCGGGCCTGGCGTAGTGGTAGCCGTGGCCGACGTAGCCCGTGAGGCCTGCGCCGTGTGTCCAAGCGCCGTCCCGGACCGCCTCGTGATCGTCGCGGACGACGGCCGACCGTGCCCGCGCGAGCGCCGTGGCGTCGATCCCTGTGGGCGGGCCGTGGCTGCCGGCTTCGGGCAGGGCGTCGGCGGGCACGTCGATCGGGCCGTCGAGGGTTGCGCGGCGGGCCTTGCCGGGCAGCTTGAGCAACGACTCCATCTCGGGCCAGTGTCGTTCGTAGACGCCCCGCGGTGTGGTGCCGTGTCGCACGGCCACGCTCGCCGCCTTGCCCACCACCTCGCCCATCATGCCGCACGTCTTCATCACGCGGACGGTGCCGAGGGCCTCATGCGTCACCGACACGCAGCGGCCCGCCATGAACAGGTTCTCGACGTCCTTGGAATAGAAGCAGCGGTAGGGCACGGGGTAGCCGTACGTGCGATCGACGCGGCGATCGTGGACTGCGATCGAAATGAAGGGGTTGTCGGGGAACTTCTTCGCGTACTCCTCCTTGGGGTAGTGGAGATCGATCGACCACGTCGAGGGCACGCAGCCGTCGGGGAAGTCGCGCTTCGTCACGATGTCGTCCTGGGAGAGCACCACGTCGCCGAGGATCCGACGGCTCTCCCGCGGGCCGCCCACATAGGCCACCCACGTGAGCACGGCCTGCTCGTGGTCGGCCCGGCCGCCGCCGTTCTTCATCGCGTTCCAGGCGCCGAACACGGCGCGGAGATTCCAGTCGCGGATGCCCTCGGCGTCGGCGAGTGGGTCTTTGTCGAAGCCGCTCTCCCAGAACCACTGGCCGTGATGATCCCTGGGGTAGGGAAAGTCGTCCATCGTCAGGGGCAGTGCCCACGGGGTGTCCGGGAACTGCTGCGGAGCGTCGGTCTCGGCCCAGGCCCACATGTTGCTCATGCCCATGCGGCCCTTCGGCTCCATCACGGTCTCGGCGCCGGCGAGATGGCCGATCGTGGCGTGGCCCGTGGCGTCGCAGAAGAACCGGCCGGTGAATCGCAGCTCGCGGCTGGTCTTCGTGTCGAGGCAGGTCACGCTCGCGATCCGGTTTCCCTCGCGGGCCACGGCGAAGGCGTGGGTGTTGAGGAACAGGGCGATAGTCGGCTCGGCGCGGACGAGCGCCTCCTTCTTGGCGTCTTCGAACTCCTCGTAGGTGCCCGGGCTCTTCTTCGCGTGGTCGCAGAACTCCTCAACGATCTCCCCGATCCGCGGATACTTCCCGCGGCGGATCAGGCCCATCGCCCAGACGCGGACCTCGCTCGAGCCGTTGCCGCCGAGCACGCCCCGATCCTGCACGAGCGCCACCTTCAGCCCCAGGCGGGCGGCCGAGATCGCGGCCCCCATGCCCGAATAGCCGCCGCCGATCACGACGAGGTCGTACGGTCCCTGAGTCTCCGGCTCGGCAGGAAGGCCGAGGGCCTCGCGTCGCCAGGCGGCGAGCACCGCGGCGTCGCCGGGGGGAGGTCCGGCTGCGGTCGTGAGGAGAATGCAGTCGCAACGACCGTCGAAGCCGGTCAGGTCGTGGAGAGCGAGTCGGGCATCTCCCGCGAGGAGATCGACGGTGCCCCCGTCGTGCCAGCCCCACTCCGCGCCCTTCGTGCCGAAGGTCTCGGCGAGCGGCACGCCGTTGACGAGCACCTGAAAGCTGCCCGGCGTTCCCGGAGCCTGCCAGCGAGCCACCCAGTCCTTCGTCCGCACGAACACGCGATACCTGCCCGCTTCGGGCACCGAGATCGTCGTCGTCGCGTCGGCGGCGGGCTTGCCGAGGCCGTGGGCGATCAGATACGGCGAGCCCATCTCGCGGATAAACTGCGTGTCGAGGTCCCAGCCGCCATGGCTGGCAAAGCTCTCGGCCTCGACGAGGATGGTGGCCGCCGTGCACGGCATGGCGGCCACAAGCGCGACGAGTGTCATTCCCAGGATGTAACGAGTCGGCATCGCACTCACCCGTTCCGAGATGCTTACGAATCAACAGGCGTCCACCCGTCGCTTCGTCATCGTACGCGGTGTCGTGGTCGCCTGCACGGTGGCACTCGGCTCACACTCGTCGCATGGAGATGACCGGCAGGTGGCCGCCCGCACCGCCGACCTCCGCAGCCGCTGCGTGGCGAGCGCGCCGAAACGGCCCGCCTTCGCCAAGGAGGCGATGGCGGCCTACGTCGCCCGGCTCCTCGCGGGCACCGACGTGGATCGCGCGGTGGCCGGCTGGCTCACCGCCGCCGCGGAGGCCAATCGCACGGCGACACCGAAGGCCCCCGCCACGATCCCCGACCCCTTCAACAAGCACGCGCTCGTGCACGCGTGGATGCTCTGCCACCAGAGCCCGCACCTGCCGGCCGAGGCCGCCGCCCGGATCGCCGCCGCCACGAAGGAATACGTGTGCCGCTACGGCCACCGCGAGTGGCGGGGCTACGGTGCCCTCAACTTCCGGCTCATGAGCGACGGCGCGGGCCTCATCGCCGCCGAGCAGTGGCCCGACCTCGTCGACGCCGATGGCCTCGACTCGGCAGCCATCCGCGCCGCCACCCGCGAGCGGCTGATGGGATACCTCCAGGAGATCGTGCACCGCAACGCCTCGGAATACGGCGCCCCGACCTACCTGGGCATCGACCTGGTGGCCGTGAAGCTGCTCGCCGACTTCGCAGCCGACGAGATGCTTCGCCATCGGGCGGTGATCACGCTCGACACGATGCTCCTTCACGTGGGCTGCGGCTGGCACCGCGGCTACCACGTCAGCCCGGCGAGCCGCGCGAAGTATTTTCAGTCGAGCATGACCGGCCCCGACGCGATGGACTGCACCGCCGCGATCGGCTGGCTGTTCTTCGGCGCCGAGCGGCCCGTGCACGGTCTCTGCGAGCATCACTCCGGCTGGTTCGCGTTTCCCGGAGCTTACGAACCCCCGCCGCTCCTCGCCGCCATCGCCACGGATCGCGACGAGCCCTTCACCCACCGCGGCAGCCGCGGCTCCACCATCCGCCTCACGATCCACCATGAGCACGCCTACGCGCTGGCGAGCGAGTGGACGCTGCTCAAGACTCCCCGCGACTCCCACACCAAGGAGTCGCGGCGGCAGATGCTGAAGTGGGTGTCGGATCGTCCGCAGAGCTCGTTCATGCCGTTCCAGGAGAACGCCAACCGGCCCTACGACCTCGCCGAGAACAAGGCCAACGCCTTCGGCTACGGCGAGAATCCGTTCGGCCAGTCGCTGCAGCACGGCCGCACGCTCGTGGGCGTGTCGGCGGTGCCCGACGACTATCCCTACTGGCGGATCGAGGCGCCCTTCGTGACGACCGGCGCGATCGTGAAGCGGATCGAGCGGAACGGCTGGGTCTGCTGCCACGCCGGCTCGATGCTGTTCGCGTTCTGGCTCGGCGGCGAGCCGCGGTGGACGGCGCATTGCGACAAGGAACGCTGCGACGTGCTCACAAGCGACGCCCGCCGAACCGGCTGGGTGCTCGAGACCTCCCCGCTTGAGCCCTTCGCCGGCGGCGGCATCGACGCCGAACTCGGCCGCTTCGCCGATGCGATCGCGACACGCACGAAGCTCGACCCTTCGGCTCTGGCCGCAGAACGGCCCCGGCTCTCGTTCACCTCGCTCTCGGGGACCGTCCTCGACATCACCTACCGCCCGCACGGCGAGATCTACGGCCGCCAGCACCTCGTGGACGGCGAGCCGGTCGACTACGCCTCGTTTCCGCTGCTCGGCAACCCGTGGGTGCGGCAGGCTCTCGACGGCGACGAACTCGTGATCGAGCACGGCGGCCACACGCTCCGCTACGATTTCACATCCTGGACGCGAACCCACGTCGTCCCCTGAACCTGCCCGGCGGATTCCACACGCGTCCATGGCCGACACCTTCTTCTCCGTCACCAACACCGTCGCGCTCCTCGCGTGGATCGCGCTGGTGCTGTTTCCAGCCCGCCGAGCCGTCTCGCACGTGCTCTGCGGCATCGTGGTGCCGGCCCTGCTCGCCTGCGGGTATGCCGCAGTGATCGGGTGGAAGCTGGCCACGAACGGCCCGCCTCCGGGCGACCTCTCCACCATCGCAGGCCTCAAGGCGGCGTTCGCCGACGACTGGGTGTTCGCGGCGGCCTGGGCCCACTACCTCGTGTTCGACATGGTCGTGGGCGCGTGGATCGCCCGCGATGCCGTGCGGCTGGGCATCCCCTGGCCGCTGCGATCCCTCTGCCTCGTGCTCACCTTCCTGCTCGGTCCCGTGGGGTTCCTGCTGCACGTGCTCACGCGATTCGCCCTGCGGCGGGTGGTGGCGACCGACGATCCCGGATCCACGCCCACGCCGTGAACGCGACCGGCACCAGGAGGCAGGCAACCGAGACCGCGAGCACCGCGGCCGTCGCCGGCACGACGTCGAACCGGGCCCGTCCGAGGGCGGTCTGCGCGACCGCGTAGACCAGGAAGAGCGTCGACCCGGCCGTGGCCGCCGCAACGAGCCACCGGCGGACGCCGCTTGCAATGCCCGCCTGCCGCATCGCCCAGGCAAGTGCCGGCAGCCACTGCACCGCGTGGATCACCACGCCGTGCGGAAACTTCGGCACGCCGGCGGCGCCCAGCCGCACGGGGTCGAGGCCCGCCTGCATCCGCGTCTCGCCGTGCATGCCCACCCAGATCCCGAGCACGCACGAGACGAGCAGGAGGATCATGCCGCCCCGCGCGGCCAGGAGCATGTCGGCCGGCACTCGCGGCTGCCGCACGAGAAGCCTGACGGTGAGGTCGGCGATCACGAGCGTCACCGCCACGATCAAGACCCCCATGGCGTCGAACAGGAACGAGTCGAGGGGCGTGTCGCGGTTGAAGTGGCTCCCCACGCCCCGCCACCGCTGCACGTCGATGAGCAGCACCTCCACGAGCAGAGCCCAGGCCGTCGCCGCGGCCAGCAGGCGGTCGCCCCGCCGCTGCGGCAGCATGGCCCACACCCAGCCGAGCGAGATCGACGTCAGGCCGCCGGAGATGCCGAACAGGATCGGCTTTCGCCAGGTGACCGGCCCCTCCCACGGGCCGCCGAGCACCGCCCACACGGGAAGGTGCAGCAGTCCGCTGGCCACCATGACCGCCCCGAGCACGGCCAGCGGCCGCGCCCGGCGGTCGGTCCACCAGGGATCGGCACGGGTCTCGGGGGTGTTCTCGGGCATGCGGTGGAAGTGTAGGCGCGGATCGCCCACACTGCCGCCATGCACACGCGATCGTTCGGACGGACGGGCTGGCAGGTGTCGGAGGTCGGCTTCGGGGCCTGGGGCATCGGCGGGGGAGCCTGGGGCGGAGCCGACGACGCCGAATCGATGGCGGCGCTGCACGCGGCCCTCGATGCCGGGATCACCTTCTTCGACACGGCCGACGTCTACGGCGACGGCCGCTCCGAACGGCTCATCGGTCGGCTCCGTCACGAGCGATCCGAGCCCTTCATCGTGGCCACGAAGGCCGGCCGCCGGCTCTCGCCCCACCTCGCCTCGGGCTACACCGCCGAGAACCTCACGGCGTTCGTGGACCGCAGCCTCGCGAACCTCGGCGTGGAGCGGCTCGACCTCGTCCAGCTCCACTGTCCGCCCACCGAGGTCTACTACCGACCGGACGTGTTCGCCGCGCTCGATGGGCTCGTGAAGGCCGGCAAGATCGCCTTCTACGGGGTGAGCGTGGAGAAGGTCGAGGAGGCGCTCAAGGCGATCGAGTATCCGCACGTCCAGAGCGTGCAGATCATCTTCAACGCCTTCCGGCTGCGGCCCACGGAGCTCTTCTTCGAGCAGGCCCTGCGGCGGCAGGTGGCGGTGATCGCCCGCGTGCCGCTCGCCAGCGGACTGCTCTCGGGCCGTCTTGCCCGCGACACGGTCTTTCCCGACGACGATCACCGCACCTTCAACCGCGAGGGCGCCGCCTTCGACAAGGGCGAGACCTTCTCGGGCGTGCCCTACGAGATCGCCCTCGAAGCGGTCGAGCGGCTTCGTCCGCTCGTGCCCGGGGGTGTCACGCTCGCACAGTTCGCCCTCCGCTGGATCCTCGCCTTCGAGGCCGTCACGTGCGTGATTCCCGGCGCCCGGAACGCGGCCCGCGTGATCGAGAACGCGAAGGCGGCCGGGATGCCACCGCCGTCACCGGAGACGATGGAAGCCGTGCAGGACGTGTACGACTCGCTCATCCGTCCCCTCGTCCATGACCGGTGGTAGCGATGATTCCCCATGTTCTTGCCCGCGTGCGGATGGCGATCCTGGCGGTCGGCCTCGCGTCGTCGGCGGCGGTCGCGGCCGAGTCGCTGCCAGCCCATCCACGCCTGCTCGCGTCCGTCGCCGACGTGGCCGCGATCGCGACGCGGGCCGAGGGCGATCCGCTCCTGGCCGCGCTTCGCGACGCCACGCTCGCCGCAGCCGAGAAGGCGCAGTCGCGGCGGACCTGCGAGTACCGCATCGCGGACGGCAAGCGGCTCCTTCCCGAGTCGCGGGAGGCGCTCGCGACGATCCTCCAGACGGCGATGGCCTGGCGGCTCACGGATGACCGCCGCCACTTCGACCGCTGCGTGAAGGAACTCGACGCCGCCTGCGGCATGCGCGACTGGAATCCCCCGCACTTCCTCGACACGGCCGAGATGGCGACGGCCGTCGCGATCGGCCTCGACTGGCTGCATGACGACCTCGATGCCGACCGCCAGGCCCGCTGCCGCGACGCCCTCCTGGCGAAGGCGATCGTCCCGGCCCGGGCCGAGTTCGAGGGCAACGCCCCATGGACGAGAGTGAACAACAACTGGTCGCAGGTGTGTGGCGCGGGCATCGCGCTGGCATGCCTCGCGGCGGCCCGCGACGACGCCGAACTCGCGTCGAGCCCGTGGCAGGAGTGTCTCCGGGTCGTCACGGCCTCGACCCGCTTCTACGAGCCCGACGGCTGCTATCCGGAGGGGCCCGGCTACTGGGACTACGGCACGAGCTACCACGTGCTCGCGCTCGCGGCAGTGGAGGCGCTCGGCCGTCCCGCCCCGGTGCCGAAGCCCCTGCTGCGGGGAGCCGTGTTCATGACGCACGTCTGCGGGCCGACGGGAACGGTGTTCAACTTCGCCGACGCCCCGCCATCACGAGACAAGGTGGTGGCGGCGCGGAGTTGGCTGGCGGCACGGGCGAAGGATCCCGCGGTGGTGGCCGACGTGCGGCGGCGGCTTGCGGACCTCTCTGGCAGCAACGAGCGGTTCTTTCCGCTGCACCTGCTCTGGCTGCCTCCCGATCCCGGTCGCGTGGAGCCGCTGCCGGCGGCCGATGCGTTCCGCGGCCAGCAGCCGATCGCGGCGTTTCGCAGCTCATGGGACGACCCTGACGCCCTCTTCGTGGCCGTGAAGGGGGGCACGCCGAAGGCGAGTCACGGCCACATGGACGTGGGCTCGTTCGTGGTGGAGTCGGGCGGGCGTCGCTGGATCCACGACCTCGGTCCCGACGACTACAACCTGCCCGGCTATTTCGGCGACCAGCGGTGGGACTACTTCAGGCTCAACTCGAAATCGCACAACGTCCTCTCGATCGGCGGCATGCTCCAGAACCCGGCATGCCCGCCGTGCGGCCTCGAGGCCGTCACGAACCGTGCCCCGTTCCGCTGCCGCATCGACCTGGGGGCCGCCTACGCGTCGGCCGAGCGCCGGCTCGCGGCGGGCGTGACCCGCGAGGTGTCGCTCGATCCGCAGGCGAAGGTGGTCCACATCCGCGACCTGGTCGTTGCGCCCTCGGGCCCGGTCCGCTGGCAGGTGCTGGTCGACGTCGAGCCGACGATCGAGGGCGATCGGGCCGTGCTCGTGGAGGGAGATCGCGGGCTCGAACTGACCGCCCGTATCGGGCCGCGGCCTCCGGGAAAAGCCCCGGTCTGGAGCGTCGAGCCGGCCCGGCCCTCGACGCCGCGGGAGCATGCCAACGAAGGCTTCTGGCTGCTGTCGTGCACGGCGAATGCGGCGGCGCGGGTCAGCTTCGACATCGCGATTCGCCCCCGCGGCCCCGGTCGATAGGTCATCGCGATGCCGGAGCCTGGTGCAACCGAATCCTCACGCGGTTTCCTCGACACCGACGTGCTCGTGGTCGGGGCGGGTGCCGCCGGCCTGTTCGCCGCCACCTGGGCGGGCCGCGCCGCCCGGGACGCCGGGCATCCGCTCTCGATCGTGGCCGTGGACGGGGCGAAGAAACTCGGGGCCAAGATCCTCGTGGCCGGTGGGGGCCGCTGCAACGTCACGCACCACGAGGTCAGCGAAACGGATTACGCGGGTGCCACGCCGCCCGCGATCCGCAAGGTGCTCCGCCGATTCACGGTTGCCGACACGGTCCGCTTCTTCCACGAGTCGGGCGTGGAGTTCTACCGTGAGGCCGACACCGGCAAACTGTTTCCCGTCACCGACTCGTCGCGGACGGTGCTCGACGCGCTCGTGCGGGAGGCGGTCGCGGCCGGGGTGAGGCTTTGGCACCCGGCGCGGGTCACCGCGATCACCCGCATCGCCACGGGCTTCACCGCGACCACGTCGGCCGGCGTGATCCAGGCCCGCCGCGTCATCCTCTGCACCGGCGGACAATCGCTGCCGAAGTCGGGGTCCGACGGCGGCGGCTTCACGCTCGCCCGGTCGCTCAGCCATACGCTGACGGATCCGATCGTACCGGCACTCGTGCCGCTGCTCCTCCCGGCGGGGCACTGGATCACCGCGCTGTCGGGCCTCGCCCTGCCCGCCACGCTCATGCTCAAAAGCGGCGCCGGGAAGCGGCTTCACGAGGCCACCGGCGCGACGCTCTGCACGCACGTCGGCCTCTCGGGACCGGCCGTGCTCGACATCAGCCGGCACTGGCTCGTCGCCCGGCACGCCGATCCCGCCGCGACGCTCACCATCAACTGGCTCCCGGGGGAGACGGCCGAGTCGGTCGACCGCCTGCTCGTGGAGCGGCAGGCTCGCGGGGCCCTCGTCGCGATTCGCGAGCGGCTCACCGACCGGCTGGCCCGCGGCCTCTGCGACGCCGCCGGCGCACCGCACGCGGGCGACCTGACACGCGAGTCGCGGCGGGCACTCGCGACGGCTGTCACGGCCACGCCGCTGCCGATCGTGGGCGACCGGGGCTTCACGGTGGCCGAGGCGACGGCCGGAGGCGTGCCGCTCACGGAGGTGCGACTGGAGACGCTGGAGAGCCGCATCTGCCCGGGCCTGCACTTCGCCGGCGAGGTGCTCGACGTCGACGGCCGGATCGGCGGCTTCAACTTTCAGTGGGCGTGGGCGAGCGGCTTCGTTGCAGGCTGCGCCGCGGCCAGGGCGCTCGGCGACGCCGTCGAGCCGGCGACGATCTCGTAGCGATACCCACCCCGCGTGAGGTCGAGCCGCACTGGCTCCGCGGACCGCAGGCCGATCGCTTCCACCGCGGAGCGGACCTCCTCGAAGCCCACTTCGTCGGGCGTCGCCCGGCCGAGCGGAAAATGCAACGGCTCGCCACGACCCGCCGTCACCAGCCGTTCGGCGAAGGAGGGGCGAGGCCGCGATGACCGCAGCACCACCGACTGCGTTCCCCATGGCTGCCAGCGATTCGGGTCGGTCGGGCCGACGATGACCACGGCCGGCACCCCCAGGGATGCAGCGAGATGCACCATCCCGGTGTCCACGCCCACGCAGAGCCGCATCTCCGCCATCAGCGCCGCCGCATCGGCGAGCGGCACGTCGGCAGAGAAGTCGTGGATGTGCGCGGCCAGCGAAGGCGGGCAGGAGCGGAGCAGTTCGGCGTGCGCCTTCCTGTCGCCGGATCCGCCGCACAGCACCGCCTCGCAGCCGTGGTCGTCGACGAGCCAGCGGAGCAGGCTCCGCCAGCGATCGACCGGCCAGAGCTTCAGTGGATCGGTGGAGCGCACGGCGAGGAACACCCGGGGGCGGCCGGTGGGCAGGCCGGCAAGGAGCCTCGCGACCCGCTCGGCGGCCTCCGGTGGCACCCAGTTTTCGTTGTGACCATCGTCGACTGGCAGCCCCTGACCGCGGAGCAGATCGAGGTAGGTCTCGACCTGGTGGCGGCCGACCCGCCGGCGGATGGCGGTGGTGAGCAGTGCGGTGCTCTCACCGCGAAAGCCGACGCGTGTGGGGATGCCGGCGAGCGTCGCCAGCGCCGCCGCCGAAAACGACGGCTTGAGGAGATAGGCCGTGGTGTACCGCCGCGAGCGGAGCCACGCGGCCTCGGCGGCCAGTCCGGTCGCGGTGGCCAGCAGGCCGCCGCGACGGTCGCGCGGTGGCCGCGTCCATGAGATCCGGTCGTCGACGTAGGGGCAGGCGGCGAGCATCGCCCGCGGCCCGGGCGACGCACACACGTCGATCGTCGCGGCGGGGTGTGTGCGGCGCAGATTGCGGAGAAACGGGATCGCCAGCAGCGTGTCGCCGAGGTACTGCGTGCAGACCACCAGGATCTTCTCGGATTCCGGTGCGGGGCCGCGGCGTGTGGATGCGTTCATCGGGCGAAGCCCACGAAGAAGCTGAATAGCTGCTTGCTGTCGTAAGGGGCGTAGGCGACCGGGACGGCAAAATCGAGCGCGATCGGCGCCGGCCCCATCGCGGGCAGCGTGATCCGCAGGCCGAAGCCGGGGGCGACGCGCATGTTGTTGATGGAGACGTTCGACTCCACCGTGCCGACGTCGGTGAACACGACTCCGCGGAGCGTGTCGTCGGCGGTGATCGGGAACATGTACTCGATCGTGTTGAGCCATTGGAACGGGCCGCCAACGATCGCCGCCGCCTGTCCGGGCTGCGGCTCCTTGCCGCCGACGGTCTGCCGGGGGCTGGCCCCGCGGAACACGAAGCCGCGGATCGTGTTGTAGCCACCGGCGAAGAAGTTGTCGTAGGCGGGCGTGTTGTCGCCGGACACGCCGAGGATCGATCCGATCGACAGCACGTGCCGGCCCGAGCCGTCGGGCCGCTCGTTGAGCAGGAAGTACTGCCGGGCCTCGGCGATGCCGCGGGGATAGACGAAGGTGCCGATCACCTGCTCGAACTCGAACGACGCGAGATGGCCCTGCGTGGGGAGGAAGGGGCTGTCGCGGGTGTCGTGGATCACTCCGGTGCTGAAACCGTAGACGCCATTGGTGCCCAGCATGTTTTCGATGTCCGGCGTCAGCAGCCGCGGGTTGAACACGTCGACACTCTCGCCGCGGAAGCCGGCGTTGACCGAGAGGTCGGGGGCGAACTGGAACTGGTAGCCCAGGCCGATGCGGCCGCCGGTGCGGGCCTCTGCCCAGTCGTAGAAGTAGCGGGTGAAGTACGACGCCGAGAGCGACAGGCCGATGCGGGTGTCGAAGAGATACGGCTCCTGGAACGTCGCCATGTATCGCTGGAGCTGTGTGCCCGGAGCGGCCTCGAGGCGGAACCGCTGACCGGCGCCGCGGAAGGCGGTGCCGTTCCTGATGTCGTCCCAGCTCCGCGGCAGGCGGAGAATGTCGAAGTTCTGCTCGTCGACCACGATGTTGCCGACGAGGCCGGCATTCGAGTTCACGCCCGCACCGATCATGAGGCGGCCGGTCTGCGTCTCCTCGGCATCGACGTCGACGATTACGTAGGGCTCGTTGCCGGGGAACACCTGGGATGGATCACCGGCGAAGTCGGGCATCACGCCCGGCTGCTGGAACGCCGGAGGCTGATTGGGATCCGCCTGGGCCACCGGGGTGGCGCCGAAGGGCATGCCCCCGCCGATCGCCGGCTGCATCGGCGGCATCTGGCCCGGCACGACCTGCTGCTGGGCCGTGTAGACCTGCGCGGGCGGTGCCACCGCCCGGGAGTAATCGATTGCGGTGGGGGCCGCCGGGGCGAGGGCCGCGCCGCCCCACGGCGACGGCTGCGCTGCGGCGGGCTGCGGCTGGGCGGGCCACCCGGCCATCGGCTGCTGGACGACGGGAACCTGGAAGGCTCCCTGGGGCTGCGGCACCGGCTGGCCGACGAACGCCGGTGGAACGACGGGGGCGACCGGATACGCGGGGCTTTGGCCCCGCCACACCGGCCGATCGGCGACCGTGGCAGGCCGTGCCGCCGCCGGGGCTGGACCGCCCTCGGCCGGGGCCGGCTCCTGCACGATCTGCTCGGCGGAGTCGTCCCATTCCGCTTCGAGCACGAGGTCGAGGACGGCATCGCCCTCGTCGTCGGGGCTCTGGCCGCGGAAGCCCGGCGGCCGTGCCGGTTCGGGCTCGCGGGCGACCCGCGTGTCCTCGGGCTCCGGCTTCGAGAACACGATCTTCGGCCCCTCCCCCTTGGAAGCGTCGGCCAGGAACAGGCTGCTCGACTTGAGCCGCCGCTCGTCGTCGCGGAGCTTGCGAAGGTCGAGGATGTCGCCGGGATGGAGCGAGAGGCGGTTGAGGACGGTGCTATGCCGCGTGTGCGGATTCTCGCCGCGGATCCTCACGTTGATCTTTCCCACGCGGTACCGCTGGCCCTCGGAGACGTTGTAGACGAGGTCGAGCTGCCCGGGCTCCTCGAGGAAGCGTGGATCGGCGCGGATATCGGCGAACACGAAGCCGCGTCCGCCGTAGATGTCGCGGATCAGATTGAGATCCTTGTCCATCTTCGATTGGTTGAAGTGCTCGCCGCCCTTGAGCTCGAGGTCGCGCTCGAGGAACTCCGTCTTGAACTTGCTGTTGCCCGTGAACGACACGTTGCGGACCGTGTAGCGGGGGCCCTCGTTGATCACGAACGTGATGTGGGTCCAGTCGCGGCCCCCTTCGTGCACCACCTCCACCTCGCGGCCCACCTTGGCCTGGAAGAAGCCGAGGCTTCGGTAGTAGGCGGTGAGCGTATCGACGTCCTGATCGATCACGCTCCGGTCGACGTTGCCGCCGAACATCCAGAGAATGCCCGGCTTCGTCTTGATCTGCGTGAGCAGGCGGGCGTCGCTGGTGATCGTGTTGCCGACGAAGCTGGTCCAGAGCGCCTTGCGATTGCGGCCCTCGTCGATGAGGAACACGGCGCCCTTGTCGCCCGGCTTGTCGCCCTCGACGGTCGTGACCCGCGCCCCCTCGAAGCCCTTCTCGTGGTAGTACGACTCGATCCGTCGCCGGGCCTCCTCAACCACGTACGGATCCATCGCGTCTCCGACGTCGATTTCCGCCTTCTTGCGGAGCGTGCGGGTGGTCACCCGCTCGTTGCCGACGTACTTCACGTAGCGGAGCATGGGCCGCTCCACCACCTGGAACACCACGACGATGCCCTCGGCGACGCGGACGTACTTCGGATGCACGTCGACGAACTTCCTCGAGCGGTGCAGCGTGCGGACGTCCTCCTCGATGGCCTGCGGATCGAAGATCTGGCCGGCCCGGGTCACGAGCTTGGGCAGCTTCGCGACCTCGGTGGCGTGGTTGCCCTCGATGCGGACCTCGACGATCACGTCGCCCTGCGGAGCGGCCGAGGCAGGCTGATCGTCCGCCGGTGGCAGCGGCAGCGGCTCCGTCTGTTGGGCGGAGGCGAGCACGCCGCCCAGCCAGAGCGCGGCCGTGGCCAGGCTGCACATGGCAAGGCTGCCGATGGATTGTGAGGCGTTGGTCATCGGGCGGGCCGATTCCCGGGGGCGGCGGCGGAAGCCGCGGAGGAATAACGGAGCCTCGCCGGACGCCACAAGGCGAAAAGTGTCTGCCGCGATGTCGGGCCGGCTCGCCACGGCACGCGACCGCGTCGGAGTCGCAAAACGCGGGTCGAGCGCGCTGAAACCCCGCGTCTTGCCCAGCCGCCGATGCTTGACTCGCCCACGCCGATGGCGGTAGTTTTCGGGGAAATCAGTGCCGCGCGGCCGGTTGTCGGGACATCGGCGGCCTCGGCCGTCGGCTGCCAGGCGCTCCGGCCACGCCATGCCGCCGACGGTCATCGATCTGCGTCGCACCGAGGATCCCCGAGACGTCGTGCATCGCGCGGTGCAGGCCCTCGCCGAGGGGCAGTGCGTCGTGTTTCCGACCGACACCGACTACGTGGTGGCGGCGAGCGGCCGCTGCGATGCCGCGGTGGCGGGCCTGACGAAACTCGCCGCCGCGAGATCCGATGAGCCCCTCCTGTCGCTGGCGTTGAAAAGCCACGCCGAGGCGCTCGACTGGGCCCCACGATTCACGCCGGTGGGCCAGCGGCTGGCCCGGCGCTGCTGGCCGGGGCCCGTGGTGATGCTCGTGCCCGACGACCACCGCGACAGCCTCGTGCATCGTCTCGCCGCGCCGACGCGGGCCGCGGCCGTGGCCGCGGGCCGGCTGCGGCTCAGGATCCCGGGACACGCGTTCCTCGTGGACTGCATGCGGATGCTTCCCGGGCCGGTGCTGCTCGCCGAGATTGGCGGTCCGGCCGATGCGACGGTGGTGGAGGCGGCGGGGGTCGTCGATCGCGTCGGCGCCGCGGTGTCGCTGGTGATCGACGACGGTCGCACGCGGTATGGCCAGCCGGCGACCACGATCGAACTCGACGGCGGCTCGTTTCGAGTGGTCCGGCCGGGCGTCGTCGCCGAGGAGACGCTCCGCCGGTTTGCGAGCCTGATGGTGCTCTTCGTGTGCACGGGCAACACCTGCCGGAGCCCGATGGCCGAGGCGCTCTTCCGCGCGATGGCGGCGGAGCGGCTCGGATGCCGTCCCGAGCAGATCGAGCGGCACGGCGTGGTGGTCGCCAGTGCCGGCCTGGCTGCCTGGGGGGGCGGCCCCGCGAGCGAGCACGCCGTGGATGTGATGCGGGAAATGGGGGCCGAACTCGCCGGCCACGAGAGCCAGCCGCTGACGGAGTCGCTCGTCGCCGAGGCCGACGTGATCCTCACCATGACCGCCGCGCACCGGGCGGCAATTCTTGCGCAGTTTCCCGAGGCTGGGGGCCGTGTCTCCGTGCTCGCGACCGACCGCCGGGACGTGGTCGATCCGGTGGGCGGCTCCCTCGAAACCTACCGGAAGTGCGCCGACCAGATCCGTGGGCACGTGGCCGCGAGAATCGCTACACTCGGGATCGAGCCGACCGAGCGGTGATGTCCCGCGGGCGGTGGATGCGAGGAGTTTCGGGACCCATGCGGATAGCAATCGGCAGCGATCACCGGGGGGTCGCGGCCCGGAAACGGCTGGTCGGCCTACTCGAACGGCTGGGCAACGAGGTGATCGACTGCGGCTCCGACGGGGAGCAGGCGGTCGATTATCCCGACATCGCCGCCGACGTGGCCCGGCGCGTGAGCGACGGCACCGTCGAGCGGGGCATCCTGCTGTGCTGCACGGGCGTCGGCATGTCGATCGCGGCCAACAAGCTGCCGGGGGTCCGTGCCGCCACCTGCCACGACGAGGTGACCGCGGAGATGAGCCGCCGCCACAACGACCTCAACGTCCTCTGCCTGTCGGCCGAACTGATCGGGCCGGATGTGCAGGACAAGATCATCCGCACCTGGCTCACGACGCCCTTCGAGGGGGGGCGTCATGCCCGTCGGGTTGCCAAGATCGCGGCTCTCGAGCCAACGTGCCGCGACGCGACTCCGGGCAGTTGACCCGGGGGCGGCGGCCCGGCCCTGCCGACGGCGGCGCCGAGGCAAGACGGGGCGTGGTGGCAGGCCACGGAGAGTCGTCACGTCGTAACGGTCATGCCGACGGCCGACGGCAAAAACCGTGAAAATACCGCTTGGATTTCGTTGAAGCGGCCGGTGGCGTTGGTATCGTCGGGAGCATCCGGCCGCAGAAGGACGCGTGGTCCACGGCCGGATGGAGCCCTTCGAGGAACCCGTCCGGTATGCCTCTCGCCCGACACCCCGACCCGGAAGAAGTCGACTGCCTGATCCGGAATGGCGAACTGCGGACGGCCATCGAGCCCTACCTCGACGAGTCGGTGTGGGAGGTCGATTTCCGCAGCCTGTCCACCGAGGCCGAAAACCGGTTCCTCGAGTCGATGCTCGCCTGGGAACTCGCGCCGCTCTCGCCAGTGGCCCGCTGGTTCACGCCGCAGCTCGCCCTCCAGCCCGCCTGTACGCTCGACGACAGCCAGCTGCACGACCGGCTCTGGCGGACAATCGACGCGCTCTACGAGAAGCGGATCGTCCTCGACTTCACCGACCACCTTTCTGACCGTGATCTGTATGCGCTGATCCGCCGCGACATCCTTCCGGCCAAGATCAAGCAGGTCGACCTGCCCGACAACTACGTCCACTGGGACTGCAGTGCCTCGACCGACTGCGACCAGACGACCTGGCTCGTCTACTACGCCAGCGACGAGGAACGGGAGGAGTGGCGGCTCGAGGAGGGCCGCGACCCGCCGCCGAAGCTGGTCCCGGCCTTTCCCCGGGCGCTCCCGGTCGCCCCCTGAGCGGCGGGCCCTCGCTGAAACACGGTGAGGAGTCGGTGAAAAGTTCTCCGCGGATCGGCGAGCCGCACGGTTCACCGGGACGCGGCCGGCCCCTATGCTTCCAGTCGGCCCCGTTTCGCATCCGCCCGTGGAGATCGCCATGCGCTCCGTGTCGCGTCCGCTCGTCGTCGCCTGCCTGATGGCCGGCGTCGCTCATCCGCTCAGGGCGGGCGCCGCGTCGCCCGATGAGATCCGCGCCGCCTTGGCCCGCGGGGCGTCGTTCCTCGTCGAGCAGAAGCAGGCGGCCGACGGCAGCTTTTCCGCCGAGGTCGGGCCGGCGGTCACCGCACTCGCGGTCACCGCACTGGTGAAGTCGGGCATGCCGGCCAACGCCGCACCCGTGAAGAAGGGGCTGGCCTATCTGCTCTCCTTCCGGCAACCCGACGGCGGCATCTATGCACCTGGCTCGCCCACCGCCAACTACGAGACCTCGATCGGCCTGCTGGCCCTGGCGGCCTGCAACATCGACGGGTCGCTCGACGCCACCATCGCCGCCGCCGCGGCCCACGTGAAAAACCTGCAGTGGGACGATGGGGAGGGCAAGGGCGAAGCCGACCTCGCCTACGGAGGTGCCGGCTACGGAAAGAAGTCACGTCCCGACCTGTCCAACACGCAGTTCATGGTGGAGGCGCTTCGCACCGTCGGCACGAGTGAGAACGACCCTGCGATCCAGCGGGCCCTGGCGTTCGTCTCGCGGACGCAGAACCTGCCGGGCCCCCACAACATCGCCCCCTTCGCGGAGAAGAACCCCGACGGCGGTTTCTACTACACGCCCGCCGCCGGTGGCGAGAGCCAGGCAGGCACCACGCCCGAGGGCGGCCTGCGAAGCTACGGCTCGATGACCTACGCCGGTCTCAAGAGCATGATCTTCGCCGGCGTCACGAAGGATGATCCGCGGGTGAAGGCGGCGCTCGCCTGGCTGGCGAAGCACTACACCTTCGAAGAGAACCCCGGCATGGGCGATGCGGGGCTCTTCTACTACTTCCACACGGCGGCCAAGTCGCTCGACGTGCTCGGCGTGGAGTCGTTCGCCTCCGCCGACGGCACGGAGCACGCCTGGCGGGACGAACTCTCGACCGCCATCATCGCGCGGCAGCACGAGGACGGCTCGTGGAGAAACGGCAACGAACGGTGGATGGAGGGGGAGGCCGACCTCGCCACCGCCTACGCCCTGCTGGCGCTGTCGTACTGCCTGCCGAAGTGATCTCGGGTCGGGGCGTTGCGAGTGCGGCGCGGCAGGCTTGGACGAGGGTATCAGCCGCGGTGCCGGGGGCTACGCGGCCTTGGCGGTGGCCTTGTAGAGATACGGATTCATCGTCGGATCGTTGTACATCTTCATCTGGCGGAACACGCGGAGCGGCCGGGTGCCGGAGTAGATTTCCGCCATGAGCCGGTCGGTTGCGCGGACGAGGTGCGCCCGCTGCTCGTCGAGCACCACCATGCGGGCAGCCGCCTTCTCGCGATGCTCCTGGGTCGCATCCTTCCGCTCGATCTGCTCCCGCATGTGGAAGCGGCGGAGCTCGAGGATCGAGAGCCGGTCGATCGCCGCGCCAGGGGTCTCCGTAGCCGCCGGGGCCGTGGGGGAGGCGACGATGCCGCGGGCCGCGAGGTCGGCCACCAGCCAGTCGTCCACCTTCTCGATGCAGTCGTTACGGAGCTGGTTGTAGCGGTCGATCGCCCGCTTCACCTGTGCGATCCGGCCGTCGGTCACGGCCGGTGACCGGGCGATGTCCTCCTCGTGCCAGAGGAGGAAGTTGTAGCGATGCAGGTCGCAGATGCGTCCGCGAAGGCCCTCCTCCGTGTGCTCGGGCTCGAAGTGGTGCCAGTGATCGACGAGGTGCGTGAGCAGGGCGTCGATCGTGGTCATCTCGACGGGACCGGCGGCAGACTTGGTCATGCGGAAAAACTCCTACGGAACGACACGGGCTCGAAAGGGCGGATCAGGCGGCACGAAGCACGAGGCAGAGGTTGGACCCGCCGAAGCCGAACGAGTTGCTGGCCGCCACGCGGATCGTCCGTGGTCGCGCGACATGGGGCACGTGATCGAGGCGGCACTCGGGATCGGGGTGATCGAGGTTCACCGTCGGGGGCGCCGCCTGCCGGTCGATGGCCGCCAGACAGGCGAGCGCCTCGAAGGCCGCGGCCCCGCTGATCAGGTGCCCCGACATGCTCTTGGTCGAACTGACGGGAATCCCGTCGGCAGCCGGACCGAGCGCCATGCGGATCGCGCCCGCCTCGGCCACGTCGCCAACCGGCGTGCCGGCCGCATGGGCGTTGACGTAGTCGATGTCCTCCGGCGCGACACCGGCATCGGCAAGGGCGGCCACGATGGCCCGCGCGGCATGCACGGGGTCGGTGCTCGGGATCACCATGTGCATGCCGTCACTCGACATGCCCACGCCCGCGAGTTCGCCCCGGATCCGGGCACCACGGGCGGCGGCCGCCCGACGCCGCTCCAGGACGAAGAAGGCGCCTCCTTCACCCATCACGAAGCCGTCGCGGTCGCCGTCGAACGGCCGCGAGGCCTTCGCGGGATCGTCGTTGCGTCGGGAGAGGGCACGCATGTTGTAGAATGCGGCGATCGACGTCGGGCTGAGGATGTCGCAGCCGCCCACCACGCAGGCGTCGATCCACCCGGCGTCAATCCAGGTGCGGCCCAGGGCCATCGCATAGCCGCTCGACGCGCAGGCCGCCGCCACCGTGATCGCGGGGCCACGCAGGCCGAGCAGGCGGGCGATCCGGTGCACGATCGTGCGGTCGCGATCGCCGTCGAACACCCGGCTGCCCCCCTCGAGGAAGTCGAGTTCCCAGGTCTTGAGGTGCTCCGCGCCGAGACCGAGCACGAGCCCGATGCGGGCGTCGTTCCGGCGGAGGCCCGCATCGGCGAGCGCCGCGGCCGCCGGCGCAAGACAGAGCCGTTCGAGCCGGCCAAGTCTCGCGAAGTCGTCGGCGTCGAGGGAGCAGGCCTCGCGCGACGGGGCGGGAATGTGGGTCACCGGGGCCGCGAACTGGACATCCCCGCGGGCGTAGCGTCCCGGATCGATCGATTGCACGCCGGACCGCCCTGCCATCAGCGCGTCGGCGATCTCGTCGAACGACGATCCGAGCGGCGACACCGCACCAGCACCGGTGATCACCACCGCCTCGCGGTTTTCGGACGGGCTGATCATGCGGCCTCCAGTCGGCGGACGGTGGAGGCGTGGGGCCGCGACTCGACACGGATCTGGGCCGGCCATGGGCAGGGCACGCCCCACGAGGCGAGGGCCGCTCCGGCCGCACACATGCCGATCGCGCGGGCGAAGGCCGAGAGATCGACCGGCTCCTCGTCGGCCGGCAGCGGCGCGACCAGGCCGCTCGGCTGGGCCAGCACGACCCGCGCCGCCGCGGCACCCGCGGCCGACTCGGGCACCAGCAACAGGGCCAAGCCTCGACAGACGGGGTCGCCGAGCGGCCCGCCTGCCTCATCGAGCGCGGGCTCATCCTGCCAATCCGAGACCAGGAGCCAGCAGGCGGTACAGGCACCGGCCTGAAAGAGCGAGAACGCGGTGAACAGCCCCTCGGCGAGGGCGTCGAGGCCGCCGCCGATGCCGAGGTGCGGGCCATGCAGGCCGAGGGCCACGCTCACCGCGCCGGCGACGGAGTGGAGCGAGCATTGCGGCACGATGTGCGGCGATACGGTGACCGCCCCGCCGGTGCGGAGCTGCGACAGGGAGCGGGCAGTGACGATCCGGCCTGCCTGGCAGGGCGCGGCCACCACCCCGCACGACTCCGCCGCCGGCGGCTGGTCGAGCCGCGACAGCACGTCGAGGACCGCCCGCATCGTCACGACCGTCTGCTCGTCGCAATGACGAAGGAATCGCGTCGGGAGGGCCGGAGCCCCGGTTGGCGGTGGTGCATCACGCAGCGCCGCCATCCCGGTGAACGGAGCCTCGACATAGGCGTGCCCACGGATCGCACAGGCCGGTGCCGCTCGACCTCTGGAGTGCGGGTGTGCGTTCATATCGGCGAGTCCGCGGCGCGTGTGGCCGATCAGGCGGCCTTGCGACCCTCCTTGGCGGCCAGCTTGGCATCCAGCACATCGAGCATGTCGCCGACGGTGGAGATGTCCTCGAGCAGCTCGGTTTCAATCTGGATCCCGAACCGGCTCTCGATGTGGAGCACCAGGCCCGCCATGTCGAGCGAGTCGAGGTTCAGTCCGTCGCGGAGCTTCGTCGACTCGTGCAGGCCCGGATAGGACTCGCCCGTCTCCTTCTCGAGCAGTTCATGGACGATGGTCGACAGTTCCTCACGGGTCATCGCGGCAGGCCTCCAACGGGGAACGAATGGATCGGGCGGGAACGGTAGCGGACGGGCCCCCCGCGGCGAAGAGCAAAAACGGGGGTATTCTTGGCCTTTGCCCGCCGCCCGCCTTCCGCGATGGTCGCCGGCCCACGCCCAGCGAGCCGCCGATGTCCGTCCGTCCCTCCGTCGTCCTGTCCGCCTGGCCGTTCCGCCTGCTGGCCGTGGCCACGGGTGTCTACACGGCGATCCTGCTGTTCGCCACCCACCACCCGAAGCCCGGCGACCTCGTCGGCGAACTCATCCATCGCGACAAGATGCTGCACGTGTCGGCCTACGGCCTGCTCGGGCTCCTGGTCGCAGCGACGATCGCCGTGGCGGGCAGATTCTCGTCATGGACCGTCGCCGTCGCGATCGTCAGCCTGTTGGCCTTCGCAGCCGTCGACGAGGTCACGCAGCCGCTCTTCGGCCGCTCGACCGAAATGCTCGACTGGGCGTGCGATTCGGCCGGCATCGCCGCCGGATTCACGGCCGTGGC
>Ga0315904_10004034_pt1 | contig 21197 bp, 13 predicted proteins | sample LakEriMetagenome_6_FD_203529 | JGI IMG/M metagenome (GOLD analysis project Ga0315904, IMG submission 203529) | Freshwater fungal communities from buoy surface, Lake Erie, Ohio, United States - Buoy 12 MA120 | ecosystem: Environmental > Aquatic > Freshwater > Lake | place: USA: Lake Erie, Ohio...
GCGACACAATGGATTCTCATGCTGGCTGGACAGAAATTGTTCCTTACAGCAATGCAAACCGTGTGACTGCTACTTTTGTAACAGCTACAACTGCTAATCCTTCTGTGGTGACTAACTCTGCTTCACCAGCTGTGTATAACATCAATGCAACAGCAACTGTGGGCGGCGCGTTTTTGACAAGCGACAATACTAAGAGTGGCACAACAGGCACATTGTTCTCTGCGGCTGACTTTGGCGCTCCCGGTGACCGCTCTGTGGTTGACGGCGATACATTGTCTGTGACATACACATTCAGCTTGGCAGCTTAATATGGCCGGGTGGGGTGACGGCTACTGGGGCGAACAAGGGTGGGGCGGTTTTACCGCCTTCACTAGCTCCGTAGACGAAACCTCCACTGGAACAGACGCAGTTGTTTCTACGCTTAGCGTAGCCCCCACTGTCAGTGAGACAGGTACAGGCACGGACGCACTTGCAACGAGTAAACTGTATACCTCTGATGTAACCGAAGCTGCAACAGGCACAGAAGTTGTACTCGGTTCACCTATTTATGACGCAGGGGTAGTCGAGGCAAGTAGTGTTTCAGACGTTGTTGTCTCTGCTATATCTGTGGGCGCGGCGATTACTGAAACCGCTACAGGGGCAGATTCATTTGCTGGTGGGGAAGTTTACGATGCGTCAGTGGCCGGTACGGGCTGGGGCGAAAGCGCATGGGGATATAACTCTTGGGGCGGTATTGGTGAAATAGCAGTTGCTACAGACGCCATAACGTCTACGCTGACAATCAACGTAAGCTTATCTGAAACAGCTACGGGCACAGACGCGGTTTCAGCAGGGTCAGCGTTTGCGGCACAGGTTACTGAGGCGGCTACAGGTAGCGATGCAATTACATCTACACCGAACTATGCTACAACGGTAACTGAGGCGGCTACAGGATCAGATGCAGTGTCTAGTTTGCCTGTTTACGCGGCAAACGTCAGCGAAACGGCAACGGGTACTGATAGTTTAACAACAAGTTTTGTGTTCTTTGGGGCTGTGCAGGAAACCGCGACAGGTTCCGACGCAATCAGTGCAGCGCTTTTGTTAGACGCATCAGTTACAGAGAGCGCAACGGGATCAGACGCGATTACAGCGGCGCAGGGTTTTGTATCGACAGTAGCAGAAACTGCGGTAAGCGCAGACACTTTAGCGGCAGCGGCGGCTTTTGTGGCATCAATTACAGAATTGGCAACGGGAACTGACACAGTTAACGGACGGCCTTTCTGGGAAGTAATTGATGACACACAGACCGCAAACTGGCAAAATATCAGTAATACGCAAACAGCAGCTTGGACTGATGTTGCGACGACATAGGAGTATTTAACATGGCAGCAGAAACAGCACTCTTAGACTTAGTTACCCCCACGCAGGGTACGCTAACCGGTACGTGGGGCAACACGGTCAACAACGGTATTACCGAATACGTGGACATTGCTATTGCGGGCACGTTGACACTGACAGGTGACGGTGCAGTTGATTTAGTAAACTCTACTGGTAATGCTTCGGCCACAAACATTGTTTCCACACTGTCTGGCGCTGGTTCAGTTACTGCACAGTTTGCGGTAGTTAACATTTCCGGCACAACTACGACCAAGACAATCACAGGCCCTAGTACAAGTAAGACATATATTGTCGACAACACAGGCTCATTCACAGTAACGTTCAAAGCTTCCGGTCAAACAGGTGTGTCTGTTGTTGCTGGCGAAAAGTGCACGGTTTATTTCAACGGCACTGACTACGTAAAAGTTTCGACAAGTCTGTTAGCAGTTTCGGGCGGTTTCTCAACAACATTTACTGTTGGCGCAGCTACAAATGTTACGTTGCCCTCGTCTGGTTCACTGGGCTACCTCAACATCCCTCAGTCTGGCTCAGCCAAAACCACTAGCTACACCCTTGCTACATCTGACATTGGTGAGTTTATTGAAATTGGTTCTGGCGGTAGCATTGTCGTTCCAAATGCCACCTTCTCCGCTGGTGATGCTGTTGTGATTTTTAACAACACTTCCGGCGCAATCACGCTGACTATGTCGATCACAACCGCTTATATTGGCGGCACTGATTCTGATAAAGCTACAATTTCACTGGCTACACGCGGCATCTGCAACGTGTTGTTTATCTCAGGTACTGTTTGTGTTGTCACAGGAAACGTAACATGAGTGGAATTCTAATGATGGCTGTGGGGAACTCCTATGGGAGCGCCCCCGTTAATACGGTTGCACCTGCTGTTACCGGCACGGCCACCGTTGGACAAACGCTTACAACGACTAATGGTACATGGCTAGGCGCACCAGCGCCAACGTTCACTTATCAATGGCAACGCTCTGGATCAAACATTGGCGGGGCAACTTCTAGCACATACGTACTTGTTGCAGCAGATTACGCCAACACAATTCGCTGCGTTGTAACAGCCACTAACTCAGTTGCACCTTCTGGTGTTTCGGCTAATTCCAACTCTACGGCTGCTGTGGCGGGTAATGCTCCGGTAAATACCGTGGCCCCAGTTGTTTCAGGTACGGCTACTGTTGGTCAGACTTTAAGTTCAACTACAGGTACATGGACGGGTGTACCTACACCTACGTTTACATACCAGTGGCAACGTGTCACTACCAATATCAGTGGCGCAACTTCTAGTACTTATGTGCTTGTTGCCGCTGACGCTGGCAGTACGATTCGCTGTGTTGTAACTGGAACAAATGCGGTATCGGCAGTTGCGGCTAATTCCAACTCAACCGCTTCTGTTGCGGCTACAGTGCCCGGTGCGCCAACTATTGGTACGGCTACAGCAACCGGCTCAACTACAGCAACTGTGGCATACACAGCGCCAGCAAGCAACGGCGGCGCAACCATTACGTTGTACACAGCGACATCTTCACCCGGCGGTTTGACGGGAACTTTAGCTACGGCAGGTTCAGGCACAATTACTGTTACGGGCTTGACCGCAGAAACAAGCTATACATTTACTGTTAAAGCAACTAACTCTGTTGGTCAGAGTGCGGCAAGTGCGGCAAGTAATAGCATCACTACAACAGCAGCTTTCTGGGCTGTGCAAACCACAGGTCTTCAAAGCTACGAACGCCCAACTACACTTTTGATCGACAGTTCAGGCAATACGTATGTAACAGGAAGAGCCTCATCTACAGCAGACACCCAAGGCTTTGGTTACCTTGCAAAGTTTAATTCTTCAGGAACAGTTCAATGGCAAAAAACATTAAAAGTTTCAGGCCAAAGAACTATTGGAAGCGGCATGGCTTTTGATACTTCAGGAAATATCTGGGCTACTGTTGGTGCAAATGATGGCGTTAAATACATCATGAAGTTTGACACATCAGGTAACCAACTAATTCAAAGCAAGTTAGGCGCGGGGGAAAAGGCTGTTGCGGAATATATTACCTTGGATTCATCAAATAATATTTACACGATAGGTAGGGGTACAGACACTAGTACCCGTGTTGGTATTGCTGTTTTGAAATTAGACAGTTCTGCCTCTAGTATTACAGCGCAAAAAACTTTAGCAGGAAATGGTACAGGCCTTACAAATAGCGCTCGCGCCATTGCCTTGGATTCATCAGGAAATATTTATTGTAATTTCAGGTTCAGAGTAAACAGCGTTGACATTGCTACTGTTTGCAAGCTAGACAGTTCTCTTGCTATTCAGTGGAAAAGATATTCAGTCACAAATGACCCATACTACCAGCCTAGCGGCGTTCAAGAGGGCGCTTCAGTCACGGACAGTTCTGGCAACACTTACATGGTGCATAGCCAAAATCAATTTAGTTTTGGCGGCAGTTTTGTTTACAACATGGTTGTGACAAAAATTGATTCTTCAGGCAATGTGTCATGGACTACAAGACTTGGTACTGATAGGGAAACGTTAGGGCATGGAATTGCTTTAGATAGTTCCGCGTCAAATGTGTATGTGTACGGCTATAACAGCCCCGCATCTGGCCCGAGCAGAGGTTACGTGATTAAGTTTAACTCTAGCGGAACTTTGCAGTGGCAAAGATACCAAGGCTTTAATGCTACAGGCGCTAATACCTTTGTAGGAAAAGTTGACGCAACAGCCGTGTATTCGTCATCAGGTATCTCCAGTGCGGGGTACAGTGCGGGTTATGCTGGCCTTGCAAAACTACCCGTTGATGGCTCTTTAACCGGGTCATATACCAATTTTACTTATACCGCAGGCGATCTTTCCACTGCTACAGGCCCCGGCACAGGCACAACAGGAACACTTAATGCAAACACCCAAAATGAAACAATAGCAAGTTCGTCTGACGTTGTTGTTTCTACATTCTCAGGCTCTACTTCTGTGGTAATGATTCCATGAGTACCTACATAAAACTTTCAACACTTGAGTACCCCCGCTATGAGGGTGATATTCGCCTTGAACATTCTGAAATCAGGGAAGACCAGACATGGCCTGATTTCCCATGCCCTGATACGTACGCATTGGTAACGTCTGTAGAAATTCCTGTATTTAATCCAGAAACACAATGCGTTAACGAAGTGCCCCCCGCGCAAATTGAAGGTGTGTGGACACAGCAGTTTATAGTGCGTGATTTGACTGCGGAAGAGTTGCAAGCAAGGGCTGATTGGTTGGCTGATCGTTTGGCTGAAAGTGAAAGACTGGGCTGAAGCGTTTATCGTTGCGGCTTTTGTGACTATTTTTATAGTCTGGGGAACGTTTACCCTTGTGTGGATTTGGGGATGAAATGATTGACATTACCAAAGCAATTGGAGCCGTTGCCGCTACCGTTGCCGCACTAGGCGGCAGTTACACGCTTGCTGATAAGTTTGGTTGGTTTGACCGCGCAATTATTGAATGGTCACCTGAGAACTTTAAGATCGTGGCAGAAGCTGGTAAACCAATCAATGTCACCGTTGCGCGGATCAAGAAACGGGATGACTGTTCTGTCGAGAGTTTTACGCCAAGCATTCGTGATGCGGCTGGCATGGTGCACGAAGCCACTACCACTGCAAGTAAGTTCAGCGGCCCAGCAGGGCCAGAGATCGACACATTCACCTACGAGTTGACAATGGTGAGAAAAGAAAAGATTGCCAGTGGCAAGGCTACTTTGCTGGCAACGATCAAATACAAATGCCCTGAAGGGGAGCGTGTTGTTCAGTACCCCCGCCATGCGAATTTAAGTTTTGAATTGAAATGATTGATCCGATCACGGCACTAGAAGGGTTGCAAACTGCAATCAGTGTCGTTAAAAAAGCTAGTAAAGTCGCTAGTGATCTGGCAGGTCTAACACCGTCAATTGCCAAGCTTTTTGATGCCAAGTCAACCGCTACGAAGGCCATGCTTCACGCCAAGCGTACGGGCGGTAAGTCTAACCTTGGTGCGGCGTTACAAATTGAAATGGCTTTGGATGAAGCCAAGCGGTTTGAAGAGCAGTTAAAAATGTTGTTCATGCAAGCTGGGCGCATAGACGTGTGGAACGCAACCAAAGCCCGTCAAGCTGAAATGGACAGGGATGATGCCAAAGAGATGGCGGCCTTACACGCTGAAGAGAAAAAGCGCAAAGAGGCCGAGGCCGAACAGATGGAGTGGGCAATTGCCATTGTAATTATTGTGATGTTTGTTGGTGCTGTTGGCTGGGGGCTTACACAAATTAACGAACTATGCGCTACCAACAGGTGTGGGCGGTGAATGAGTACCAAAAACAGTTTGACCTCTTCCTCAAAGTCTTTGTCAGGCTGTGTATTGCGTGGTGGGTGTTTGGACTGCTCCGGTTCTTGCCAGATGAGTTGGCGGGAAAAATTGTCGATAAACTACTTGGAATGATAGGACTCGGATAATGTTATCTCTATTCTCAACCCTTGGCGGCTTGCTCATATCGGGCTTACCCAAACTACTGGACTTCTTTCAGAACAAAGCTGACCAAAAGCATGAGTTGGCGCTTGCCCGTGTGCAGATGGAGTTACAGCTTCAGATGGCTGCGGCAGGCTTTGCCGCCCAAGAGCGCATGGAAGAGATTCGCACAGATCAGATTGCTATGGAAACAGACGCGCAGATGACTGTAGCTGCCTATGACCACGACAAGAAGATCATGGAAGAAGCCAGCCGCTGGGTGGTCAACTTTGTGGGTACTGTGCGCCCAATGGTCACCTACATCTTTGTGTTGGAACTGTGTGCCATCAACGCTTGGATGGCCTACTACATCTACACCCGCCCCGCTTTGGTTACCAGCATGGATGACTTGGTTCGTTTGACCGATATTTTGTTTAGCGCCGATGAAATGGCCATGTTGGGGGGAATTATAGGATTTTGGTTCGGAAGTAGAAGCTGGAGCAAGAAATGAAATTGGGCGAAGCTGGCGCTAAGTTGATGCACCAGTGGGAGGGGTATAGGACTAAACCGTACCTGTGCCCTGCCCATATCTGGACAATTGGCTACGGTCATGTGCTGTACCAAGATCAAATCCGGCTACCCGTGGTTAGGGTAGAAGGCAAAGATACTCCAATGATCCGCAAAGAGATGCCATTGAAACCGGAGGACAACCGTGTCTGGACTAAAGAAGAGATCGAGAAACTATTCGCAGATGATGTCGGCCCTACTGAACGCGGTGTTCTACGACTTGCTCCCGCTTTATCTGGTCGTCAAGGCGCTTTTGACGCGTGTGTCAGCTTTGCCTTCAACGCCGGAGTGGGGGCTTTTCAGCGTTCTTCTATTCGGATGAAAATAAACCGTGGTGATTGGGAAGGCGCAGCCGATGCCCTCTTGCTGTATTGCATGGCTGGTGGCAAAATACTACTAGGGCTAAAAAAGCGCAGGGACGCTGAACGTGCCTTGTTTCTATCCTAGGACTGCCGATGCCATTACAAAAAATTCTGTTTAAGCCGGGCGTCAACAAAGAGAACACCCGCTACACCACTGAGGGCGGTTGGTATGAGGCCGACAAGGTGCGCTTTCGTCAGGGCAATCCAGAAGTAATTGGTGGGTGGGAACCTTTTTCTGCGGCTAACTACCAAGGCGTTTGCCGTTCCTTGTGGAATTGGGTACAGCTTGACGGCACTAACCTGATTGGTGTTGGTACAAACCTGAAGTTCTACATTGAACAGGGTGGGCTGTACTACGACGTTACACCTATCCGTGAAACAGTAACACTTAATGACCCTTTTACAGCCACTAACGGCTCGGCAACAATCACAGTAACGGACGCAAGCCATGGCTGCGTAACGGGCGATTTTGTAACTTTCAGCGGCGCTGTCGGTTTGGGCGGCAACATTACCGCAGGTGTGCTAAACCAAGAATATCAAGTCACGGTTCTTACAGATAACTCATACACATTCACCGCTACCGCTACGGCCAACGCTACGGATGCTTCAGGCTCTCCCGGTGGTGGTGCTTCGGTTGTTGCGGCGTATCAACTCAATGTTGGCCCTGCTACCCCTGTGCCATTGACTGGCTGGGGTGCTGGTACTTGGGGTCAGGCGGGCACTACGTGGGGTTTTGGCGGCACATCCACATCTTCAATTCGTTTGTGGAACCAAAACAACTACGGCGAAGACTTGGTATACGGCCCTCGTGGTGGTGGCATTTACTACTGGGATGCGTCTAATGGCGTAGGTACTCGTGGCGTCAATTTGAATTCTCTAGGTGGCACGGTATCGTTTACAAACGCGTCGCCAACGGCGGTGACTTCCACTATCCTTTACACAGAAGGTGCGGCCATTCAGTTCTCTGGCGGCTCTTTGCCGACTGGGGTTTCCGCAGCTACCACGTACTACGTGTTCAATGTCAACGGCCTTACATTCAACCTACTTGATTCCGCTGGCTCAGAAGTTAACACATCTTCCACGGGTTCTGGTTCCGTATCTTTATTGGTAGATGTGCCAACCAAACAAAACAACTTGGTGGTTTCTGACACTTCACGTTTTGTCATCGCGCTTGGATGTAACGACTACGGTAGTGCCACGCTTGACCCTATGTTGATCCGTTGGTCAGCGCAGGATGACATCTACAATTGGACGCCAGACCCTACCAATCAGGCAGGGTTTATACGTGTTTCTCACGGCTCAGAGATTGTGGCTACAGTTCAAACTCGTCAGGAAGTTTTTGTTCTGACTGACTCTGCGGCTTACTCGCTCCAATACCTTGGCCCACCCTATGTATGGGTTCCGCAGTTGCTTGGCGACAACATCTCCATCATGAGTCCCAATGCGGCAATTATTGCCTCGGGTATCGTGTACTGGATGGGCGTGGACAAGTTCTACTCCTACGATGGCCGTGTACAAACGCTTAACTGTGACCTGCGCCGCCACGTGTTCCAAGATTTGAATCAAGAGCAAGCCCTGCAAGTGTTTTGCGGTACGAACGAAGGCTTCAATGAGGTCTGGTGGTTCTATTGCTCTGCCAACTCCACAGTAGTTGACAAGTACGTCATCTACAACTATCTCGAGAAAATCTGGTACTACGGCACAATGGAGCGCACAGCTTGGCTTGACTCTGGTTTGCAGTCATATCCTATTGCAGCCAAGTACAACAGCAGCACAGCGATTGGCAACTTGCTTAACCACGAGACTGGCTTAAATGACAACACAAACGGCACCGCTGTTGCGATTGATGCTTATATCAGCTCGTCTGAGTTTGACATTGGCGACGGACACAATTTTGGTTTTGTGTGGCGCGTCCTTCCTGATCTGACTTTTGAGAACGCTGAGAGCACCCCCGCTGGCGTATTACCAACAGTGTCAATGACTTTGTATGGCTTGGCTAATTCAGGCTCTGGGGTAACAAGTACAGCTTCACAACCTGTAGCTAAGAGTAATACATACGTTATTACAGAACAGTTTACAGGGCAGATATTTACCCGCATGCGCGGTCGCCAGATGATTTTTAAGATTAGCTCTAACCAAGTCAACACCTGCTGGCAACTGGGTGCACCACGTATTGATATTCGTCCTGACGGCAGGCGCTGATGTCCAAGAACAGGATTATTACCCCTGCACCACCCAACTTACCACTGGGCACGGACACGTACGAGCGCCGGTATCAGGATCAATTTACGAACGTTTTGCGTCTTTACTTTAACCAACTACAAAATGCGTTTGGTGAGTTGTTTGGCCCAGACGGTGGTAAGTACATTGCGTTCCCTCATATTGCCGCATCTGACGCGGCACTTCAATATGCAACAGCGTCTAACACACCAACCATAGTCCAGTGGAGTTCGTTGGATGCGGGCACGGGGTTTACGTTAAATGCGAACAATACGGCTACGGCGCAGGTTCCGGGCATCTACAAAATAACTTACAGCCTTCAACTAGCCAACAACGACAATGCCGCGCACGATGCGTTTGTTTGGTTGCGTATAGACGGGTCTAATTCCTCTAACGACGTACCAAATTCAACAACTGTTTTTACCGTACAACCGCGAAAAAGCGCTGGTATTCCAAACTATGTTTGCGGGTATTCCGAAGTCGTGTTTACTCTGAAAGCAGGAAATAATGTAGGTTTATGGTGGGGCACAGATCAAGCGGCCACATCTGGTGGCGCAACGGGTATATACATGGAGTACCAAGCAGCCCAAACAAGCCCTATGCCGTACCCAGCCGTTCCTTCAGCAATCGGGTCAATAACATTTGTCTCTGCGCTACCAACATGATATTATCGACCAACCCCCATTTTGAGAGGCAGATATGAGCCTGCATAAGTTTGCCGAACAAGTAGCATCGCGAGGCCGCGGTGACGATTCACTGCTTGTACACATGACGCCGGACGAAGTCCGTAAGCTTCAACAGTTTGCCGAAGCAAACGGTACAACGCTGACCATCAATCCTGAAACTGGTTTGCCCGAAGCTGGGTTTTTGTCTGATCTGTTCAAATCTATTGCCCCTATCGCCCTTGGCGCTTTCTTAGGCCCTGCTGGATTGGGCATGTCTTCCATGATGGCTGGGGTTGCCACGGGCGGTATTACGACATTGGCTACCGGCAGTTTGTCTCGCGGTCTCATGGCCGGATTGGGTGCCTATGGTGGGGCGGGTCTTGGCGATAGTTTGATGAAGGCTGGCACAGGTGCATTGTCGCAGTCCGTTGGTACTGGCTTAAGCGAAGAAGCAGCGCAACAGGCAGTTGCATCAAAGCTAGCTTCCGCAACGCCTATGGAGACGCTGACTGCGGGGTTTAATTCGGCTACGGCAAACCCAGCAGCTATGGGGGCTTTTGCTAAAAATAATCTCAGTAATATTGGTATGGCTGCCGCGCCTATCTTGGCAATGCAACCAACCACGCAGATGCCTTCAACAGCCAAGAGTGACAATTACATTCGGCAGTTTGACTACAACATCAACCCAGACACAGGCAAACCCGATCCCCTGTATGGTATGCGTGCTATGACGCCCGTCAAAGCCAGTGAGTTTGGAAACAAAACTTTCCAAGGCCAGCGCGAACTGTTTAGGCAGCAAAACCCCAACCCTTACGACATTGGGATAGGGTCTTTAAACCAACCGCCACAGCAACAAACAACTCCAATGGCATCAGGCGGTATCGTAGCGTTGGCCAAAGGCGGGATTCCGGGCTTTGCTGGCGATAAGTTTAGTTTTGTTAGAGACGCTAGCGGCTTTGACCAAGATACTATCAATAAGGCACTTGCAACCGAATTGGGAGCGCGTGGCGGTTCGTCTCTAGCGGACATAAGGGAGTATGCCAAGACTGGATACAAGCTGTCTGATGCGCAAATCAATGCGGCTCTTGACACTATTCCCGGTTTTAATGCCCAAGGTACATGGGATGCTAACGACTACACAACAAACGCTAACCCCGAAAGAGTCTCCGATTATCGAATCCAAGTAGATGCAGCGCAAGCCGCAAATCCATTTTCTGCCCAGAATCAGGCCATAAACCCATCCATGGCGGGCCACTCTGTACTAAACCCCGATACCGGAAAATACGTATCGTTAAATTACAACAATCCCAGCTTTAACCTTAACGACCCGTTTATTTTGCGAAACATGGGTGAAATAGCTTCGTATGCTAAAGAAGAAGGTAGGGGAAGTAGCGCGGCAGATTGGTTTAATCAAAACGCAACCGCAGATCAAAAAGCAAAAGCAGACTCGTTGTGGGCCGCTGAGCTTGCACGCTTGCAAGGAATTGACCGCGCCGCTGGCCGTTTACCTGCATTAGACGCAGGTACAAACAAAGGGCTAACTGAACTTACCAATAATCTTACAAACCAAGATCAAAATAAAAACTTGACAAACGCAGACGCTGGTTTAGCTGCGCTTGATGCTGGCAAGTCTCAAACGTATAAATGGTTTGAAGAACGCGGCTTGGGCTTTACGCCTATTGATAAATCCATTGATAATTGGTTTGCCGAGTACACCGATGACCTTGCCTTGCTGCGACCCGAAGCTCAAATAGCTGAAATGAAAAGCGCGTTAAATGTGTCCGGCATGAATGAAGCCGACCTTGTTAAAGCAACTGGTAAAACAATTGCCCAGTGGGTTCAACAGAAAGCAGAAACGCGTAAAGACGGCTCAACTATTGTCCCCGGTAAATTAGATGAAGTTCCTGCCGATTCTCTTCCCGGCGGCGTAAGCGGCGCTGGTGATACAGTTGTTAACGCTAACGGCACAATCACAACCAAGCCTGACTTTGGTTTGACAATGAACGACGTACGGGACACGTACACTAAAGGCGGCGGCAGTTTGGGTTACACATCTCCCGTAGTTAAAACTCCGGCTGAACATGAAGCTGCGTACAACAAGCTGACCGATGACTCGTTGGACGCTTACAACTTCCTGATGGGCAAGGGTAAGAATTTATCGCAGCGCACAGCATCAGCCGACAGACCCGTAATGCGGCGATACGACGAAGGTGTGTTGGGTAGAAAAATTGGAAGACCTGTAAGACCAACGGACACTACAAAAACCACAGTTAAAGGTGTGCCCGGTCAGCCACAAACTTATTTTGACGAAGCGGCGTACCTTGCCGCCAATCCAGATGTTGCCAACGAAATCAAAACGGGTAAATCCGTGTCTGGACAACCCACACAGTTTACAACCGGCTATCAACACTACTTGATGTATGGCAAAACAGGCGGTCGTGCATTCACCGGAGACTACGCAGGCTATCTAACTGCTTTGGCTTTGGCTGACGCTGCTAATGCAGGCGGTGGTGGGGACGCAGGGCCTTCTGGCCCATCGGGAACAACAAGCACAGTCGGGCTTTCAAGCAACGAAGCCAATAGTATTACAGGTCTTGCCGCAGCGCCTAACGACAGTATTTCCGTAACTGATGCTGTATCTTCTCCTGCTACATCTGGCAATGATGGTGACGATGGCGGTGACGATGGCGGTGATGGTGGCGGTGATGGTGGGGATGATGCAGTTGGCGGTTACTATTCTCGTGGCAAACTGAACTATCGCTCTAAAGACATGGCCATGGGCGGGTTTACAGGCTACGCTATGGGTGGCGGTCTTGGCTCCTTGGGTTCTTACTCTGATGGTGGTCGTTTGCTCAAAGGCCCCGGTGATGGTGTGTCTGACAGCATCCCTGCAACGATTGGCCGTAAACGTCAACCCGCACGCCTTGCCGATGGTGAGTTTGTGATTCCTGCACGTATCGTGTCTGAGTTGGGTAACGGCTCTACAGACGCAGGCGCTAAGAAACTCTACGCCATGATGGACCGAGTGCAACGTGCACGCCGTAAGACCACAGGCAAAAACAAAGTAGCGGCTAATAGCCGCGCTGACAAATATCTTCCCGCTTAAGGAATAGATCATGGCCGTATCACCAACACAAGTACAAGAGTATCAAACAGGTTTTGCGGAACCAATCCGCCCCTATGCAGAAACGCTGTTAGGTCAAGCAGAGCTTCTCACTGATACAGAACTAAACCCGTACATGCAGTACATGCGCGATCGGCATGCGCAGTTCACACCTTTGCAACGTCAGTCGTTTGAAAACGCAGGGCTAATGCAGACTGCCCCTCAGTTGGGTGATGCCACCGCTATGGCAGGTACGGCAGGGCTTGGGGCTTTAAACACAAGTTTTACATATAACCCATACACGGCTCAACAGTTTACAAGCGGCACAAACGCGCCTCCCGGCTATAACGCAGAAGGTAAATTCCAACCCGGTACTGGTGCGGTGGGTCAGTACATGTCCCCGTACATGGACACAGTTGTTGCTCGCCAACAGCAAGATTTGCAACGTCAAGGCGACATTGCTCGTCAAACACAAAATGCTCAAGCTGCTCGATCCGGTGCGTTTGGCGGTAGCGGTAATATGCTTGCTGATCGTCAACTTAACGCTTCTTTAATGCGTCAAAAGGGCGACATCCAAGCCAAGGGACTGCAAGATGCGTACACCCAAGCTATGGGGCAGTTCAACACCCAGCAAGGGCAGAACCAAGCAGCGGCTCAGTTAAACGCACAGCAAGGTCAGTTTGGCGCAGGTCTTGGACTTCAAGGTTTACAGACAGCCAATGCAGCCGCACAAAACTTAGCTAACATTGGCCAGACGCAATACGGCCAGAACATTGGTCTGCTCAATCTTCAGAATCAGTTTGGCGCTCAGCAGCAACAGCAGATGCAAAACCAAATTAACACCGAGTACCAAGACTACCTGAATGCTCAGAACTACCCGTACAAGCAGATGGGCTTCATGTCTGACATGATCCGTGGTTTGCCACTAACTCAGCAGTCGTCCACAATGTTCCAAGCACCACCTTCAATGTTGTCCCAAGTGGCTGGTTTAGGTACGGCTGCAATTGGAGCAAGCAAACTAGGTATGTTTGCTGGTGGCGGCGCTGTTGAGGATGTCGACTATAGAGACAAACCTGCTGGTTTGGCGGATTTAGCTATCTATAACATGGGCTAAAGAACATGATTAACGTAAACCAAATCACTACAACCCTGCGCGGCATGGCTGACCGCGCCCTTCAGCAGTACGCAATGATGAATAAGGGTAATCCCTATATTCTGTCTTTGGCTGTAGCTGAGAGCAATCAGCGCAAACAACTGCGTACTGCCGCGCAAGCACGCATGGCTGCTCCGCAACCCAAGGTGGCAGATGCCGCTATTGCCGGTATTGCACAAGAAGCCGCACCTGTAGATGCTATGGGTAATGTGACCGGTATGGCCGCTGGCGGTCTGCCAGAAGATTACGGTATTGGCCAACTTCCCGCCCCTAACATGCAGCGCATGGCTGATGGTGGTATTGCAGGCTACGGTGACGGCGACGATGTCCCAAGAAGAAACGGTATGGCGCAAGGCGGCATGTATGACTTTGCTCAGCGTAGTGAGCCTGTGGTTCGTATGGCTGAAGGCGGGGCGGTAGAGTTTTCAAAAGGTGGTGGTGGCCTTACAGAAATGCGCAAGCTCGTTCTTAAAGAATTGGGCGAGACGCCAACCAAGTACTTGCAAGACCCCGACGTAAAGCGTACTGTGGACAAACTGGTGCAAGAGCGTTTGGGCGCAACAGCTACAACAGCTACTGCGGCAAAGCCTACGGCAGCGCCAGCAGCCGCACCAACTAAATCGTTTGAAGCAGGTCAGAAATACGGCCCCACACTTAGAAAAGTTGGCGATACGCTGTCCAATATAGGCACTACAAAGACGAGCAAACTGCCAGTAGGTGGAGCCGCAAAAACAGCCGGTGTGTTGGGCGCTCTCCCTGCTGGGTACGAAGCGTATCAGCAAGGTGACTTCTATAACGACCCTAACGTGTCTTCTTTTGGTAAAGCAAAACAAGCGTTGGGTACAGCAGCTAAAGCGGGCATTCCAATGGTTACAACTGGCTTGGGTTCTTTCCTTGGCCCTTTTGGTACTGCCGGCGGTATGCTTGGTGGTGGTGCTCTTACTGCGTATTTGGATAGCGAAGGGATGCTGACCAGCAAAGAGTACGAAGACTGGCTTAAAGCTAACCCACAAGCTACGCCAGAGCAGACCAAAAAAGCTGCGGCTAAGTTTATCCCAACATACAGCCCAGACCAGCAATCAAATGCCGAAGCGCAGCGTTTGGGGATGAAAGTCAACCCCAACACAATGTCCAAGCCTGTCGAAGCCAAAGAGCCTGCCGATACTGGCACGGGTGGTGCAGGTGGTCAAGGCGGTGTGGGAGGCGGTGGTGGCCCCGGCACGAGTGCGCAGGGCATAAAAGACATGTACGCGCTGTTTGCTGGCAAGCCCGAAGAAAGGCAAGCCAAGCTTGATTCTGTTCGTGGACAGCTTGGCGCATTAGCCGGTTCTGAAACTCTACAAGCGCAAAACTACTACAAGCAATTGCAGGACGATATTGCGGCTCGTGGTGAGTACGGCAAAGATCGTGAAGCCAAACTCAAAGGCAGAGAAGGACGTATTGCCAAAGAAGAAGGTCAGTCTAGTGGATTGGCGCTACTTGAAGCTGGCTTAGCAATGATGTCAGGCACTTCTCCCCACGCTTTTGCCAACATTGGTCAAGGAGCTATGGCAGGCACTGCCGCTTACCGCAAGAGCATGGAAAAAATTGCTGACGCCAAGGATAAACTGGACGACGCATACGGCCGTTTGGAAGATGTGCGCTTCAACCAAAAGAGCATGGACTCCAAAGAACTGCGCGAAGCCAAGTTAGGTATTGATAAGGCCGCAAACGCAGGGTTGCGTTCTTTAACTGACTTTGCTATGAAAGAGTTTGACATCGGACGTGATGAAGCCAAGACAATGTTTGGTGGGGCTGTTAACCTTGAGCAGTCAAGAATTGCAGCAGCGCCCGGTATTGCACGTAACAAGATGTTGGAAAAACGCTTTCAAGGCGATGAAAAGAAAATGGCTGAGTATGGCAAAGTACAAAAGCAAGTTATGGCAAGTTTGGATAAAGATGTGGACTACCAAACCGCTACTACACAAGCCGCCAAAGACCAGATCATGCAAGCCAGAATGCGCTCTGCTATGCTGAACAACCCATTCTTAAGTTCGTACGCTTTGGGTATTGGTTTTGAGTCCGCGCCTACGGGCAAAGCGCGTAACGAAGACGACGATATTTAGGGTGTTGACAGCGCATGAATTTGCGCGACAATAGCTAAACGGTGCTCTGGTTTGACCCGCCAGAGCGCTACAAATGTGCGGTCTACAATTTAATTTTTATGGCTAAATACCTACCCCTTCCAGACGGCACTTCCTTTAAAGTTCCCAACAGCATGGGGTATGACGAGGCCATGTCATTGGCTAAAGAAAGATACCCAGACGCTTTTGAAGCCGAGAAACCTGCCCGCAAGAAAGGCGTACTTGCCCAAGCAAGCAAGGGTCTTGAGTCTTTAATATCCTCTGGCCGCACTGCTGGCGCTTCGCTGCTTGGAGACAAAGAAGAAGCGGCTAAAGCCGGTTTAGCCCGTAGCCGAGACATTGGTTCCCGCTACGAAGAAGGCGCGGACTTAGAGAAAGTTAAAAAAGCATACGAAGAACGCGGACTTCTGTCTGCCGCAGGCGAAGCCGTAAGCCAAGTACCCGGAGCCATTGCAGAGCAGGGCGCAAACATTGCAGCCCTTGCCGCTAGTGGTCGCTTGGGTTCTACGTTAGGCGGTGCATTTGGTGCAAAGGGTAGATTGGTTGGCGGTGCGTTGGGCGCGCTCACTTCCGGTACTGCACAAGCTTTGGGTCAGAACGTAGAGCGCCAAGCGGCTGAACAAGAACGTGCCGGAGAGCCAATCAATATCGATATGCGTAAGGCTGTGGGCACAGCCGTTCCCTCGGCTGCACTGGACGTAGCCGCTACGTTTATTCCTCTTGGCGGCAGGATCATTAGCAAGCTGACAGGCATTCCTGCCGAGGCACTGCTCGGACGTAGCGCGGCGCAGGTTGCCAAGTTAGCTGAAGAACGCCTAGCCGTTACGTTGTCTAAAGGTCTGGCCACTGGCGCTTTGGCTGAAATCCCAACCGAGATTGCCCAGCAGATGCTGGAGCGTTACCAAGCTGGCCTGTCTTTGACAGACGCCAGTGCCATGAAAGAGTATGGCGAGACAGCTTACCAAGTTGGGTTGCTTGCGCCTCTGGGTGCTGTTGGTCGTGTGTCTGAGCGCTCTGGTGCAAGAACCGAGGTTGCAGAGAAAGAGAAAGAAGCCGATCAGCAAAAGCGTGCGTTGCGTTTGCAACAAGAGCAACTGACTGCGGCCCAACAGAAAGCCGAAGAAGAAGCTAAAGCACAAGAGTTAGAGGCGGAAAAACAGACATCAAAGTACGCAATTGATATTGGCAAACAGTATGACGATCTGTTAGCGCAGTTCAATACACAAAGGGCAGCGATTAAAAAGCCGGGTGCTAACCCATCGCTCGTTGAAAAAGCCGAATACAAAGAAGCACAAGACGCGCTTAAAGAACTTCAAAAGCAGTTGCAAGAGCTTGTTCCTGAGTACCGCCGCACCAAGCCCATGCGTGAGCAGGAGGTGGAGAGAGCGCGTCTTGCAGGCATGTCTCCCGAAGAGTACATGTTGTCTCAATTGGGCGACACACCTACGTATAAGTACAGCAAACCCGGCACGTTGCCAGAAGTGGATATGGAGGGTATCCCATCCAATGAGCCAATAGATGAAAAAGCCAAGCCGCTAGAGTATGCAACGCGCATGCTTGCAATGGCTGACAGAGACATGGCAGGTTTTCCGTCTGCCGAAGACAACATTGATTACTTAGCCAGCGACCCACAAATGGCAATGACGCTCATTAGACTGAGCGAAGATCCAAACGTCAAATTTGTGCTACCCGGCATGTCTAAGAAAGACAGCAAAGCGGTTATCAATGATTTGAAGCAAGCTATTGACGCGCTTAAAGCCAAAGTTTCAGAACAAGGGCAGGCTGTCACAGAGAGAACACGGAAGACTCAGCGAGTGCTCGAAGAAGAAGAAGCCGCAGCACTGGAAGACCAGCGCCAGATGCGCCAAGCCTATGAGATGCAACAGGAAGGCCGCCTCGCTACTGACATTGAGCAGATTAAACCGCTGACAGGAACAACATCCCAAGGCGATTTGTTTGGTGGAACCCCCCAGCGGGTGAACATGCCTGTAGCTGGTACACGCGTAGACATAGACTCTCAGATAGCTGAACTAAAAAAAGAACTGGACGTTGCCCGTTCGTATGGCGCCCCCACTGCTATTGAGCGCAGGTCTAACCGAGAGCGTGTGTCTACCCTGCTCGAGCAGATCCGTGACTTGGAAGAACGCAAAGCCAAAATGGAAAGCACTGGAACCGCAACAACCGTTGCTGGGGCAGAGCCACTAAATCGTGCGGAGCAAAAAGCTATTGAAGCGTTGGCAAGCAACGACAAAGGCGAGTTAAACTTCTTGAGCGGCAGCAAAATGCTCAGGGATTCCATCTACAGACTTGTAACATGGGCGTCGGTTTCTAAAAACCCTTTAGATCCAAAATACCTTGTAAACACTGCAAAAAATAACCTTGACGCTGCAAAAGAAGTTCTTCAGTACGCGCCTGACTGGATGTTGGAAAATGTAACTATTCCAGACGAATTAAAAATTGGTGGGCAGGGTATTCGCCCACAACTTGGTAGTCTGCCAGCACAAGAACGCGCACAACGCGAAGCAGCGGCAGAACGAGAAGCCGCTTATGGCAAGTTTAAAAGCGGGGATAAAGAAGCCAAGCAAGACGTCATAGACGGGCTTCTCAAAGAAATTTCTTTGGTTCGTGGAAAACTCAAGCCTGAGACCATTACCGAGATCGAGAAAGAACTAGGTGCGTTGCTAGACTCTTCAGCACGCTACGGCAACGACATTACCTCTGAGCTTGACGCAATCAGCACACGCTGGCGTGCGGGTACGAAGTACAGCGCGTTTGGCCCCGCAGAGGCCATCCCCACTACAACATCCAAAGACATGTTGCTTGATCAAATGGATCGAGCCTATGCACAGCGCCAGCGTTACGACACGCAAACCATGTCGATACTGGATCAAATTGCCGAGAACTATGGCGCAGTCACAGCCAACGAAGACCGCCGCAACCTGATTGGTGAGTGGCTTAACCGCGCTACCACAGGAAATCTCAGCCCTGAGATGACCCGTGATGTGCAGTCAGCCCTGCGCGCACTGGAAGAAGGCAAGCGTTCTGAAACTGAAGCGCCTACACGCGAGACAGCATTTGGCACAGCGTACGGAGAACCACGCACAGCAGTACAGCAGGAGTTGGGCGCTGAGTTTATGCCAGAGCAAGTGGCTCCTCAAGCCGCTACACGCATTGTCAACGGCAAAGTCCAGTACGTAGCTCCCGAAGATCGTGGCCCCATCCAAGGCAGTGCAGCCGAGCGTTACGCCCCCGCACAGAAGGGCGTGGTCTTTGAATCGTTTGCTGAACTGAACCGTTACCTTGCCAGCGACTACTTGAAAGCTGCCCGTCAGGAGATGGGTATAACCCGTGAGACTGTGGCTCGTATGGAGCTACAGATTAAAGAGCACGAGGCAAAGATTGCCAATATTCGTAAGCAGACTGATGCGTTAAAAGCACGCAAAGCCATGCTAGAAAAGTCAAAACTTTCTGAAGACCGCGCGGCCAAGAACATCATTGCTGATGCCGAAGTGCGTATGGAAAGCATTTTAAAACGTCTGTCTGACGAACTTGAGCCTTTGCGTTTAGAGTACATGCAGGTCAGATCGCAGGTAGACCAGTTAGCTGACCGATCAGAAGAGACCAGCCGCCTAATTGCTAACAACATTGCCAACTTTAAAGAGATGGACGATCGTGCGGTTGATGCCGCACAAGAAACGCAAAAAGCTAAAGAAGAGTTACGCCAAGCGCGCAACAAGTTGGGAAGCCTTGCAGAGAAGCTACCCGGCATTCAAGCAGCACAACAGAAAGTTATTACTGCGCTTGAGCGCCAACGTAACCCCTTGTTGTATGAATCTAGGCAACAACTGCAAGATTTACAGAAGCAGTTATCCAAAGCACGGGTTACGCAACCACGCACCGTGGCTCGTTTGCAAAAAGAAATTGCCGACTTGCAGGAGTTGATGGAAACACAAAGAGTCAATCCATACATTCCATCGTCTGCATTTATCACGTTTTTGAACAATGATTTGCGTTTGCAGTTAGATCTGCGGGAAGAGACTCGTAAGCTAAACAAGGCCGGTAAACAGCTTTTGGATTTAGGATTGCAGCTAGAACTGGCAGCGGTTGACTTGGATGTAAATCTGTCTACGCATCCAGAAATTGTGGCTATCAAACAAGAGATAGGCACTGCCAAAGAGATGGGCGTGGATGCTGTACGTGCGCTAGATAACGACCTAGCCTTGCTTGACAGCGAGATTGAGAAGTCAGAAAACGCCAGTTACGTTGAATCGCAACTTGCCAAAGGCGTAGAGAAAGCTATTAAAGAAGCGTCTGAGTCCCGTGGCTTTGGCGCACAGATGGCTGACGTACCTATTGAGCCTTTAAGTTCTGCTGAACGTGAAACAATAGAGGCTAGAAATAAAGCGCAGTTAGAAGATTTCCAAGCAAGCACAGCTAGGTTGCAGGCTTTGTCCGGTCAGCGTATTGACTTTAGCAAGCGTCGTGAGATGTTGGAGTTGATTAAGGCTGCCACAAAAGACTTTGCAGAGTTAGCCGCACGCATTAAAGAGATGGAAGAGGGTGTGTTGGAAATGCAGGTTCGTGTTGAACTTGTACAAATTAAACTAGACGAAGCAACCGAAAAGGCTGCGTCCTACCGTGGCCCACGCAAGAACCTCAAAGAAGCCAAAGCGTTGTTTGCCCAGATCGAAGACTTTAAGAAACAAATTGAAGCGGGTAACAAGCGCGTCGAGACACTGCAAAACTCTATTGTTGACTACGAGAAGTCAACAATCACCAAACAAAAAGCATTGTTAGAAGCCCAACGCGCTACGTCTAGCGACCCAGAAGTCTACGCAGAAGTTACAAAACTGATTGACGATCGTATTGCCAAGCTTGAGAAAACCATTTCCAAAAAGCAAGAAGCCGTCAACAAAGCAGAAGAAGCTATTGCCAAGCTGAGTAGAGATATTAAAGCTAAGAAGCTGGCATGGGCAGAAGGCAAAGCAACGCCTGAAACTTTGAAGAACATGAAGGAACGGTTGGCTGCGCTGCGGTCTTCTCAGAAAGAACGCCGTAAGCGTTTTAATGAGTTCCTCAAAGAACGCGAAGTGTTGCAAGCACGCAAATCAAACCGCCTGGGGATTACCCGTACAGATGTTTTGACTGGGCAAAATGTGGGTACGCTGGTTCGT